>Ga0105094_10000411_pt1 | contig 21008 bp, 10 predicted proteins | sample PPLLak1March2015_2_FD_87023 | JGI IMG/M metagenome (GOLD analysis project Ga0105094, IMG submission 87023) | Freshwater sediment microbial communities from Prairie Pothole Lake near Jamestown, North Dakota, USA - PPLs Lake P8 Core (3) Depth... | ecosystem: Environmental > Aquatic > Freshwater >...
CCTCTCAGTGAAATCTCCAGATTATCCTTAATCGTACTTGGATACATAATAAGATTGCCTGAAATTTCATTTATTTCAATGCCACTCTGGGAAGGTTTATAATATACCCTCAAAACATCTGAAGCAAAATTACCTGCCGTAATGGCATTGGCTTTGATCTTCAGGGTCACTTCACCCTGTACCGAAGGCTCAACCTTGCATATTAATGCACCAACTTCGGTAATGGTGCAATTTACTGATTCAATATCATCCATACTGAAACCGGCTTCATCACCCTGCAGATTTATGGCTACCATGAAATAGTGCGATCGCAACGTATCGGTAATGGCTGCATCAAGGAGCGGCCTTAAGGGGACAATCAATGGCTGTTTTTCACTGAAAAACGAACTTCCGGTTGCTTTTGTTCTGAAATACAGGTTATTTCCCGGGGTAAGCGCAATGGCGCTTCCTGCACCGGAGATGGCATCTGCCATGGATACAGAGGCAGCATATTCATCCGCGGCTGAAACAGTTTCATTCGTTGTTTCAGCGATGAAGTTAATGGTATATGCCGGTGCTGACGGCCTTCCGTTGACAACCAGGGTTTGAACCGCGGATGCAAACTGGGAGGCAGTAGCCTTGCCCCGGATATAAAGATTGGTTCCCGGGACCAAAGCAGGTTTGGAACCGCTTCCTGCCGTTGCGCCTGACATCGAAGCAGTGGTACTATATTCATAGTCGGCTGAAACATTCTCTGCCAGCGTTTCAGCGTTATAGTCAATGGTGAATGAAGGACTTGCGGGCCTTGAAGGGACGGTAAGGGTCTGAACAGCCGATGCGAAACTGCTTGCCGTGGCTTTTTTCCTGAAATATCTGTTGTTGCCCGGAACCAGGCTTACTTTGGCACCTGTCCCGCTCACAGCTCCTGTCATGGCAACGTTGCTGGCATATTCCACATCGCTGGTAACCACAGTGGTAGTATTTTCATTCGCGTAATCAATGGCATAAGACGTCACAGCCGGGCGTGCCGGAGCCGTTAAAGTCTGTATTGCGGATGCAAATTCACTGGCTGTTGCCATCTTTCTGAAATACTTCGCTGCACCTGGTGTGACCGCCACTTTATCGCCACCACCGGTTGTGGATGAACTCATATCTGCGTTGGATGAGTATGCGTAAGAGGAGCTGACATTTTCAGCCGTCCTTTCATTGGCATAATCAATGTTGAAAGCCGGGGAGGCCGGACGGTTTGAAACGGCCAGCGTCTGAACAGCTGATTTGAAAGAACTGGCTGTTGCCTTTTTCCTGAAATAGAGATTACTGCCGGGTGTTACCGATACTTTTACTCCTGTCCCCGGGGACGCTGAGCTCATATTTGCCTGCGATGCATACTCATATTCTGCAGTAACAACCGTGCTGGTATTCTCTGCTGAATAGTCAATGGCAAAAGCCGGGGTAGCGGGGCGGGCCGGAACGGCCAGGGTCTGAATATCGGAAGCAGGCACAGAACCCTGGGCTTTGGTCCTGAAATAATAAGTCTGGCCCGGAGTCAAGGTGATTTTCTGCCCGGTGCCGCTTACAGCGCCCGACATACCTGAATTAGTGGCATATTCATCGGTCGACGGGACTGTTTTATCTGTCTGCTCATTGATGTAGTCAATACCATAGGTCGGCGTTGCCGGCTTGGTAGTTACATAATTAGCCCAGCCCGAAAAAGTATGCCCTGAAGCCACTGCGACTACCGTCACTTTAACCTTCATGGGATACCAATAGGTATATCGTTCAGCCCATACAGATGCATTCTCCTGCCGGATCTGCAGATTATCGGGAGTGGTTATCTTCCATGGATTGATGCCAAAATGCCATACCTTATCCATCTGGGTATAATCCACACCACCGTTATAGGTCCACCAGGTACTCGGACTGCTGTTATTGGTTACCGCCGTACCGGGCCCGTTGAGCGTTTTAATCTCAGCCATCGATTCATAAAGTGTTCCGGTTCCGACCGGCAATTTCTGCCATATGCCGAACTGCAGGCCGACCGGGGTGGATGTAGCCTGGCTGATGATCTCATAGCGGGTATAAACCTGTCCGTTATAATAATCATATGTTGCTGTTCTCCAGTTCGCCGGCATGGAGGAATTGTAATAAAAGAAATAGAAACCGTTGTCATCGGTTGTATTAGGATAATCGATGGTTTCATTGATGATGACAAATTCAGGACCTATCTCCGTGACAGTAATCCCCTGAAGGGTTTGAATATTTGATTTGAAAGCACTGCCGTTAGCCTTCTTCCGGAAATACATGGTCGAACCCGAAGGAATGGCAACATAGGTTCCGCTTCCGGAAACAGCCCCTGACATGTTGGATGAAGTGGAATATTCATAGTCGCTGCTGACAGCGGTGGATGTCCGCTGGTTTGTCTGATCCCATGCAAAGGTGGGAGCAGCCGGCCTGGAGGGAACATCAAGGGTTTGTACATAGGAGGCCAGGGTGTCTCCATTGGCCTTTTTGCGGAAATAAGCATTTTGTCCGGGAGATAAGCTCAGGTAAGACCCGCTTCCGCTGACAGCGCCTGACATGGAAGAATTATTGGCGTATTCGTCGGTTGAAGGAACAACCTTATTGGTCCTCTCATTATAGAAATCAACGCTGTATGTTGGGGTCGGCTGTCTTAATACCGGGCCGCCTCCGTTCAGGTAGTAATCCCAACCCAGAAAGGTCTGTCCGGCAGCTACTGCCACGATCGTCAGCCTGATATCCATGGGCAGCCATTTGCCCCTTTCATTGTTCCAAACTTCATCGGGAGCACAGGTGCAAAATGCTGAGGCGAGCTGACAACTGGCGTCAATCCAGAAAGGATTTCCAAACCGCCATAGTTTATCCAATCGGGTCCAGTCGATACCACCATTGGGATGATCCCACCAGGTAGCCGGGGAATCACTATACTCGATCGTTGAACCCGGACCATTGAACCAGGATATGCTGGAACAGGTTTCTTTCCACTTTCCCGCTTCAAATCCAAGGTCACCCCAGATGCAAAAGGAAATACCAAAAGGCTGATAACCGCCTCCCGGCAGTTCCGGCTGACTGATAATCTGATAGCGCATATAAAACAAACCACTCTCATAGTCATAGGGCGATTTCCAGTTGGTGGTTGTGGCCTGACCGAGGTCGTTCCAGAAATGATATCCATAACAACCGTCACCTCCTGTTGTTTCATTCCAGGTGAATGTTTTATCGATCAGCAGGAATTGCTGTGCAGCAACCCTTGATGATAAAAGTACAAAGATTGCGGGCAACAAAAACCCCAGGTAAAAGCGGAATTTACTTTTCATAGTATTGAAATTGGTGAAATAATAAAATTATCTGATTATTTTAATTTTTTAACGTTCCCAAATGAAAGTACCCTGATCTGCCGCCACGCGATCTTATGGATCAGTTTATATTTCAGCAGTTTTTTTACCCTCTCGTATCTGCTGTGGTTTATGAAATCAGCAGGGATCTGAACATTTTTATAGGATTCTTTGAAAAACTCAATATTGTTGATCCGCGATGTCTCAAGGGCCAGTTTCGTTAGCCAGTTGTTATACTTCCCCTTTTCAATGAGGTTCATGCGGTATTTATACACGTTGTTGATCATGGCATCGATCAGGTTATTGGTGGACTGGTTGGGAGATATGCGGTAGTAAGCCAGCATCTGGTCAACATACAACATGGTCGATGCAGTGCTCATGCGGTACCAGAAGTCAAAATCTGCGATCGGATGCAGTGAAACATTGAAACCATTGTTTTTCAACGCGATTTCACGGTTTATGGTAACGCCGACAAAAGGAGATAACTGGGAAAAATAGAAATAGGATTCTTTTACTTCCCTGACTTCATCTGTCAGGCTGACCTTCTTTGAGATCCCGTCCCACTCTTCGGAACCGACCCAGCATGATACGGCAAATCCACCGATCAGATTTCCATATTGCTTTAATATTTTTTGCGCCATTTCAACATACTGGCAATGCAATATGTCATCGTCATGCAGAATGGTCAGCCAGGGTGTTTCGCAATGCCTTATACAGTTATTGAAATTCTCGTCCTGCGGGACTGTTTCGCTGGTTTTTATATACTTTATCAGCGGATTGTTATAGCTTTCAACAATGGTTCTGAAATCATCATGGGGAGAATTGTTGTCGATCAGCAGTATCCTGCATTTTACAGTCTGGTTAACGGCACTGTCAAGCGCCTTTCTGATATAATCCGTGCGTTTATATACGGGCAAAGCAATGGTAAACAAATCTTGCATAAAATCTCTTTTTATCTTCTGCAAATATACGTTTTAATTAAACCCATGGTTCCCGCAATACTATTAAGGCATACGGGAAGGCGGACAAACAAACCGTATTCATTTGATTATCATTATCTTATATTATAATTACAATCTCAAGATGAGGAGGTTTCTGTCAAATAAAAATTATAATTGACAGATCTTTTTGTTAAATTCGAAGAATTAAATGCAACAGTCATCAAATAAACCTGCAATAATCAGCTATTTGGGGTTTTGTATTTAATATTCCTTTAGATTTGCATGATCAAATTCATTTTGCGTGAAAGCAGAAACAAATCCGAAAATTCTATTCTTAACTTCCATCTCACCTTATCCCATAAACGGTGGTGAAAAATTGCGCAGTTATGCCTTGCAGAAGATGCTTTCCAATATCGGGGCAAAGGTAACTGCCATTATCAACGAATCCCATAATATACCGGATCTGACCAACATACGTTTTATCACTTTCCCGTTTATACAATCTGCTTCCGGGGTCCATCTGATCAATATCCTCGGTATTTTTCGAAAAAACGCTGCCCTGATAAAACTTTTGGACGAATTGACTACATCAGAGAAATTCGATATTGCTTTTATTGACTATTATTTTTATGGACAATATATCCCTTATTTTAAAAAAAGGGGGATCAGGGTTATATATGGCACCCATAATGCGGAAGCCAGGCTTTATGTGCAGCGAAAGGCTGCAAATCTGAAGGACGCTTTTTACATCAGGTTTGAATATCTGGTGCAGGCCGCACATGAAAGGATCTTCTTTCCGAAAGCGGATACACTGATCGCGGTTTCCAGGGATGACGTAAAATTCTACAGCAAATTTGTTAAACCAGGGAAGATTATCTTCATACCCAACCTGCTTGAAAAGTCAAGTTATATGCTGAATGACGTTAAAAAGGAAAATTATATTATTATGTCGGCTAATTTTTATGCATTCCAGAATTATGTTGGTTTGGAATGGTTCCTCAGGGAGGTATGGAATGATAAGCTGAGCCGGAAAACGAGCCTGAAGCTTTATGGCCGCGGGTCAATAAAGGTGTTTGATGAATTACGGTCCAGCTATCACCCTGAAAATGTTGAGGCCCTCGGTGAGATCGAGGATCTGAAACCCTTTATTGCCAATGCCCGGGCTTCGATCGTTCCTTTGCTTGACGGTGGGGGCACAAGGCTTAAATGCCTTGAAGCAATGGCTTTAAGGACGCAGTTAATCAGTACAACAAAAGGTACAGAGGGAATCGAACATAATGGTTCTGTGCTGATTGCCGACACACCGGATGATTTCAGAAATAAAATCATAGAAGTAATTGATAATAAGATAAATACTGTTGAAGAAGCTTACCGGATATATGAAGAAAAGTACTCGTTTGAACCGAACCAGCTTGTTCTGGCAGAACGAATCAAATCACTGATTAACTGAAGGTTGAAAAGATCTTGCCCATGAGCCTGCTGAAAAAAATTCTCAATAACCCCATTATTATGTCCTGGTCGGCACAATTCACCCGCTTCGGCAGTATTGTGCTGGTTACTCCCCTCATCCTTGTCAACTATGATTTAGTTGAGCAGTCGTTCTGGTGGCTTATTGGCAATATCATAGGATTTGCCCTGCTGGCTGACTCTGGTTTCGGATCTGCGCTGGTCCGTGCCGTATCCTATTTCAGGGCCGGTGAATCCAGGCTTCCGCGGACACGGGAAGAATATGACAACCGTGAAAAGATCGTTAACCAGGAACCCAACATTGAAAAACTCAGGGATTTGCTGGGTACAACCCGTCCGATATATTTCATCCTGGGTGCCCTGTCGGTGCTTTTACTGCTTGCAGGTACCTTTATCTTCCGGAATATTTTTACCATGTCCGGAAACCGGATTGATTTCTGGATCACTTACTTTTTGCTCATCCCTACATGTTATCTGATGATCATGACGATACGATGGTCATCTTTTATGCAGGGAATGAATGAGATAGCCAGGGAAGCCCGGGTGAGCACATTGATCGAAGTAGTCAGGATCATTGTGTTTACCGTGCTGCTATCGTTCAAATTGTCACCCATGTACCTGGTGATCGCCATGTTTTTTGCATCCATGGCACGGTATATCTACTTACGTACTTTTATAACCAAATGGTTTCGTGAGCACCATTATGAAATCAGGGGATACAAGGTATTCAACCGCGAAATATTCCGGTCGCTCTGGGCGCAGACATGGAGGCTGGCAGGTATTTTCTGGGGCAATTACATGGTGGAATACGGCAACACCTTTCTGATGGCACAGATCAAGGATGCCAAGCTCATGGCCTGTTTCTTTTTCACCACCAACATTATGACCTGGATCGCCGGATTCTCCAGAACACCTTTTTATGCCAATGTTCCCACCATATATAAGCTCGGTGCTGAGAAAAATTTCATAGCCATGCGGAAACAGGCCACCCGTTATATGTTCCTTGGGATCGTCATTATGGCTGGCTCATTCCTGTTTATCGGCCTGGCCGGAAATCCCCTCCTGAACTTTCTCGACAGCCATGACATCCTCAATACCGATACCCGGTTTGTCGGGACACTGTTATTTACGATCATGGCGCTGACCTTGTTTCTGGATATGCACTCCAGTTTGCATGCAGGCATCTATACATCCACCAATCATATTCCCTTCCTGGTGCCCTCGCTGGTTTCCGGGCTGGTCATCGTAGTAACGGGTTATTTTATCCTGCCCATATACGGACTAATAGGACTGATCCTTCTCAGGTTCCTGGTTCAGTTGTCTTTTAATAACTGGTATGCGATGTCATTATCACTGAAATTGCTAAATTGGCCCTTTAAAAGATATGTGGTTGAGTTTCCTGTTGAAGGAGCCGGATATTTTAAAGATCTGTTGCTGAACAAGAGATTATTCAGAAAAAACAAATAATGCAATAACGTCGATCGCATGCTTAAAAATTTTATCGTTATAATCGTTGTGCTGGGTTCCATGGCCTTTTTTCAACCGGTGTTCATCGACCGGCAAATGACCGGAATCATTCATATGGGCATAATCGCTCTGATCTCAATTTTGCTGCTGCTCTATTCCGTTTACGATACCAGCAAAAAGATCAGGGCAACCTTTACCTTTGAGATCGTCCTCCTGTTCTTTGCCGTTGGTTTAAGCATGATTGGGGCATACATCTTTCATTATCAGGATTTTCATATTACATTATTGGCGCAGCGTGCCATTTACTTTTTTCTTTTCTATTATTTGCTGCACCAGTTAAAGCCAAATCCCAGGTTCCTCATCCGCTTGTTTATAGCCATTAGTATCCTGTGGGCCATTTTGTATATAATCCAATGGATTGCATACCCGACTCACCTGTTCGGGGACCAAATGTTCAAAGACCGGAATACCATCCGGATCTTCCTCCCCGGCGTGACTTATTCCGTAGTCGCTTATTTTATTTGTCTGTTTAAGTTTTTACAAACAAATCACTATAAATACCTGCCTCCCTTATTTCTGTTATTGATGGTATTCGTGTTGCTGGGAACCCGGCAATTGCTTGGACCGACTTTATTAATCACCATACTGGCTGTGATTCAAAGCAAAAAAGTCCATTCAAAATTTGCGATAGCCTTGCTGGGCCTTGCCAGTTTGATCCCGATCTATTTTATTTTTCAGGATATCTTTAATGCCATGATTGATGTTACCCGTCAACAAAGCATTTCGGTTACAGAGAATATAAGATTCAAGGCTGTATCGTTTTATCTCTACCGGTTTTCTCCTGGAAAACTGTCATTTATCCTCGGTAATGGTGCCTATGGCGGACATTCATCATACAGCATTATGATGGACAGCTACAGTAAAGTTTTTGGTTATTATCTGTCGGACATAGGAATTATAGGAGAGTTCATTTTATACGGTATCATATTCGCAATAGCCGAATTGATTATTTTGTTCAAGATGGCACTTATCAAATATCCTGAAGAATTCCTGTTCATCAAATACGTTGTTTATTCAATGTTTTTCGCCATTTTTGTCGGTTCCGGTGCATTTGGAACAGCTGAAGGGATTGTCATGATGTGTATTCTGTTCTATCTGGTGGATGTCTCAAAATGGATGAAAAAGGATGCTCCCGTTGCATCAGCTCAGCCGCAACAGGCTTGATTTTTTTGATATTACTGCGGATTGCGCCGGATTATCGCGAATTTAGTTGGCTCTGCGACAATTTTTTATACAGACAGTAACCAGGCGGGACTGGTTTACCGGTTAGCTTTATCCTCATAATTGCAACCAATGATCATCATAAACCGTATTGAATTACAAAATCTTTTATTGATTGGTGTATGAGAATTGCCTTGCTGTTACCGGTATTTAATAAGCTAAACTATACGATCTCATGTCTGAGTTCATTGTACGATGAAATCAGTCATGATAATCTGTTGGATTCCTTCAGGATCATTCTGGTTGATGATGGTTCCACGGATGGAACAGGCGAATATGTAAAACACCATTTCCCCTTTGTTACGGTTGTTAAGGGCGATGGCAATTTATGGTGGAGCGGTGGCATTAATAAGGGAGCTGAACATGCTGTTACCAACCTCAAGGTTGATTACCTGCTGCTATGGAACAATGACATCACAACCCACAACAATTATTTCGTCAACCTGCTGAAATTGCTTCAAAGTCAGGATAAAAGCACAATTTTTGGTTCCAAAATTTATATGAATTATGAAAACCGCACCCTATGGTCAATGGGCGGGTTCATTAAACCTTATATCGGGAAAATTGGCAATATTGGTTACAATAAGCCGGATAATCAACGTTTTCAGCAACCACTGGAAGTAGATTGGATCCCCGGAATGGGGACTGTCATACCGGTTGAAGTCGTCCATAAAATCGGATACTGGGACCAGGTCAACTTCCCCCAGTATCATGGAGATTTGGAATATACCTACCGGGCTAAAATCAACGGATTTAAACTGATTATATCGCCTGATTTGATTTTATCAAACGACACCCGTAATACGGCCATTGGACATGAAGGCAGCTTTAAAAAACTGCTGGGTTTGTTGCATGATAAAAGATCACTGTATAACTTTCATATAAATACCGTCTTTCTAAAGCAATATGGCAAAGGTCCATTCAAATATTTGCATCTCTCTGTAAGTTATTGCGTTCTGATATTAAGCTTTCTGAAATGGAAATGTTTAAGCCTGTTTAAAACAAAAAGCTAAATGGTATAACATGCACATCGTTATTATTCCCAACGGGTTTCAGGTTGACTATATGTTAAATTTGCTGTATGGCCTTTCCGGTAAGGTTGAAAGAATAGATTTTATTGGTTCTTCCATTTATCCTGAATCAAAGATCGATAGTCGGATTCATGTTTACAATCTGAGAGGATCCCACGATGACCATGTCGGAATTTTATCAAAAATTAACCGGATGGTCTCTTATTATCTGAGTCTGACAGGCTATCTTTTTAAGACGAATGCCGGTATTGTTCATACACAATGGCTAAGATTTAATTTTTTAGAAGGTATTCTATTTACCCTGATCATAAAGATGCTTGGGAAAAAAGCCGTTTATACAGCACATGATGTATTGCCACATTCCAAAAATAACATTTATAACAGATTATTATTCAAAATAATATATAAACTTCAGGACAGCATTATTGTCCACAGTGATTTTATTAAAAACAGGATCATTGATGAATTCAATATACAAGCCCAAAAAGTGTTTCTGGTCAGACACGGCCTATATAAAATCGCCGACTCCCCGGCAATATCCGGGGATAATGCCAGAAAGAAACTGGGGTATGATCAGCATCAATGTATTGTTTTATTCTTTGGAATCATTACAAAATATAAAGGATTGGATTTATTATTAGATGCTTTTTCGAGGCTTGAAAATGATTTGCCGCAGATCCATCTGTTGATAGCAGTAAGAGTGTCACAGGAGTACAGGGAAGAATCTAAAAATCTGATGAATATTCATACCAGCAAAAGAATTAATATAATAGCCCGACATATCCTGGAAGAAGAAATTGAACTTATCTTTAAAGCAGCAGACCTGGTGGTATTGCCATACACTGAAGCCAGCCAGAGCGGAGTACTGTTTATGGCATATGCCTATGGGAAACCTGTCATAGCACCCTCACTGGGAGGTTTCCCGGATGATATAGAGATCGGGAAAACCGGGCTTCTGTTTGAACCTTTTAATGCCGTGAGCTTGGCTGCAGCCATCAGAAATTATGTTGATCAATGGAATAGTGACAGCAACTATATTAGGGAGTTTGCGCAAAAGAATTATTCCTGGGACACATCAGGTGAATGCCTGGTAAATATTTATAAGCAGGTTTAATAAAATCCGCATTTTATGAATGACCCTGTATCCATATCCGTTATCATACCTTCCTACAATTCGGTAAAGACTATTGGCTATACGATTGATCATCTGTTAAAACAAAGCGTTTTTAATCAAATCAATGAGATTATTATTGTAGATTCCTCTGATGACCATCTGACCTTAAACCAACTCACCCAATACAGCCATCCAAAGATCCGTGTTATCACCTCCGGGGTCAGAGTAATGCCGGCCATTCAGCGTAATATCGGAGCTAAATATGCAACGGGAAACTTACTGGCTTTTATAGATTCAGATGCCTATCCGGCAAAGGACTGGCTGGAAAAATTAATGGAAGCCAACAAAGCCGGATGGAAAGTAGGAGGAGGCAGTTATGTAGTACCTGAATTTCAATTAAAGAACAACATAGCATTAGGACAATATTACCTTGAATTTAATGAATATATTAATGCCGGCTCCTCTCGTGTTGTAAAGCTAGTGCCAACCTGTAACCTGTTTTGTGAAAGAGATCTTTTTAATCAGGTTAATGGATTTCTCGGGATAAGAGCATCAGAGGACACGTTGTTTGGCCTGAAGGTCAATAAAATCAGTCCTGTTATCTTCCTGCCCCAGGCAGTTGTTTATCATATTTTCAGGGAAAACCGGGATCATTTTTTAAAAAATCAGGAGTTAATCGGAAAATATATCTTCATTTACCGGCAGGCATTTTACAAAAGCATATATCTGGGTGATCTTCTCCCTTTCTTTATCCCGGTAATTGCGTTGGCCAAATGCCTGAGAATCGTATTCAGGATCATGAAAGCAGGCCCCCGTCATTGGATAGGCTTCCTGAAATCATTCTCTGCCTATATGTTAGGATTCCGTCACTGGATAAAGGGTTTCTATAAAAGCCGGAAGGATAAGGAACTGGTTGAGGATTTAAAAAAACATATCACAACTTATTTAAATACCTAATTTGTCAGCAATGATAACAGTGAGACCCTATGGCGGATTGGCAAATCGCATGCGGGTGATTGATTCGGTTTACCGGTTGGCAAAACAAAACCATTCATCCATGAAGGTGGTCTGGGAATTATCCGGCGAATTGAATTGTCCGTTTCGCGACCTTTTTGAAACTTCCGGCGACTTGCACGTCGAAGAGGTGGTTTTAAACGACCTGCAAAAAAAAATGAACGAAGGCATCCGGCGTTTGTTTCAGTTCATAAAAATCAAATACCCTTTTGGTTACTCAACATGTTTGTATGACAAAGAAATATTACAGTATATTGAAACAGGTTATGATTTTAAAAAACTGATTGAAAGTACTCCTGATCTTTTTATCAGAACCGTTCATAAGTTTTATGAGGATGTTCATTCTTTTGCAGAATTCATACCGATCCCCTTGTTAAAAGAAAAAATAGACGGCTATGTGGCTCAATACACGGCCAATACCATTGGCCTGCACATCCGGCGTGCTGATAACAGGATGTCTATCAAATTCAGCCCCCTGTCCGGATTTCTTGATCTGATGGATGAATTTATCGCAAAGAATCACGATGCCAGGTTTTTTCTGGCAACCGATAGTCCCGGTGTGGAAGAAACAATAAAATCCAAATACCATGACAGGATTATAACACATCCTAAAATACTGGACCGGAATTCTGTTTTGGGTATACAAGACTCGCTGATCGACCTTTATTGCCTGGCAAAAACGAAACGGATCATTGGCAGCTTTTACAGTTCCTTTTCAGAAGTGGCGGCCAAAATCAATAATATTGAATTAATTCAGGTATATAAAAAGGATTAACCATTGGATCATAAGTATTATGGATTTATTCTCAAGAGGGAGATTGATTGCCGGCATGATAGACTTTTTGTTTCATTTTTCCGATATTGGTTTTATTATTTACTATTTTTAATCAATCCTGAAAACATCCTGCACATCAAATGGCACCTATAAACGCTGATTCAACCTATAAGCTCCATGAGAAATATTTTAAGGTTTTTTTATACCCTATGCCGGTTTTTTGGATTTGATCCTGTTATATTATGTAATAATGTGCGAGGTCTGCCTTTTTATATTTATTCCTTAGTAAAAATAAGAAAGCAAAAAGGGCAGGATTCGAAATTCTATTTTGGACGGCTATTACCCATTTATTTAGCGGATAGATTTTCTGTATCCGGAACTATGTCGGGTCACTATTTTTATCAGGATTTGTATGTAGCCAAAAAATTAGTTAACGATAATCCCCGGCGACATATTGATATTGGATCGAGGGTTGATGGATTTGTAGCTCATGTGGCTGTCTTCAGAAGAATTGAGATCATGGATATACGGGACCAGTTAAGCAAGGTTGAAAATATCATTTTCAGAAAAGCTGACTTAATGCAACTTCCAATTGACCTGGTGGATTGTTGTGATTCCATTTCAGCGCTTCACTCAATCGAACATTTTGGTCTGGGCAGATACGGGGATCCTGTTGACTATAATGGCCATTTAAAGGCCCTGGAAAATATTGCCAAAATGTTGCACTCAGGTGGGAAATTCTATTTTTCTGTTCCTGTTGGCAGTCAAAGAATTGAATTCAATGCACACAGGGTATTTTCCATTCAATACCTGCTTGATCTGATCACGGTGAATTTTTTCTTAAAGAGTTTCTCCTATGTAGACGACAAGGGTGATTTTTTTGAAAATGTTGAACTTACCCAGGAAGATATTAGTTCAAACTTTAATTGTGATTTTGGCTGCGGAATATTCGAACTGATAAGAAAGTAGTTTATGCTTATAATATTATAGAAGATCAAAGACTATTATTTCTATTATAAAATTACCAGCTTTTCAACAGAAAAGGTTTTTGAATCCAGTTCGATGTGCAGAAGATAATAACCTTTCTCAAGAACAGGGCCGGCATTATCGAAATGTAGTCCATTTTCCTCTCCTGAATAAAAATCGCGGATATACACCGTTTTGCCTGTGAGAGTATTGATCCGTATCAATCCCTTTTTAAATAGTTCATGATGGGGGATCTTAAGGGTAAAGGTACCATCCGACGGATTCGGATATAGTATTAATTGATTTTCCGGTTCAAAGGTCTTAATTCCCGTAGCAGAAGTTTTGGATTCGACAGCACCAATGTCGGGCATATCACCAATAGGAACCGGCGTGCCGAAATAGTCAACTTCCTGCTGATATTCAATACCGGCATCGATCACAGGAGACTCCAGGCTCACGGAGAAATCATCATTTTCCGTATCGACAAACTGAGGATCATTTACGAATGAGTTTTTATCGGCCAGGCCCAGGTTCTGATATTCCCCGAAGTTATTAAAGGATCTTTCATTGATCCTTACCAAACCGGCAAAATCAGGAAAGAATACATTGTGATCTGATGTAAAATCTTTTTCATTGGTGGCAAACGCCAAACCTTTTAATTCCTCAAAATAGAATATGTTGTTATACAGCGACAATTTATTATCGATAAGACTCTCTATGCCTTCACTATTGGAATAAAAAACATTATTTATGATTTCGTCATTGGAATAATCTCCGTTGAATTTAACGGCCAGCGTATTGTTAATAAACAGGTTATAATATATCTTGTTATTCTTTGAATATAGATCCAGACCATTTTCCAGATTGGCAAATTTATTGCCGTAGAAACTAAAATTATAACCGCTGGTAACCTTTACAGCACTTTTTGAATTTCTAATTTCGCAATTCCTGATGGTAACGTTATAACAGTCGGAGCCGAAAAAATACATGCAACTTAACGCATTGGGGGCATCAATGATCAGATTGGTTATTTTAATGTCCTGCGCATTGTATGCCCGGATAAAGAAATTGTCAGTTGCGCTTTTGATGACGGGTTTATTCCCGCTTCCATAGGAACTGATGGATACCTTGTTGGCCATTATATTAAGCGCATCTATCTCGCAAATGGTGTTGGCTTTCTGCAGATAAGCATAATCAGCTGTCCATGTCACATCCTTCCAGGAATCAAACGGATGGGCATAGGATCCGTTTTCCACCGGGTCATTGATATTTTCGGGATCAATATAAATAAAGTCACCCTTATAAATATAATTAATGATCAGCTGTGCAGTCGTGTTGCATGAGGGATTCCCGTTATCCGAAACATTAATGCTCAGATAAAATGTTGTATTTTCCGACAGGAACAGATCGGTATTATTCAGATAAACATCACCGGTGGCATTATCAATCATGAAGTTACTATCAACCGATGCCAGCGTATAATGCAAAACCTGCCCCGGATCAGGATCATGTGCGCTGATTTTTCCGATATGAACGACAAGCGGTTTTTCATAAGCGACATTCATTACCTGATTATTGAAGTCCGGCGGATGATTCAGCGCTTTAATCTGAATGGTGATCTGATTGCTGCCGCTCATGCCGGGTGTTCCATCGTCAACAACGCTTACCGTTATGACATAGGTAATGTCTGTAACGAAATCAATCTGGTCATTGGTCAGATATAATTGTCCCGTTCCGGCATTAATGCTGAAAATATTACCCGTATTACCTTCTGTTATGGAATATTTTAAGGTCTGTCCGGCATCAGGATCAGATGCGGCAACTCTCCCGATGACTTCTCCTCCCGGTTCGTTCTCTGATACAAAAAAGGTCTGTTTTGATATAACAGGTGGATGGTTAATGGCCGTCCCTTTTTGTTTGTAGAAAAGAATCTCGGAATAGTAGGGCTTAATGGTAACGGAACCCGAACGGATATTCCCGTTAACATCATAATATTCAGCATTATATCTTGTCAGATCAAATATGGAATCCTTTCGGGTCGGGTTATAGAGGAATAATACGAATTTATCCTGCGGGATGCCTAAAGACGACTGATAGATCCAGTTGGTAGGATTTCTCGAAGAACCGTATTCCAATCCCGTTGCAGCATTCCAGCTGCTGAGGTTGAAAGAGCTGTAAGAGCCCAGATCATAGTTCTCTCCCTTCACGATAATATCATCGTCGCCGGTATAAGGATCGAAGTATTTATTATATCTGAAAGGATTTGTATTAATGGATGACAGATTGAAAAATACCGATGCAAGCTCATCCTTATTGGGGCTGAAAACAACATTGTTGTATTCCACGGTGTTCCGGTTGACCATTTCGCCTTCATTGCCGTGATGATAGCTGTATTCATCAAGCCTGAAGGCCGAATTCCAGGGATATAACATATGGGTGGCAGGATTGACGATATTATTATAACGGGCAACGTTATCGTCGCATACATGAAAATATATGGCAATATTGGAATTGCAGATTGAATTGCTGTCAATATAGGTATTGCTGGTCATATAATCCAGGTAAACAGCATGAACGAATTTATTCCGGGCATCCAGAAATATATTCCTTGAAATGTGTTTGTTGAAATTTGTATAATCGCCTCCAACGTACACGGCCCCGCAATCTTCTAAGGTCATGCCATAATTCCGGATGAAATTATACCTGAAATTCACAACGGCATCGGAAAAATGGCAGTTGAAAGCAATATCAACTGAATCAAAATCATTGTAAGCAATGGTCGTTATGCCCTTCGCACGGTTGCTGAGTATGGCCGATCCGTAAAAGCCGTCACCGTTATCGGCACCTTCAAAGGCAAAGTTTCTGAACACAGAGTTTGTAATGGTCCCCGTGCCGTCGATCAGGTGAACGCCATTCCTCCGTCCTCCTGAGAAATAACATTGATTGATGGTCACGGATGAATAATCCGCGGCATCCACCAATACAAATCCCGCATCAAGAACTGAGCACGACTGAAACGAAACGGTTGATTTTTTAATGGAGAAATTCATCATGTTCGACCGTTCAAACTGAATATTATTGAAAATCAGATTCGTACAGTTATTAATCATTATCAATGTGTCAATTACCGGTGCTTCAACGATAAGCGAATTCAGATTACCGGAATAATACACCCACAAGGTATCATGCTGCTGAGCCCATTCGCCGTTCTGATCGCAGGCGTTAGCATGATTCCTTATCAAATAGGGGGTTTTATCATTTTTTAATGTATTGGGAAGACTTTCAAACTGCAGGGAATTGGCATAGTTTCCGGTAATCCTTTGTGTTGCCCATTCAAAAGTAACAGCTCTGGCGCACAGGAATCCATTTGACCATTGATTGGTCGTCCAGTTTTGCGTATAATCCTCCAGCCAGTTGGATGTACCTTGCGTTGTGCTGGTAAGATAGCCGGTATTCGGATACCGTGAGATTTCATAATCCTGGTTATTGATATACAGAAAGGGGATCACCCTTCTCGATGATGAACTATAATCCGGAAGAGATTTATCAATACATTTCCAGAGGTTGCCCTGCTGTGAAAAAGAAGAAACCTGCCGGCTGCCTTTCAGTCTGGGAGCCGGGCCTGCCCCATAAGCCATAAAGGATATCGGGCTTCCTGCAGTTCCGGATAAATTATTCAGTGTCAGGCTGACCTTGTCCCAGCTTGATCCTCTTTCAAGGTATACAATATCTCCTGCTTTAAGATTCCCGGCGATTTGCTTCAGTTTATCCATACTCCGCCAGGGAGAACCTGAACTGGTTCCGGCATTGTTGTCATTGCCCTTTACCGAAGAAAAATAATAGCCTGTACCGGCCACGTTAGCAACCGTCATGCCCTCCGCGAATGCTACAATAACGGTTGAATGTATGAGAAGCAGGATATATATGGAGATAGTAATCTTGAATATTTTCATTTCAGGAAGTGGGATCAAACTGGTTAATTAGCTCAAGATCAAAAAAATCGCGAAATCTTCGAATATACAGAACTACAAATATAGAAAAATTTTACGATCTACAGTATTAAATGTTTCAATTCTGGACCTTAATTTGACCTCATGCAATATAAGTAAAACGGGCAATCTCTCAGGATTGCCCGTTTATACTATAGTGTTTCTGTGAGAGTCCTTTAAATAGCGGCTATTTTATCGTCAGTCTTTTAGTGTACAATTTGTCATTTATCTGTAATACAGCGATATATGTTCCGCTGGGTTTACCGGAAATATCGATTGGCACGCAGGCTGATTCAGAAGAATTATGCGATTGGCTATAAACCGATTTACCGGTTATATCCTTCACCTGAATGGTGGAATTGCCGATATCCGATACCCCTACATAGAGATTGAACCTCCCGTCGGATGGATTGGGATATACCGATAATTCAGCCTCCAGGCCTTCAGCATCATGCTGGAAAAGTGCGGTTGCTGATCCCCTGATATTGCCTGTATTCTCAATCAAACCGATATCGGTAGCGCCGCCCAGCGGAACTGCCAGACCCAGGAAATCAAAATCCAATCCGACATTCATACCCGCATCCACGCCAGGCGATTCAGCCAGCAGCGCAAAGTTCTCATTATAGATATCTTTGAACATGGGATCCTCAGAAAAGGAATTCAGATCGAGCCCTTTATCCTGCTGATATTCATCAAGCGTTTTGTAGGACTTTGAAGCAATGGAAATAAATCCCTGTTGCTCAGGATAGAAGATATTGTGATCCGATATTAGCTTATCCACGCTGTGGTTTATGGCCACATCCCCCCGCTGGGTCAGGTAAAAAATGTTGTTATAGATGACCAGGTCGGCATAGGAAGCCGCAATGCCCTGATTATTATCATAGAATACATTATTGTAAATTTTTGCTGAGGACAGATAACTGGCAATATATACGCCGGTAGCGTTTCCGTTGAAGATATTGTAATATACTTCGGTGTTTTCAGCAAAGGAATAGATGGCATCTGATCTGTTATAGAATAAATTGTATTTAATAACGATGCTTTCCCCATCGATAATTCTGATCCCGTTTTCAGAACCCTCAAACTGACAGTTCTCTATCAGGTTGTTATTGCAGTTCTCACCCAGGAAATAGATGCAGCTTATAGCATCATTGGCAATGATATGAAGGTTTCTTATGCTTATATTGCTTTTATTAAAGGCACGAATGGCAAAGTCCCGGGTCTGGCTCACTATGAGCGGCCGCTCCCCTTCCCCGTAATCCCCCAATGTCACGCCTTCTGCATATATGTTGATCTTATCCACGCTCGCTGTTGTTCCCCTTTTCTGCAGATAAGAATAACCGGCTGTCCATTTAACGTCGTTCCATGCATCATAAGGATGCTCAATGCTTCCGTTTTCCTGAGGATCATCAGCATTTTCAGGATCAATATAGTAAGCCGTCAATACGGAAGCCCTGGCTGTTAAAACACTAACGGTTATGTAGGCGGTAGAATTCTTTGCCAAGGATCCGTTGTCCATTACCCGGACCTGCAAAACAGATGCAGCCACTTTGAGGAATTCGACGTTTGCTGAGGTCAGGTATAATTCTCCTGAACCCGCATCAAGTTGAAAGTGACCGTCCTGATTTCCCGAAATGATCTCAAAAGTAAGGGACTGGTCATTTTCAGGATCAGTGGCAACAACTTTCCCAATATAGGTCGATATGGATGAACCTTCATCGATCGTAAAATTCTGACTGTTTATGATGGGAGGATTATTGAACGGGTAAAGTTTAATCTCAGCCTGTCCCGAACCACGCTGTGACGGAGTGCCGTTATCCGATACGCTCACACTGAGTCTTAGTATCAATTCACCGTTAATGACCATGTTCCTGTTGGTCAGATAAAGCTCACCGGTCTCCTGATTAACGCCAATTAGTCCATCCGTGTTTCCTCCGGTTATCTCGTAATACAGCTGCTGATAACTCTCCGGATTGCTGGCCGGTATTGTTCCGATGATGCCATTATCAGATTCGCCGATATAATAGGTGTAGCTGATATCGGTGACTGCCGGTGGCAGGTTGGTAAGTGACAATGGTTCCCTGTAGAAAAGTATAACAGAATAATAGGAAGGCACAGTAATTGTTTCTGAATAGAGTGCCCCGTTAACATCCATATACCGGACGCCGGAGGACCTCAGATCAAAAACGGAATCCTTATCCGTTGGATTGATCAGCAGTTTAACGAAATCCTGCTGCGATACTCCGCTTGCAGATTGCATAGTCCAGTTGTTCGGATTTCTGACAGAACCGGTCTCCATGCCTGTAGAGGCGTTCCAATCACTAAGCCGGTAGGTGGAATAAGTGCCCAGATCATAGTTTTGTCCTTTGACAATGATATCATCGTCAGTGGTAAAAGGGTCGAAATACTTATTGTTTTTGGCCACATTTTCACCAATGGACTGGACATTCAGAAAGGCCGATCCCAATTCATCCTTGTTGGGGCTGAATACAACATTATTATTTTCAATGGCATTCCGTTTTACCGGACTGCCTTCACCGCCGTTGTTATAGCTGTATTCATCAAAGCGGAAGGCTGAATTCCACGGGTAAGCCATATCCTTGGCAGGGTATACTATGTTATTATACCGCACAAGGTTATCATCACACACATGAAAATTAAAGGCTATGTTTGAGTTGAGGATTGTGTTGCTGTCGGCAATGACATTGCTGGTCAGATAATCCATATATACCGCGTGGCAAAACATGCTGCCTGCATTCAGGATAATATTCCTTCTTATATATTTCTTGTAATTGGTAAAGTCACCCCCTACATAAAATGCACCGCAATCCTCAATGGTCAGACCGTAATTATTGACCACATTGTTGAAAATGTAATTGTCTGCATCCGACCAATGGCCGTTATAGGCAATATTAATACTGTCAAAGCGGTTGTGATGCACCTGGGTGATTCCGTTGCAATGCCAGTTAATAATACAGGATCCGTTGGCCTGCTCTCCGTTATTGGCCCCTTCGGATATCATGTTCTTAAAAACATTGCGGTAAATATTCCCCCTGCTTCCATTCATGATAATGCCGGCCCGCCTGCCATAGCTTAACACACTATTATTCAGGTCAATATAGGACCCGTTGTCAATGTATGCCAGGGCATTTCCGCCATCGGAAATGTTACAGGAAGCCAGGGTCACATGAGAATTATTAATCGATAAATTGGCCATAACGGACTGCTCAAATTGCAGGCCTTCAAACTTAAGGTACTGGCAGTTCTGAATGACAACCATGGTATCAATAACCGGGACTTCAACACGCTGAACATTCAGGTTATCAGCGTAAAAGATCCAGAGCGTGTCATTTTGCTGCGCCCATTCACCTCGCTGATCACAAGCGTTCCTGTGATTATTGATGATGTATTCCGTTGAGGACTTTGAAATGCCTGAAGGAAGCGGATCAAAATTCAACCGGGTGGAAGTATTGGAATTAATCCTTCTGGTTGACCAGTCCCAGGATACACAATGGGCCGCAATCATCCCGTTTTTCCATTGATCATCATACCAGCCTTTTGAATCTTCAAGATAACTGTTGGTGCCGGAAGTTTTTGTAGTATATGCCCCTGTATTGGGATATCGGGAAAC
>Ga0105094_10000412_pt1 | contig 20968 bp, 24 predicted proteins | sample PPLLak1March2015_2_FD_87023 | JGI IMG/M metagenome (GOLD analysis project Ga0105094, IMG submission 87023) | Freshwater sediment microbial communities from Prairie Pothole Lake near Jamestown, North Dakota, USA - PPLs Lake P8 Core (3) Depth... | ecosystem: Environmental > Aquatic > Freshwater >...
ATGATGGATAAGCGATTAAAAAGTGAGATCGCCCAGCGCGAACTGAGCGATCTTGGGTTTGTATGCCCCACACCGAAGCGTAAAATCCCGTTCTTGGACATCCGTTTTCAACAGATCGAGAGCCGGTAAGGCTCTGAGACTTTACGCTCAGAGGAGAGGGTGGGTGCCCTCTCCGCAACATTAAAATCAGGAATAGCAATTGACACCGGTCTGTTCGTAAAGGAGCGCGCTGAATCTCAACGCCCTAAATTCCCAAGGTAAATTAACAGTTGCCACATTTGCTCTTCGTTCAGGGTTCCTTTCCAGCCCGGCATTGCATTCAATCCCTCGGCGACACTACAGAGCATCGCTCCGCCGTTGGAGCGTAAGTTTCCCTGGAACACCGGAGAGGAAAAATCAGGGACGCCAGGCGCGCCTCCGCTGCCATCCTCTCCGTGGCAACCAGCGCAGCTGGCATAGAGCGCCTGACCAGCGGAAACCGCGTCGGCCTGACCCCACTCAAAGGGGTTGCCCTGCGTCACGTAGGGCTCACACTCGGGCCGGCTGGCTTCGAGTTGTTCCTGGGTGGGCAGCGCCGATTCAGCGCTGACTGATGGATCGTAAGTAAAAGTACGCAAGTAATCGATCACATCCCAACGCTCATCCTGGCTCAGACGCGCTTGCCAGGCGGGCATCGACCCGATCCCCTGAGTAACGACCAGATAGAGATCGCTGGCTGATAGATTGGATAGAAAGCGCGGATCCGATAAATCCGCTGCTCCCAGGATCATGCTGCGGCCGCTCTCTCCGTGGCAGGTAACACAATTAGCTTGGTAAGTCTGCTCTCCCCACTGGAGGTGGTCTTCGTCCGTGGACAGGCGCCATACATAATATACTACATCCCAGCGCTCATCCGAGGTGAGCACATCGCCGAAGGCGGGCATCTCGCTGCCACGTCCTTCAGTGATCACCGTGTATATTTCCACAGGAGTTTCCCCTCGCATATAATCCACGTCTCTGAAATTGCGAGCGTTTGGCACCAGCCCCTGGCCATCCGCTCCATGGCAGCTGGCGCAATTCTGATCGTAAATCATTTCCCCGTCCGCGGCTGAGGGAAGCCCAGCAGGATAACTTTCCACAACTCGTTCAGAAGTGGGTTCAGGGGTTAAATCACCCGCCGGGCTGGTAGCGGGGATAAGGGTGGGAATTGGAGTGAGCGCTTTGGGGAGCGTTTGAGGCGGCGCGCAGGCGACCAGGATCAAGCCGGCAATGGCTAACGCAATGACCCAAGTGATTGGTTTCAACATGCTGAGAGACTCCTTTATTTCGCCAGGGTACGCATATAATTGATCACATCCCACCTTTCGCGGGGAGTCAGGTTCTCCACCATAGGTGGCATCCGACTGAACCCCTGGGTGAGGGTGCGGTACAATCCACCGTCGAATTGGCCTTTCACACCTGGTCCAATCAAATCGCTGGGCGGACGGTCTCCATAATACTGGACCAGTGGACCATCCCCACCACCCGTCAGACCGTGACACAGGGCACAATGAATTCCATATAATATCTCGCCGCGCTGGAGAGAGACTTCATCTGAGGGTACCGGATTTTCCGGTAAACGATCCAACACCAGGCTTTGCCCCTGGATCGGAACAACCCCAGCAGGGGGAGGCAGACGCGGACCATCCTGATAATCAAGCGCGGGTTGGTCCCCCATATTCGTTTGAAAATCCACCTTGATCACCTGGTAGGTGAAAAGAAGCCCCACAACGAATGGCAGCAGCACCAGGCCAATGAACACCAAACCTCGCCGGGTTCGTGTGGTCATATCGGCATCCGCTCCGGTTGATGGACATGATGCCCACCGTGAGCTTCAATGACGGCGATAATTTTGGACTCCTGTCCCGGGGAGCATTCCAGTAAAACAGAGAGATGACCACTGGTCGTGAGTTTGTGATAATACTTTCGCTCAAAGCTGGGGAATCCCATCTCCCACACGACACCCAAGAATGTGGACACAATGGTGGCCATCATGGTAAATACATAAATGATGATCACAGCCGGAGGGCCGGCAACCACCGGACGTCCCCCAACAGTCAGCGGATAAAGGCGGGGAGTGACTACTGAGAGGAAGACCCCAAACAACAAACCGGCCAGCGCGCCAGCCAGCACAATATACGGCAAATGAATCCACTCCTTGTGGCGTCCCAATGCCTGTTCAGGGAAGGGGACTCCCGTCATCACCACGATCTTCTCTTCCGGGATTCCCATCTGGTACAACTGGTCGATCGCGTCCGCGGTCTGGGTGGATTCGTGGAACAAACCAATTAAGACAATTGTGTCGCTCATCCACACGCTCCTAACCAGAACCCATTATTCGATCTCTGCCGCGGTGGGCACTAACAGGCGCCCGATACGGCGCAAGGTATAGCGCAGGCGACCTTCTTTGATCTCCCACACCGGCACGTAGGGGAAAATACGTGAGAACAAAAGGTACAGGAGGGCAAACCCGGCGAAGGTCATGGCTACGACACTGATCTCAACCCAGGTTGGCCGATATGTTCCCCAGTTGAAAGGCAGATAGTTCCGCTGCAAATTGCCGGGTATGATCAGAACTCGCTCAATATACATGCCCAAATTGACCATCAAGGTGAAAACCAGTAATAGAACCGGTGTGGTGCGCACTTTTTTGAAGACCAGGAACACGATCGGGGTTAAATTACAGAACAAGAGCAAATAAAACAAGGGAGCCAGAGGACCGGAAATTTCCTCGTGTAGCATTTCGGAGATCACAGGCTCGTTGCCATACCACTCCACGATCAGACCGGCGAACCACATATACAGCCAGGCCATCCCAGCGACCATGACCAGTTTCCCCAAAGCGTTGAAGTGCTCTTCGCGCAGAAATCCCTGCAAGCGCATTCCCCAGCGCACCAACACCAGGATAGTGGCCAGAGCCGCCAACCCAGAATAGACCGCTCCAATGACGAAAAACGGTGCAAAGATGGTGCTGTGCCAGCGAGGTTGCAGGGTAACGGCGAAATCCCAGGAGACGATCGAATGGACGGATAGGAAGACCGGGATAATCACGATTGAGAAAATACTTAACGCGCGGTGGAGCTTGTGCCATTCAATCTCGGTACCCCGCCAGCCAAGCGCTAACAGGCGATAAAGTTGATAACGCCAGTTCTTTGTGTTGTCCCGCGCCATGGCCATATCGGGGATCATCGCCAAATACAGGTACAGGCCGCTGCCGATCAGGTAGGTAAAAATGGCGACCATGTCCCACATCAAAGGGGATTGAAAATTCGGCCACATACCGCGGTTGTTGGGATAGGGGATCATCCAGTAAAACTTCCATACCCTCCCCAGATGAATGAGGGGGTATAAGCCGGCCATCATGAGGGCAAAAGCGGTCATGGCCTCTGCGCCGCGGGTAATTGGCCGGCGCCAATCCGCTTTGAAGACCCGTAGCACCGCCGAGATCATGGTGCCCGCATGGCTGATCCCGACCCAGAAGACAAAGGTAGCGATATAGATCCCCCAATAGACCGGGCGGTTGATACCCGCCACGCCAAATCCCCAACGGATCTGATACGACCAGGCATACAGGCCCCAGGCGACGACGGCGGCCAGCACTCCCGCCAGGATCCAGAAACCAGCGCCGGTGCGCAACATGGGCTGTAGCACTGCCTGGTTGATCTCCCAATCCCTGGTTTGTTCCAGCAATAAGCGCTGGCGGAACTCATCCTGAGTATGGGCGGTCTCCTGCTCCTCCCCGGCGGGAACCGGCGAATGCTCCTCAGGGTGGGCGGCTTGCAGATCAGACATTGGTTTCGCCTCCTTTGAGATAAATCACGGCGGGCGCAGTGCCCAATTGGTCCAGTAAACGGAAAGAACGCCGGCTGCGAGCAAGCTGGCTGACCTGGCTATCCGGGTCGTTGAAATCTCCGAAAACCAAAGCATCCGAGGGACAGGTCTGGACACAGGCGGGCTGAATCTCCCCATCCGCAACTGGGCGGCTTTCCACATGCGCCACCTCCTCGCTTCTCCGGATGCGTTGCACGCAAAAGGTGCACTTTTCGATAATGCCGCGTGAACGCACGGTCACGTCTGGATTCAGCTGTTCGGCGAGCGGTTCTGGAAATTCCGGATCGAACCAGTTGAATACTCGCACTTTGTAGGGGCAGGCGCTGCCGCAGTAACGTGTTCCGATGCAACGGTTGTAAATCTGGGCGTTCAGCCCTTCCTCAGAATGGTAAGTGGCAAAGACAGGACATACCGGTTCACAAGGCGCTTCGGTACATTGCTGGCACAGAATGGGCATAAAGCGGGCTTTGTTCCGAGGGTATTCCCCCTCCCAATAGCGCTCAATGCGGATCCAATGCATCGAGCGCCCATAGGCCGCCTCTGTCTCTCCCACCACCGGGACGTTGTTCTCGGCATGGCAAGCGACCACACAGGCCTGGCAACCGGTGCAACGATCCAGGTCGATAACCATCCCCCAGCGTCGCCCCACCGCAGGGGTGGGGGGATCAGCGGATTGTCTCTCTTCCTTCGCCATCCAGACTCTCCAATCTTGCCAGGGTGACTTTGCGCCCTGTCGGCTCCACCCGCACGCGTGTGGCGCCCCAGGCCAGCGCTCCACTTTCGGGGTCCACAAGGGGGGCGAGCAACGTCAAGGGGTTGGTGCCACGCTCCCGGGCATAACGCCCATAATCGCTGTGTCCTTGTCCGACAGGTATGGCGATCACGTCTGGGCGGATGCCCGGATAAACGACCACGATCGCCTCTATCTCCCCATGGGGTGAAACCACGCGCACCACCTGATTGTCCTCGAGGCCCATGGAGTCCGCGGTCTGGGGATTAATTTCGATCCAGCTCGACCAGCGGGCGGTCGTCATCGGGTCAGGTACTTCCTGTAGCCAGGGTAAATTTGCGCCGCGCCCATCGCTCAAGGCCAGGTTGGGGTAGGGATACAAATAAAACGGAAAGCTTTCTTCCGCTCCCTCGAATGAGGGCGGCGTGACCGGCAACGGGCCAACCCGGAAACCCACCGGTTCAGGTTCCAACTGTAAGACGCGATCAGCCCACCAGCCGCCATGCTGGCGCCAGGCGGCCCAAAAACTTCCTGCTGTGCTGGCGCGGTAGGCGCTGAGGCTGGAGCCGAACAACATGCCGGAGGCGTCCTCCAAGAACAAGGAGAAACCTCGCCAGGGGAGGGCGTCAGCTACTTCTCCTCCCAACTGGGCAGCCAGCGCCAGGATAATCTCCGCGGTAGAGCGGGTATCGGATAATGGCCGCACGACCGGCTGCTGGTTACTCACCACAGGACGATCCGCACTTGGGCTCGGAACCTGATATCCCCACGATTCCAGATAGGTGTGATCAGGGAGAATCAAATCGGCTTGCGCTGCCGTCTCATCGACAAACGGACTGAAGGAAACAACGAATGGAACGCGCTCGAGGGAAGCGCGGAAACCCGAAGCCTCTGGAAGTTCGAAAACCGGATTGGTCCCATACACAAAGAGCACATCCACCTGCCCGTCGTACATGCGCCGGATCAGGTCTTGTACGGCAGCAAAGGAACTGGACGCCAGAGCGGCAGGCAGGGTCTCCACCGGGGTGGGCTGCGAGAGGAACACTCCTCCTCTCTGTCCCAGACGCCGAAGGATCAAGTTGAGCGCCTGTACCGCCAGGTATGCGCTATGCCCATTGGTGTGGCCGGCCGGTGCCCCGCCCGGGATGGCTACCGGGCGATTGCCATTGGCCAGAATGTGCGCTAGCCGTTCGAGGGTCTCCACCGGGACATCGCTCTCCCGAGACAGACGTTCCACATCCAGCCCCTGATACAAACGCGACTCTTCTTCCGTAAAGGCGCCTACGTGACCAAGGCGCCGCTCAACGATCATCCGTCCGAGGGCTAACGCCACCAACCCTTCGCTGCCTGGGCGGATTGGCACCCATTCGTCGGCAGAGGCAGCCGTGGCGGACAGGCGCGGCTCGAAGTGAACCATGAAACCTCGTCTCCCTGGCTCTCCCTGGCGGAATTCCCCATACCCGCGACTGTAGGCCACAGGGGATTGCCAGGTTTCCAGGAAATTGGCGCCAAAGGAAAAGACCACATCTGCATTGGCGATGTCGTAGAACGGCAAGGTCGTTGTACCAAATAGTTCTTCCGAGACCTTTATGGCCGTGGTGCGACCGTCATAAGCACTGTGCATATCAAACTGGAAAGGAGCAGGCGCCCCCAGCGCCTCCAGGAAGCGGCTCACCAAAAGATAGAGATGGTCGGGCATCAATCCACCCAGAAAAGCCACTCTTTCCGGGTTGATCCCCTTCAACTTTTCCGCCACTTGGTCTAATGCTGCCTCCCATTGGATCGGTTCGAACTGGTGTGTGCCGCGCCCTCCGCTCTGCCTGACAGCGTTCTTGAGACGGTCAGGGTTATACAGAACCTGCAATCCCGCCTGTCCGCGGCTGCAAAGCTTTCCCTGGTTTAACGGATGGGCTGGATTTCCATCGATCTTTTTAGCCCGACCGTTGATTGTGCGCACCACAATCCCACAACCTGCCGGGCACTGGCGGCAAGTGCTGGCATACCAGGTGGCTTCGCCAGGCAAAGCCTCCTCGGGAGGGCGGACAGGCGCTTCCAGCCAGCGGGCCATCTTATCGTTAACAGGTATACAGCCGCTTAACCCTGCGCCGACAGCGGCCAGCTTCAAAAAACCGCGCCGCAAAAGCTTCTGGGCTCCTTTATGATTGTTGTTGGTCGTGCGTAATCCTTCACTCATGAGGCTGAACGCATCCTCGACCGCTCGGGGTCTTATTTATGGCAGGTAATGCAGTCAACCAAGCGTGCAATCTTGATCGCAGGCTGGGCCTCATGACACCGCAAGCACCAGCCCATGTGCATATCGACAGCAGGCTCAACCACTTCCATCTGTGCTACATTTCCATGGCAGGTCTCGCAATTTAAGCCTGCCCCCAGGTGGGGCTGGTGACTGAAATAGACAAAATCAAGCTGCTCGGTCACTCGCCGCCAGGGAATGGGCTCATCGCGCTCCCAATAACCAAGCAACTCCTGGACAGGCGGCTCATCCGCTGCGATGACCTGGTGGCAACCGACGCATTTCTGCACCGAGGGAATGCCCGCAATCTGAGAGCGAGCCGCCTCCGAATGGCAGTACAGGCACTGGATGCCTGCCTGAGCATGGATTGGGTGGCTGAAGGCCACCCGTTGATCCCGTTGGTTGGAGGTTGATTCCTGGTAGGAGCGCGCTGCCACTAAGGCAAACAGGAACAGAACGCTCACCATGACAGGCCATCGCCATCGGGTTCCCATACGATTTATCATCCGAGCCTCATCCTCGCCTTTTTTAGGGTCGCCTGGGCATTGTGGTCCCAGGGCACCCTATCCATTGGAGGGAAACTGGGTTACTCAGTCCTGCAGCCTCATCCTTCAGGGGTGAGGCTGCAGGATTCCGGGGTTTGAACAGCCCTCGATAGGACTTCAGGCTTAGGGAGACTCTGTGGGAAGACTCTGGGCAAAGGCCAACAGGTCGATGATATCCTGTAGGCTCCAGCCCGTCTCGATCGCCGCTGGCATAGGCGGCTCCGAGCCGGGCTGCCCATTACGTATTTTGTGGACAAACTCCCATGGGTTGTCAAGGGCGATGGTGCCTACATACTCAGGCTCTTCCGCGCTGCCGAAGTTCAAAGTCAGGCCATCCTCCCCATGGCATAATGCGCAGGTAGAGGTGTAAAGCTCCTGACCGTGACCGGCATCCCCGCCTATGGGGGTTTTGGTTTCAGCATCGATGAAGGGACTGAGATCCACCAACCCATCTTTCATGAAGCTGATCAGATCGTTCAGGTCGGCCTCGCTCAGGACGGAAAAGTCGTGTTCCGCATCGGCACTCCCGGTGAGTTGTACCAGCAAATCCGCGACGGACTTCAAGCGGGCGTCATAGATACCGAGGAAGCCCGTGACATGAGAGCCGGAGCCATAGGCGCCCTCTGCGCCCTTGTAATCCCAGCCATGGCATTCCTTGCAGCGCCAGGTGTCGCCTCCGCTGCGGGTGTTGGTGTCCTGACGACCCCACACCGGCATGTCGCCTACGGGATCTTCCAGGCCAGCCTCCACCCACCACATATCGTACAGGCGACCACCCCGAGCGATCGAGCCGCCCACTGCTGGCTCGACTGGCAAGGACTGGGCATAAGCCAGCACGTCAACTACATCTTGGAGAGACCAGCCTTCGTCTACGCCCGCCGGCATCTGAGTCCCTGGCTGTCCCATACGCATTTTGTGGATGAACTCCCAGGGATTATCAGCAGCGATAGTGCCCACAAACTCAGGCTCGTCCTCGTTGCCAAAGTTGAGCGTGCGCCCATCTGCGCCGTGACAGGCGCCACAGTTTTGGTTGTAGAAATCCGCGCCATGATCTGCATCTCCACCGATGGTCGCTTTAGTCTGTGCGTCGATGAAGGGACTGACATCCTCCAAACCATCTCGCATGAAGATCGCCAGATCGTTGAGCGCCTGTGCGCCCAGGTTTGAGAAATCGTGATCCGGAATAGCGCTTCCATCCAACGCGGCAAGTAATTCGCCGGGGCCCTTGCTGGCAACGGTATCCATAATCCCTGCGAAGCCCGTGAGGTGAGAGCCGGACCCGTAAGCGCCTTCAGCGCCCTTGTAATCCCAGCCGTGGCACTCCTTGCAGCGCCAGGTGTCGCCACCGCTGCGGGTGTTGGTGTCCTGGCTTGCCCATAGAGGCTGATCTTCAGTAGGAGCGTCCATCTCCAGAGCCATCCACCAACTATCATAGAGGCGTCCTCCCTGCGAAACCGAACCGGTCAGCTCAACTTCGGTCGGTTCGGGTGTAGGGGAAGGTGGGGGCGCGGTGGGGGCTGCCAGTGTAGGTGGCGGCGCCGGGGTGTTGGTTGGGAGCGGTGTGCTTTGCGGCGCTGAGACGCAGGCCGCCATTAGCAGGACCAGTGCCCCTCCCAGGATGATTACACGTCCGATCTCTCGCATCTTCATATTATCCTCCTCACTACCATAATCATGAGGCGTAAAGTAATCACTTGCCACAATGGCAGTAGATTAACTTTATCTCAAATGTAGGTCTCAGAGAGATGGCAAAATGTCGCGAAAGCGTCTCAATGATTCTAAGATGGTCCCCTGAGGCAGGAAAATGCTATAATCTTTTAATAATCAGTCCAATTCGTCAGTATGACGAACCCAGGATGTGGGATTTATACTTTCCGCCCTTTACTGTTGAATCTGGAGAGCGAGCGATGCTTCCCACAAACCAACAACTTCGCTGGGTTAATCTGACCCGTTTTGTGCTCCCGATCATCCTTTTCAGCATCGTTTTCCTCTACGAGAGTTGGGAACACATCTTGCTGCCGGGCGCCTTCCGCTGGGACTTGCATCTCTCTGCTGAAGTGCTCTTCTTCGGCATTCTCGGCCCGGCAGCGGTGTTCATCGTGTTATCGAGAATGGTCTCCCTTCTCGACGCACAAATCACTACCAGCAGGCAGTTGGAGGCTTTGAATCGCAGCCTGGAAAAACAGGTGATCGAGCGCACTCGAGAACTCGTGGTACGCAACCAGGAGCTGGCGCAGGCGAATGTGGAATTGCAGGAACTCGACCGGCTCAAGTCTGATTTCGTCTCCCTGGTCAGCCACGAATTGCGCGCCCCGTTAACGACACTCAACGGGGGATTGGAACTGGCGTTGCAGCAGGCTGCCTCACTTCCTGCAGAAACGCGCAAAACCCTGGAAACCATGTCCAGGGAGAGCGAGCGCCTCACCTATTTTGTGCAAATCATTCTGGATGTCTCCCGGTTGGATGCCGGGCAACTACGCCTGCATCCTGGCCCAGTCGCTGTGATTCCCTTGCTCAAGCGTGCTGTCGAGGTAGTTATATCCAGTAGCGGTCGCCCCATCGAGTGGAATCTCTGCCCAGATCTGCCTCCGCTCTGGGCGGACGAAATTTATCTGGAAGAAATTGTTCGCAACCTGTTACGTAACGCCGATAAATATTCCCCTGGAGGCTTGCCAATATTGATCTCTGCTTGTTGTGAAGAGAACGATCTTTGTATCCGGGTGGGTGATTGCGGCCCAGGGGTGCCTGCTGAATTACAATCCCATATCTTTGAACGCTTCTACCGTGGCCCCGGCACGCAATATGCGCCTGGTTGGGGCCTTGGGCTGTACTTCGCTCGCCGGATCACGGAGTCTTTGGGCGGGAAACTAACCCTGCGCTCGCCAAGGCAGATTGACTCTCAACATCCGGGCGCGGAATTTTGCCTCACACTGCCGGTTGTCGCTGACACAATCGAGGAAGAAAATGCCTGAAATCTTATTGGTGGATGATGACGCTAACCTGATCGAATTATTCGGTGAGTATTTGCGCGGGCAGGGGATTTCAGTACGTACTGCTCCCAACGGGCGTGAAGGAATGCGCACCATCTTCGAACATAAACCTGACTTGGTCGTGTTAGATGTAAACATGCCCATCAAAGATGGTTGGGAAACCCTTAAGAGTCTGCGTGAGATAAGCGACGTTCCTGTCATTATGCTCACGGCAAGCGGCGATGAGCCAGATGTACTGCGCGGCTTTTCACTCGGCGCGGATGACTATGTACCCAAGCCGTTTTCATTTGCCCAACTGACGGCGCGCATCAAAGCCGTATTGGGGCGGGGTAAAACCGCTACGGAGGAGTGTCTTAAAGCAGGCGATCTGGAAGTTAATCTACGCACCTGCCAGGTGAAGCGCGGCGACGAGCTGCTCGACTTGACCCCTACCGAATTTAAACTCCTGGTTGTGCTGATGCGCCGATCCGGGCAGGTGGTCACGCCAGAAGAGCTGGTGCGTGAGGTTTGGGGGCAGCAGTATCGCGAGGAGATCGGGTACGCCCGCCGCTATATCTGGCATCTGCGTAAAAAAGTGGAAATAGACCCTGAAAACCCGCTTTACATCCACAACGAACGCGGATATGGGTACCGGTTTCAAGTGGACTGATTATATAGTTGCCAAAACCGGCCAAAAGGTAGCCAGTGCACACTGCGGCAGGCGGCTACGTATCCAAACCCCCAAGAATTGCCCGACATACTACAGGGAAGAGTCTCACCTGCGCGGTTATCATGATTGTCCCTACATCGGGCAGAGTATGCGCGCCGATCTGATCGACGACCAGGTGGCAGAGCTGATTCGCTCCATCCATTTGCTAGATAACTGGGAGCCGATCGTGCGCCAGATGCTCGATAACCAGCGCGAGAGGGCAGATCCCGAGGCCGAGCGCACAGAGATTCGTGGCATGTTGCGCCTGATGCGAGACAACTTTGAGCGCGGGCTGTACGAGGGCGAAGAGTACCAGTACTGGCAGAAGGTCAGCGGTTTGAAGGAAAAACTGGCTTTATTGGAACGTGTTCCTGAGCCTGCTTTGAATCGGGCGGCTCGGACCCTGCTCGACTTACGCGTAACCTGGGAAAGCACCACCAAGGAAGAGCGCAAGGATCTTGTTCACATCATGATCCAGGAAGTTGGTGTTGACGTGGAAATCAAACGTGTCCTGTGGGTGAAAGCCCGCCCGGATTACGAGCCACTCTTTTCTATCCCGGATGGGATGCGCCAAGATGCCGATAGGCGATTTTGGATAGAGAGTTTTGTGACGCCAGAGGACAATTGTGACATAGAAGCAGATACCGGACAGATGAGCGCCGGTGTCGAAATCCAATTACAGACGTCTCACAATGTCTTGACAATTGTGGAGGAGTACGTGCAATGAGGGAGATGCACTTTAAAAGCAAGATCGCCCAGCTGTCACTGAGCGACCTCTGTCGCAAACCCTCAGTCAATTGAGTCCATCATCACCAAGGGATTGAGGCCGGCGATAATGGCAGCTTTCGCTGCTACGAGGATCTTACGACCTGCGGAGACGATGGGCCGCCTCTCCACGGTGCGTAAATTGTATGAACATAAGCCTGTATCTTCTTACTTTCGAGAAATACAGGCTTTTTGATAGAAACTTTCATTCTTGTTGATCGATGTATAAGGCGCGTTGTTCTGTATAGAAGTGGAGCACGACGTGGATAAGAACCTCGAACAGCGCTAGGCGAAGTGGCACAATTTCCACCAGGCCAGCGGGGGGAGGATGTTCATGGTGTGTGATAACCGTTCTTGCATGCGCAATATCCGCAGCGAGATCAATTACTGTCTGGGGAATCGGTCTCTGTTTGTTTCTTTGAGCAATCTGGCTGACTTAAAGGCAGGCAAGCGGGGTGATGGCGATAATATTTGGCTTGAAATCTTAGATGCCGGTTTGCTTTTAGGGGTTCGCCGTTTTAGGCTCGGATTATTCTTCTTTCTTTCGGTGAACCACCTATTATGAGTAGCTGAATGAAAAAGTCCATATGTTTCTGGTAAAGTTATTGTCGCCAAACAATCAACTTGCCAGGAGAAGCATATGGACGCCCTGATCGTAGCAGTTTTTTGCAGCCTGTTGAAATAGTTTTTATAAGCTTTCAAGATATAGGAAAGTGAAACCAATTCTCATTAAAGTAATGGATCTTTTGGAATCTCCGTGAATAAAGAGAGATATGGGGGTTGTGGGCGGGTTTCGCCCGCCCACAACCCCCATTTTACCCCTTACTACGGCAAATCCTGAAGAGCCAAAGTAATATTGGGTAATTATGATAAGATAAGTTGAGATAATTCATAAGTTACCTTCACACTTTGGAAGAATACTGGTTTTCGTTCGTTTATCATTGGAGGTGCAAGGATGGTGAAACCTAAGTCCAACCGTGAACTTGTTGAGAGCTTCTATGAGGCTGTCGGAGAGAAGGAGGTTCATCAGGAACGGGGGATATCAACGGGGGACATCGATCACCTTCGGCGAATATTCGCTGAGGATATCGAGTGGATTCATCCCGCACTCGGGGGGACGTTTCATGGCGCCAATTCGGTAATCGAAGATGTGATAATTCCTTTCTGGCAGAATTGGGAGCTCTCTGTGGACTTTGAGCGTTTTATTGAGGAAGGGAACACGATCGTCGTTCTTGTAACGTATCGCGCCATCTATAAGCCAACTGGCAATAAAGTCGTAGAGCCTGCTGCCCATGTGTGGGACCTGAAAGGTGGGCAAATCGTCCGATTCAGACAATACATTGACACAGCTTCACTTAACAAGCAGAAGGAAGGCTAATTTTATAATTGAGGAAACTGCACTGTGTCTTGAGTGCTATTGCACCGCCTAACAACTACCTAGAGCGGGCCCCTTAATCAATGGCCAAAAGCCAATTGATCCTTTTCAATTGGAACGTAAGATTAATTGAGGGAACCGCTCAGCTCGAGGCCGTTACCCCCCGAGGCTGATCATGACAGCGAACGAGACGACGGATAGACCTGCGAGACTAAGCCGACAATTGCCCAAACGCGACCGGAACCCCTCATCAAGCCATCTAGCCCGAATCCGACCGACGAAATGATCGCCACCGGAAGCGGCGCCATGGCGGTGATGCGTAGCCATCGGTTGCTGATAAAGACGATTGGCTCAGACATCATGATTCTCCCACGATTGTGGCGTTACATCCTACAATATCCAAAAACACGACCAGCACCTTTACCTGCTGGCTTCTGGTGGTGGAACACGGCCAAGCTGCCGTATCATACTCAGTTGGTCAAAAAGGAATCACTGTTCCACGATTTTGCCATCCTTGATGCGTTGCACGTTGAGTTTCCTGATTCATCCCCTTGGAGTTACCCCGATATAGTGGATAGGTGATGGCTTGGCGAACTTAGACAATGGACATTGTATCTTTCGAACTGAGCCGGTGAGGCATAGCCAAGAGCTGAGTGCAGGCGATGAAGATTGTACCAGCCTTCGATGAAAGCAAATACGGCTTGGCGGGCTTCTGCTGGGGAACGGAAGGTTTCGCGGTCCAGCAGTTCGCACTCCAAAGTGGCAAAGAAACTCTCGCACATGGCGTTGTCGAAACAGTCACCAACAGAACCCATCGAGGGACGGACGCCAGCTTCCCGGCAGCGCTTTCCAAAAGCCAAGGAGGTATACTGGCTGCCCTGATCGGAGTGGTGGATGACCTCTTGTGGACGGCGTTGCCAGATGGCCATGGCCAGCGCATCCAGCACCAGTTGGGTGCGCAAGTCGGTGGCCATGGCCCAGCCGACCACGCGACGGCTCCAGGCGTCGATGACCACGGCCAGATACAGCCAGCCGCTCCAGGTGGCGACATAGGTGATATCGGCTACCCACAAGCGATTAGGGCCTTCCGCACTGAAATCGCGTTGCACCAGGTCCGGGGCGGGACGGGCATCCGCCTGCCGCCGGGTGGTGCCATAGCGCTTACGCCGGCTGACGCCCTGCAATCCGGCAGCTTGCATCAAGCGAGCCACCCTTTTGCAGCCCACATGCGTCCCCTGCCTGGCCAGAGCGGCATGGATGCGGGGCGCACCATAGGTGCCTTTGGAGTGCGTGTGGATCTGTTTGATCTGCTGGGTCAAGGTTTCGTCTTCCTGTGCCCGCCTGGACGGCGAGCGCTTCAACCACGCATAGTAGCCACTGGTGGAGACTTCCAGCACACGGCACATCGTGGTGATCGGATACTGTCCCTGGTGCGCTCTCACGAACTCGAAGACTTGGGTGGTACCGAGCCGGTCTCCCGAGCGAACCAGGCGGTTGCTTTTGCCAGGATCTCCCGCTCCAGACGCAGCTGCTTGTTCTCACGCCGTAAGCGCGCCAATTCCTGGTTCTCATCTGTCGTCAGACCATCCGAGCGATGACCTTCATCGATCTCCGCCTGTTTGACCCAGTTCCGTATGCTCTCAGCGGTGGGTTCGAATTCTTCGGCCAGCTCATTGGGTGTACGACCCGCTCGAACCAGCTCCACCATCTGCCGGCGGAATTCGGGCGGATAAGGTGAGTGACTTCTTGGCATTTTATGCTCCTTTCCTGCCAAGCATATCATTGTCCACCTTACCGGGTCAACTCCATCCTAATTGATTGGCTTCCTGTAGAGGATGAGTTGCAAACGGCGTACGTTCAGCCGGCCGTGGAGCGAGTGAACCCGGCAAAGTGCAGGGGTTTGATGCTGCGTGGTATTCCTGCATCCACAAGCGGCTGGTCAACTTCCAACAGCTTTGCGCTGGGGGTCCCATAGATTTCGATGTGTTTGGACTCGAGGAAACCAGCCCGGTCGACCCACTCGATCATGTCTTCCCCGACCACTTTCGCCAGCACTTGCAAATGGAAATCCATCGAATCAGCATCCGGGTGGACCTGGATGCTCGTCATCTCAGTTTCGTCTTCATTGAAGTACATATTGAAGGCGATCAGTTGGGGCTCTTTTGCATCAATGTGTTCTATGAGCTCCCTGGCAAACTGCTTATAGTCCTCAAGCATGCCCTCCTTGATTTTCCAGGTGCTCATGTAGATAAATGGCTTCAACATACAGTTTTTTCCTTTCTTCGGCTAGCTTATACGGGTGGTATGGAATAAATTGCGGGGTCAGGTTCCTCCACCTGCCAGATTATGGTTACTGAACGAGGCCAAGCTGCTGCATCATCCCGTGCCAGTCAGTGCTGACCTGGCGTTCCACGATTTTGCCATCCTGGATGCGCTCGATGGAAATCCCGCTGACCTCGGCCTGTTTGCCGGTCGCGGGAAGCCCCATATATGCACCGCCGTTGTGAATAGCCCGCGTGGTCAGGTGGGTCGCTACCTTGTCCCCCTCGGCGATCTGCTCCTCGATCGTGAAATGCGTCTCGAAAGCCGCATTCCAGTCGCGAATTGTTTGCAGCATCGCGTCGCGGCTCGCCGGGTTTGGGTCGCCGTGCGTGTAAGCCACCAGGTCAGGCGCCAGCACATCCTGCATGGCAGCCTGGTCGTTGGCGCTGAAGGCATCGAAGAAACGGCGTACAATCGCTTTGTTTTGCGCTTCGTGAGTTGTCATCGCAAATATCTCCTTTTCATTAGAAGCGGATGTAACCACCGATGGGCTCAGACTTGAGGTGAAGTGCTACTCCAGAGCCCGCAATCTGCATCATTGTGCCCAGGACTTTATCGCCAGGCCTGCCGAAAATCTCGAAGCTGGTAACCTCCACGAACTCGTATCCCTTCTTCGCCAATGCGTCAACCCCGACCATATGCAATTCCATACTCTCCGCGTCGGGGAAAATGTGAACGATACTGACTTCTGTACCTTCCTCGTTGGCGAAAGCGAGGTGGGCAGCCGTACCGGGTTTGTTTGCCTTGGTCAGTTCTGCTACCTGTCGATAATACTGCTTGTACCCGTCGAGCTTGCCTTCCTTTACTCGCTGGTTACTGATAAAGATAATTGGCTCAGACATCAGGTTTCTCCTTTGGCGGAACGAGTCCTAGCTGCTGCATCATGCTCACCTGGTCAAAAAGGAACCAAAGTTCCACGATTTTGCCATCCGTGATGTGCGTAACGAAGAACGCACTGATCGAAATCTCTTTTCCAGCCGGTGGAAGGCCTTGATAGTCGCCAGTGTGGATCCCCTGCCAGGCGCAGCGCGTCACAACCTGAACCCCCTCGGCGATTTGGTCTTTCACGATGGTCTGTCTGTCCGAAAAAGCCGCGCTGTACTTGCCAATTGACTGCAGCAATGTCTCGCGACTGAGCGAGGTAGAGGCATGATGCGCTACGAGGCCGGGCGCCAACAACTCGTTCAAGGCCACGGGGTCATTCGCCGCGTGCGCTGTTAGGTAACGGCGCGCAATCTTTTTGTTTTCTTCGGTGGACATCGTAACATCTACCTGTTGGATTGCGGTGGCGGAATAAGGCCAAGCTGCTGCATCAAGCCTAGTTGGTCAAAGCTGGGCCAGATTTCCACGAGCTTGCCGTCCTTGATGCGCGCGAAGTTCATCCCGCTGACCGCGAATTGCTTGCCGGTTGGGGGACGACCCTGAAAGTCGCCAGTGTGGATGGCGCGCCACGTCAATCGGGTCGCAACATTGTCCCCTTCGCCAACTTGATCTTCGATCGTGTAGTGGCTGTCACTGAAGGCCGCCCAGAACATCTTCCACACTTGCACAATCGCCTCGCGGTTCAACGGGCCGGGTGCGCCGGGGGAATGACCCGCGACGTCAGGCGCCAACAACGCGCTGAGGGCGACTTCGTCGTGGGCGTCGGAGGCTTCAAAGTAACGGCGCACAATTGCTTTGTTTTGTTCGGTAGTCATATTGTTTATCTCCTTTTGATTCACTCATAACGTAGATGCAAGACCAGCATCAGACCTGTGGTGACCAGGTAGAAGCTGTGCAGTAGCCAGATCGGCCCGGTCGATATTCGCTCGGTCAAGCAGTTGTCGAAGTTCCTTTACCTGCTGGATTGCGGTGGCGGAATAAGACCAAGCTGCTGCATCATACTCAGTTGGTCAAACAGGGACCAGTGTTCCGCAATCTGGCCATCCTTGATGCGCTCGATAAGGATCGCGCTGATAGCAATCTGTTTGCCGGTCGGAGGCAGGCCTTGAAAGTTACTGCTGTGGGTTCCACGCCAGGTTGCCAGTGTCACCACCTTGTCTCCCTCGGCAACCTGGTCTTTCACTGTAAAACGCCTGTCACTGAAAGCCATGGTGAAGTAATTATTATGCTGCAGAAACACTTCGCTGTTTTGGGCACCGGTGGCAAGATGAGCTACGAATTCAGGGGATAATAAATCCTTGAAGGTCTCTGGATCACCGGCGACGGCAGCATCCAGGAAACGGCGCGCAACGGCTTTATTTTGCTCGGTGGTCATGGGATAGTCCTCCATTTATAGAAGCCAGACAGGTGTTTTGATCTCAATTCGGATCAATTACACCTTTATTATGGCAAAACTCAGCTTCAAGCGCATCCGTGCGCACACGGATTTGCGCACGGATATAACCCTATTCACTCGCTTTCACCAGGCCACTTTCAATTGCCCAGCGCACAATTTGGGCGCGGTTCGTGACCCCTAGTTTCGACAGGATGCTGGCAATATGCGATTCGACCGTGCGCTTGCTCACCACGAATTCGTCCGCAATCTCCCCGTTCGACTTGCCCTGAGCGATCAGTACGGCTACCTGGCGCTCTCGCGGGGATAATTGATCGAGATGCCGGCGAGTTTGTCCGGCTGCGACCACTTTTTGAGCCACTTCATCTGCATAGGCGAGCGCCTGTTCGAGGGACATTCTCTGCCCTGCCGCCTGCTCCGCCAGGAACACCGTCTCAGCCAGGCCGGCGCTCGCTTGCTCCAGGTAATGCTCATATTCCATGCGGGTGGCAGCCCATTCGGACGTGATGTGCCGCCCGCCAACTGCCGCGGCAGCGGCGAGTAAACGCACCCCGGGGGCCGGTAAACCCGCGACAATCGCCAGCGCCGCGAAACCGAGCAGGCATTCGGCCATCCCGGGCCGGTTGCCTTGTTCCTGGTGTGATGCCCTGCTTTCGCCGAACAACGCTTTAGCCCGCTCGATATCACCCAGATGCAGGCAGGCATGTCCCAGGTTGTGCAAGGCGGAGGCCAGGTCTCCCACCGAGTTGATCTTCCGCAGCAGGGATATGCTCTCCTCATAAGCAGTTTGCGCCTGCTGGTAATTCCGCTCGCACCGGGCCAGATCACCGGCGTAGTTGAGCGCCATCGCCATCCGGTACGGATCCCCCGCCTCCCGCAGCAGTGGGAGCGCTTCGTCCAGCATGGCACGCGCCTGCTCATAGTTACCGATGGACATGGCAGCAAAGCTGGTTAGACTCAGCGCCATGCCTAACCTATATACGTCCACTCCCTCGCGAAGCAGTTGAATCTCCCGCATAGCAAGTGTGATTGCGGTGAGATAGTCACCCGCTTTTCGGGCAGCGTAACCCTGCGCCCCCAGGGCGAAGGCAAGCGCCTGCTTGCCTGCCTCGCCCGCTGCCTCGCCTAAAAGGACAGCCTCTTCTGTATACCTTATCTGGTCATCCACCTGGCCCCTTAATCCGGCCAATAAGGACCCGTAGGATAAGGCGTTCGCCCGCACGACGGGAGAAATTTCGTCGTTCGCCCCGGCGAACAACTGCCTGCACCAGCTCAGCCCCTCTTCTAAATAATCCTGAATACGCCAGAATTGATACAGGCTGGTCGTGATGCGCAAACCGGCACTCACTCGACTGCTATCCAGGCGCCCGCCCTCGACCGCCCAGGACAGGGCGGCACGGATATTATCATATTCACTATCCATCCAGTTCAGCCACAGCCGCTGGTACTCCCCCCTGAGCTTGGTATCGGTCTCCTCGGACAACTTGAGGAAGCACTGCAGATGCCGGTCACGTATTACGGACCATTCACCCGAATCGATCAACTTCTCTTGAGCATACTGCCGGATCGTCGCCAGCAAAGAATAGCGTGCTTCATCGCGCAGAAGTGTCTGGGCCACCACCAGCGATCTGTTCACCAGCGACGACAGCAACCCAAGTATCTGTTCACGCTCAAGCCCGTCTCCGGCACATACGTCTTCTGCGGTTGCGAGAGAACAACCCCCGGCAAAGACCGACAGCCGTCCAAGCATGACCCGCTCTGGGGGAGAGAGCAAATCGTAGCTCCAGTCAATGGCAACGCGCAGGGTACGATGTCGCGGATCCAGCTCGCTGCGCTGTCTTGAAATCAGCAAGGCGAAGCGGTCATCGAGACGCCTCAGGATTTCCTGGAGTGATAATACGTGGGTGTGTGCACTGGCTAATTCCAGCGCCAGAGGCAAACCATCGAGCTGCCGGCAAATTTTGACGATCGTTGAAGCGTTTGCAGTCGATATGGTAAAGGGTGGTAATAAAGCGCGTGTCCGCTGGACGAACAGGCGCACGGCGTCATACTGCAGTAAATCCCGCGGGTCGCCTGCAACCCCTGCCCCAGGCGGAGGTAAGCTGAGTCCGGGGACAGGATAAATCATTTCGCCTACGATAGCTAGCGGTTCGCGGCTGGTCACGAGAATACGCAGTGCAGCGGCCTGCGATAGAATCTGGCCCACCAATTGGGCGCAGTCAGCGATCAGGTGCTCGCAGTTGTCCAATATCAAAAGGATCTCTTTCGATTGCAAATGATCCAGCAAAGACGCAAGCGCAGATTGCTCTGGTCTGTGAGGGATATCGAGGATTTTCATTAAGAGCAGCGGCACAAACGATGGGTCGCGGAGTGGGGCAAGTTCAGCCAACCATACGCCATCCGGGAAGCTCTCGCTGATGGTGTTTGCAATCCGAATCGCAAGCCGTGTCTTGCCACATCCCCCCGCGCCCGTGAGGGTGACGAGACGATATGTAGAGAGCAATCGTTCTACTTCTGCCAGTTCTCGCTCGCGCCCAATAAAATTGGTCAACTGTACCGGTAAATTTGTAGTAGCCATTTCGATATGCTCAGGCCATCATTTATCTTTCTGTCTACTCAATTCGAGATATATTCTAAACGAATTCCCATCAATCAGGCCTGTAATCTCTGGGTTATTGACCTTGCTCATAATTCGAGTGGCTTCATCTAAATGGATATCTAAAGATATTAGGTTAAGGAACAGGGAGTGGTTTCCCCTGAACAAAGGAGAGATGCATTATATGATAGCGGTTGGAGACACAAAAGAACATCTGTGACATAGAGGAAGATACAGGACAAATGAACACCGGTGTCGAAATCGTGCTGCAGATGTCCCACAATACCTTGACGAGAGCAGAGGAGTATGCACCTTAAAAGTGAGATCGCCCAGCGCGAACTGAGCGATCTCGGTCGCAGATCCCTTGCACTTTGACAGTCGTACCACCAAAACGATTAAGTCCGGCAGTAAGTGCAGCTTATGCTGCCTTGGGGGATCTTATAACCTGTGGAGAGGGTGGGTCCCCTCCCCGCAGTCGGGAAACCTTTACTAGCCCTCTTCCACATGGAGAGGGCTTTTGTTAATGATTCTGCCTTTAGACTCTTAGAACATTAACATCGACAAACTATTGTCGTTCATACA
>Ga0105094_10000419_pt1 | contig 20825 bp, 15 predicted proteins | sample PPLLak1March2015_2_FD_87023 | JGI IMG/M metagenome (GOLD analysis project Ga0105094, IMG submission 87023) | Freshwater sediment microbial communities from Prairie Pothole Lake near Jamestown, North Dakota, USA - PPLs Lake P8 Core (3) Depth... | ecosystem: Environmental > Aquatic > Freshwater >...
ACGATCGCCGGTCCGCGCGTCGTACGCCGTCAGCAGAAACGACCCCGGCAGCAAAATCTCGTCCCGGCCGTCGGGCGCGCGCCACAGGATGGGCGTCGCGTGGCCGCTCTTCGCTTCCGGCCGCGGCGTCTTCCACACGGTCTTTCCCGTGCGCTTGTCCACGGCCAGCAGATACGAACCGGTGCTCTGATCGCACGGCAGCACCAGCAGGTCACCGACGATGACAGGGGAGGCGCCCATGCCGTAGATGTTGTTGAACGGGCCGAGCGGCATGGACCACAGCTCTCTTCCGGCCGCGTCGTAGGCGACGAGCCCGTAGTCGGGGAAGAACACGTAGACGCCGTTCTCCTCGACCGCGGGGCTGGGCGAGGCCGCGTTGTTGCGCTTGTCGATGACACGTGTCTTCACGGGCGGCGCGGCGCGCTCCCACAGGATGCGCCCGCGCAGTCGATCAATGGCGAGGGTCATCAGCTCGTCACCGCGAAAGGCGGTCAGGTAGATGCGGTCGCCGTGCAGGATGGGCGACGAGTGCCCTGGCGGCAGCTCCAGGCGCCAGATCAGGTTCTTCGCCGGGCCGAACTCGGTGGGGATCTTCGTGGCGGTGGAGAGACCCGAGCCGTTGGGGCCGCGGAAGCGCGACCAGTCGGGGGCGTCGGCCGCGCGGACGACGCCCGAGGCGGCGACCATCAGCGCAAGGGCGGGGAGTGCGAGGAAGCGCATCGGGGGAGTATAGGTCGCAAGTTCACAGGCAGCCCTGCCAACGTCACGGTGCGGCCGCCGTGAGCTTCGCGCGAACGGCCTCCCGGTCCACGGCCGCCCCTGCGAGGTAGACGGCGGAAATCTTCCGCGTGTTGGTGATGTCGTCAAGCGGGTTCGCGTCCAGCACCACGAAATCCGCGCGCTTGCCGGCCGCCACCGTGCCCGTGTCGGCCAGTTGCAGGAACGCCGCGGAGTTCTTCGTCGCCGCGACGATCACCTGGCCCGGCGTCATGCCCGAGGCCACCATGTCGGCCATCTCCGCGTGCTGGCTCCAGGGCGAGAAGCCGTCGGTGCCCATGGCGATGGTCATGCCGGCGGCGCTCAGCTTCGCGAGGTTTCGCGCCTGGATGCCGAAGGTCTTCTGCGCCTCGGGTCTGTCCGTGGCGCCGGCCTGCAGCTTCTCGAGCGCGCCGGCGGGCACGCTGCCCGAGAGCCAGCCGTAGTCCACCGCCACGCCGCGGTCCGGCATGTTCGGAATGAGCACCACCTGCGGGCGCGCCTTGATCATCGCGATGAACTCGTCGTCCACGTCGCGATCGCGCACGCCATGCCCGAACGCATCGACGCCTGCTTTCAACAACCCCTTCGCATCGTCGAGGGCGAAGATGTGCGCCACGACGCGGAGGCCGTGCGTGTGCGCCTCGTCGATGACCGGCCCGTAGAGTTCCGCCGGCAGCTTCTTGTACTTGCCGTCCCGATCGTCCACCCAGATCTTGACGATGTCCACCTTCTGGGCGGCCAGCTCCTGCACCGCCTTGCGGGCGTCGGCCGCGGTGGTGATCCAGTAGGGCGCCTCGCTGCGTCCCGGTTCTGGCGCGGTGATCCCGCGGCCCGCTGTACGCAGGCGCGCGGCGCCGGGAATGGTCTCGTTGCGCACCTCGAAGGGCACCGTGCCCGTGTCGAGGCCCATGCTGAGGATGGCGCCGACGCCGAAGTACGCCTTGGCGCGCAGCTGATCGACCAGCGTCTCGCGCGTGGTGGACGGGTGCGTGTGCGTATCGACCAGCGCGGGAATCACGGTTTTGCCCGCGAGGCTCACGCGCGTCGCGCCGGCCGGCGCCGTCACCTGGCCCGCCGCGCCGACCGCCGTGAAGCGGCCGCCATCCACGACGAAGGTGGCGTTCTCGACGGCCGCGCCGCCGTTGCCGTCCACGAGGCGCGCACCCTCGTACACCGTGGCCGTGGAGGTGGGCGCCGGCTGCTCGGGCGTGGACGACTGGCACGCCGCGACGAGGGCGGAAAGGCCGATCAGCACGGCGAGCACGGGACCGGAACGAGACAGAATCTGGTGCGATCGAAGCATGGCGTAGGGTAGCATGCGGCTTCCATGCCCGAGCCCGACCAGGCGATCCCCACCACGGCCGCGGCCACCGCCAGGGTCATAGCGAACGCCGGCATCGAGCGCGTCTTCGGCCTGCCCGGAGGCGAGGTGCTCGTGCTCATCGACGAGCTTCGCAGGGCCGGCGTGGACTTCGTGCTCATGCGGCACGAGTCGAACGCAGGGCTGGCCGCCGCCGTCTACGGCAAGCTGCGGGGGCAGCCGGGCGTGGTGGTGGCCACGCTCGGTCCGGGCGCGGCCAACCTGCTGTTGCCGATGAGCAATGCCTGGCTGGACCAGGAGCCGCTGGTCGCCATCACGGCGCAGATTCCGGACGAGTTCCCGCCGACCCACACCCATCAGAAGCTGCCGCTGCACGAGCTGTTCCGCCCGGTGAGCCGCTACGTGGCCACCGTGACCGGTGAGAGCGCGGCGACAGTGGTGCCGCGCGCGCTGGCCGCGTCGGTGACGCGGCCGTTTGCCAGTGTCTATCTCACCCTGTCGGCGCGCGAGGCCCTGAGGCCATCTCTCGTCCCGGAGCCGACGCCCTGGCCGACCATCGCGCCCACGCTGGCCGTGCCGGCCGGGGATCCCGCGGTCGCCGCCCGGCAACTGCGCGACAGGCTTGCCTCGGCGGAGCGCCCGCTCGTCATCGTCGGGCTGGGTTTCGATGCGTCCAACACGCATCGGCTGCAACGCTGGCTGGCCGCCTGGAACCTGCCAGTGGCGGTCACACCGAAGGTGAAGGGCGTGGTGGACGAAACCACGCCGAGCTTCGTCGGCGTGGTGGGTGGCATGGCAGCCGACGGGTTGATGTGCGACGCCATTGCCGCCGCGGACCTGCGTATCGGCCTTGGCCTCGACCCCGTGGAGATCGACAAGACCTGGCATGCAGAGCTGGCCGTGCACTGGGTGCTCGAGGCCACCAATGCCTGTGGCGTGGTGCCCGCCGGCGTGGAGCTCGTGGAGCACGCGTCGCTGCTCGACGCGCTGGCGGCCGAGGCTGCGCCCCGCACGTGGGATGCGCCGTTCGCCGCGTTCCAGCAGCGGCGCCTCGCGCTGCTCGATGGCCACGCCACCGCGCCGGGCACGATGTGGCCCGGAGATATCATCCGCGCGCTGGCTGGCGTGGCGCCGCCCGACACCATCGTGACCACCGACGTCGGCTCGCACAAGTACCTGTTCGGCCAGTTCTGGCCCAGCCGGCAGCCGCAGACGTTCTGGATGTCGAACGGCCTGTCGGGCATGGGCTACGGACTGAGCGCGGCCATTGGCGCGAAGCTGGCGCGCCCCGAGTCGCCCGTGCTGGCCGCGGTGGGCGATGGCGGCTTCTCGATGAACGCCCAGGAGCTGGAGACTGCCGAGCGCGTGGGCGCGCGTTTCGTCACCGTGGTGCTCGAGGACGGCAGCTACTCGCTCATCAAGCTGGCACAGGAGAGCCGGAAACTCGAGCCCTATCGGATGGACTTCGGGCGCATCGACACCGTGAAGCTGGCGGAGGCATGCGGCGTGGAGGCGCTGCGCACCAGCGACCCGGGAGAACTGGCGTCAGCCGCCGCCCTCGCGCTCTCCGAAGCACGAAGCCTGGTCATCGCCGTTCCGGTGAACTACGCGGACTACAGGGGGATGTTCAAGGCGTAGACTGCAGAAACCATCGTCGACCAACCAAGGAGGCTCTATGACCCTCAGCCCTTTCCAGACCGCGCGTCGCACCGCAGTCGGCCTGGCGCTCGTGACCGTCTGCGCGGGCGTGGCCGCGCTTCCCGCGGAGGCGCGCGCGCAGGACGTGATGACGAAGGAGTCCGTCGCCGAGCTCAAGACCTCGTTCCTCGCCGACCTCGAGACCATGCGCGGCAAGTTCGTCGGGCTGGCGCAGGCGTTTCCGCAGGAAAAGTACACGTGGCGCCCGATGGAAGGCGTCCGCTCGGTGTCCGAAGTGCTGATGCTGGCCGCGATGGAAGGCTACTCGTTCGTGCCAAACTCCTTCGGCGCCAAGCCGGCGGAGCTGGGGAGCCGTGAAGAGATGGCCAAGCTGCGCGCCATCACCGACAAGGCCCAGATCATCGAGCACATCAACAAGGGCTTCGCGCACGCGAAGGCCCAGCTCGAGGCGCTGGATCCGGCCACGCTCACGGGCAAGCGTACGGTGATGGGGCAGGAGCGCTCGGCCGCGCAGGTCGCGCTGCTCGTGGGCGGCGACATGCACGAGCACCTCGGGCAGATGATCGCCTACGCGCGCATGAACCAGATCGTGCCGCCCTGGAGCAAGTAGCAGACTGCCCTGGCGGTAACCTGCAATCGCATCGGGAGGCCCATCGTGAAGAGCATTGTGATCGGACTGCTTGGCCTCGGCCTGGGCGCCGTCGCGGGAATGGCGCAGTCGAGGATCAACCCCACGGACCCGCAGCCGACGTGCGCGATGTGCCCGGGCTATCACATCCCCGCGAGCGAGCTGCAGGCGTACACGCAGAAGGCCATCGCCGAGAAGCTCACCGATCAGCAGGTGCGCGACGTCGAAATCGGCAAGGCGCACGTCGGCATCGGCATGGTGCATCGCGGCAAGCTCGACGCGCCGGCGCCGAACTCAGTGGCCGAGCACGACCTGGTGAGCGAGGTCTACTACATCATTGACGGGTCGGCGACGCTGGTCCTCGGACCGGACATCGCCAACCGGCAGCGCCGGCCCGCCACGCTGCAGACGGTTCGCGAGTTCAACGGGCCGGGCAACAACGGATCGGAGATCCGGAACGGGGTCGCCTACAACCTGAAGGCTGGCGACGTGGTCGTCATTCCGGCCGGCACCGGGCACTGGTTCACGAAGATCGACGACCACATCGACTACATGATGGTGCGAATCGATCCCGACAAGGTGACGCCCCTCAAGGACGAGGCAGCGTCGCAGGCGTACCTGGCGAAGCCGGCGAGGACTGGCGGTCAATAGCGGGTGACCCTGACGTGGACCATGCCCGAGGCATCCGCGTGGCCACCGACTTCATCATCGACGCAGGCGCATCGCCGACATCGTTCGGCCTGCTGTCGCTGCGACTCGGCTCGGACCTCCAGACCGTCGTCGTGCCCAACGTGCCGTCCGGCGTCTACTTCGTACGGGTGCGTGGCCTGAATGCGACGCTCCAGGCGGCGAGCGCTCTCGAACGCCTCGCCCTGTGAGAACAGGCCCGCGGCGCCCCCCCGCCGGACGGAACCGGCTCGTCCATGCGTTCACCTCACGGTTCGACCGACGTCAGTATTACACTACCTCGTCGGTCTTCCATCGGGAGGCGTGCGATGGCCGCGACGACCCGTTTCCGGCGGCGCATCCTGATCGTCGATGACGACTGCGCCATGCGGCGATTGGCCATCCTGCCGATGCCCCCCTCGAGCACGCCATCGTCCGCGAGGAACAGGGGCTGCGGCCCGGTGGGTTGGGGCTGATGATGACGCGGTCGCTGGTGGACGCGCTCTTCTACAACGAGGCGCGGAACGAAGTGGTGTTCATCAAGTACCTCGACTAACGCGCGGTGGGCCATCTGACGTGGGGTATGCCATGGACGTGTTGCGCATCACCGAACGCCGAGTGGGCGATGTGACGGTTCTCGAGCTTGCGGGGCGTCTGATCCTCGAGGAAGGAGAGTTGCCCCTGCGAGACTGCGTCGATCGACTCGTGAGTGAGGGGCGCGTGAACATCGTCCTCGACCTGGGGAAGGTGACGCGCCTCGACAGCGCCGGCGTCGGCATGCTCGTCTGCAAGTATCTGACGGCCTTTCACAAGGGCGGCAGGGTGAAGTTCCTCCACCTGACGCCCCGTGCCGACGAGCTGATGCATGTCACGAAGCTGGCCGGCGTGTTCGAGATCTTCCAGTCGGAGGAGGACGCGATTCGCAGCTTCGGCCCGGCGCCGATCCAGACGTGACGAGCCTGCGAGCATCGCGCCCGGGTCCGCGCACTGGGCTTAGAGCTCAGACAGCCACGCCTGCGCCAGCTTCACCGCAGCCACGGTGGGGGCCTGGCCGGCGCGGAAGCACGCCTTCCAGAGCGCGCCCTGTCGCTCGTACGCGGGGTTCACGAAGAGCGTCTGCTTGTTCTTCTCGACCGTCTGCGCGGCGAAGTCCACCTTGGAGGCAATGGCCACGAAGGCCGACAGCTGCCGCTTCAACTGGCCCTTGAGGTTGTGCTGGTCGTACGCCAGCTGCTCCTCTTCCTGCTTCTGGCGCGCGTGGATCGCAAACACGGCCTCTTCGGTGTCCGGTCCGTCGTTGTCGATGGACTTGAGGACGGCGTAGCCGCGCCGGAATGCCTCATCTTCGGGCGCCAGCCCCTGCAGCGGCTGCGCCTTCGCCACCAGCTTCTGGTACTTGGCGCGATTCGACTGCTTCGGGTCCGCGGCGCGCTTCGTCCAATCCGCCAGTTCCCGCGTGAACTCTTCCTTCAAATACGAGGCGGGCATCGCCTGGACCTGGTCCACGGTCATCGCCACCATCATCCGGGACTGGATGGCCTCCATCGCCTTCAGATCATTCTTCTTCACGGCCTCTTCGATGCTGACCACGCCCTCGAGCCCATGATCGACGCCGTGGTGCTCGCCCTTGACGAAGGTGTCGTGTTCGGCCATGAACGTTGCCGACGTCACCAGCGCCTTCAGTGCCGCGCCGACCGTCTCGACCAGGGCCACCTGGGCCGACTCGTCGAGCGCGTAGGCGGCAGCGACGGCCGCGGGGGGGATGTAGGGCAACTGGTCCCAATCGCCATTGGGACGCGCGCGGACGCGATCGCGGAGCACCTGGACGGCCGCCTGGCGAACCGGCAACGCGCTCACCTCGAGCGGCGACACGGGGTCCTTCGACGCAGCGGGGGCCGCCCCGCGATCACCGCTTCCGGGGGACGCGGCGGGCGGGGGCGTGTCTGGCGACTCGGTCCCGGGCGTCTCCGCCGGAGCCGCAGGCGGAGGCGTCGCGGGCTTCTTCCCGCCCAGGACCTCGCCCGCCTTCTTGCGCAGGAGGCCGCCCAGTTGGGCCTCGACCCCCGTCGTGGCCGCCATCATGGCCAGTGCCAGGCCCATCGCGATCTGTCGCTTCATATTCGAGACTCCCTCAGGTGACGGGGACGACGACCGCCCGCGCGGCGTCAAGTATTACAGGAATCCGGGCAGCTCTGCCGGCGGGCTACAATGCCCCTCACATCCTTGCTTTCCAGCATCGTTCCGGCGGTCTTTGCCATCACGGCGGTTCTTGCCGTGTGGCTCTCGACGATCCTGTGGCCGTTACCGCCAGTGCCAGACCTCGATCCCTCGTGGCAGCAGATCCTGGTAGACGCCTGGCTTCACGATCGCCAGTTCGGCCGTGACATCGTCTTCACGTGGGGGCCGCTCGGCTTCCTCTTCGGCCAGTACGTCCTGCCCGATGCGCTGACGGCCAAGCTCTGGTTCGAGATGATCGGGCGGCTGGCCATCGCGGCCGTCCTCGTGGCGATCGGCTGGCCGCTTCCGGTGGCGCGCCGCCTGATCTGGCTGGCCGCGATCATCGTGATGGGCGTGGGCTGGTTCGAGGTGCTGGCCCTGGTCGGGATGGCGGGCCTGCTGGCGGCCTGGATCCTCCCCCCCGGTCGTCCCGTCCGGACGGCCCTGGGCATTGGGCTCATCGGCGCGGCCTCGCTCGTGAAGCTGACCCTGATGACTTTTGCCGTCGCGGGCGTGGCGCTGATGTCTGCCGCGGCGCTGGCCGACCGGCGTCCCGTGCGTGCCGCGGTCATCGCGCTCGGCACGCCCATCACGATTCTCACATGGTGGGTACTGGCCGGCCAGTCGCCGTGGAACCTGCTGCTGTACCTGAAGCTCGCTTCCGAGATCGCGGCGGGGTACGCCACGGCCATGACGCTCGAGGAGCCCGCGCCGGTGTTCATGGCAGGCATCGGCGTCCTCCTGGCGCACACGTTCTGGCTCGTGCCGGCCCTGTTCGTCGAGCGTTCGGATTGGAGGCGGCTGCCGATCGTGGCGTTGTCGGCCCTCGTGGTGCTGGTGGCCTGGAAGCACGGGTACACGCGCGGCGGTCTGCACGCCAACATCTTCTTCCTGGCCTCGTTCCTGCTGGCGACACTGATGCCCGTGATGGGCGGCGCGACCCGATGGGCGGAGATCGGGAGCCTGATCGCGATATCGGCCAGTGTCGTGGCCCTGGACGTGGCGTTTCCCGGCTCAATCCAACTGCACACCGCGCTCACCAGGGTTCGCCTCGCGGATGCCGCGCGGCAGGCGAGCGATCTCGGCGCCGTCGCGGAGACCTACCGCCGTGACGCTGCGAGTGCCGCGTCCCGCTGGCACCTCGCTCGGACCACGGAGGTCGTCGGATCGGCGCCGATCGACTTGATTGGCTATACGCAGGGCACGCTGTACCTCAATGGCCTGGCGCATCGGCCCCGCCCCGTGCCCCAGAGCTACAGCGCGTACACCGACACGCTGCTCGAAGCCAATCGCGCGTTCCTGGCCAGCGACCAGGGCCCGCCGTACCTGCTGGCCGCCCTGCAGGTCATCGACGGCCGCTACCCGAGCCAGGAGGATGCGGCCCTCATCGTCGACCTGCCGCGGCGCTACGAGCCCCTGTTCGAGGAGGGCGGTCTCGTGCTGCTGTCGCGTCGCCGGGCGCAACCATCGCCGGGTCCGGCCGCCTCGGAGGTGGTGCTCGATGTCACCGTGGCCCCGGGTGAGTGGGTCGAACTACCCGCCCACGAGTCGTTCGCGCACGTCATCCGGATTGACGCGCAGCCGTCGATCACGGCGCGATTGCGCGCCATGCTCTACCGCCAGCCGCTGCTGCACATGACCATCACCGACGATCACTTCGCGGTGACCGAAACCCGCGTCATCCCACCGATTGCGACGAGTGGCTTCCTGATTCAGCCACGGATCGCCGACCAGGCCGACTTCGTCGCCTGGCTGCGTGGGCAAAGCCGCGGCTGGAACCGGCGCCTGGCACTCGGAACGGGAGCAGGCGAGCCCGACGCCTGGACCGCGTTCCGCGTCCGGGTCTCGCGGTTGCCGGATGTTCGCGTGGAGTCCGAACAGGATCGGCCGCGCGACAAGTGACGGCGGTCGCGTGCAATTGGTGCGGGCGTCTCGATTGCCACCCGGTAGGAGTAGAAGGCGATGCGCTATCCGTCGGGTGATACCCTGGGAGCCGCATCCGGCGCACACGTGGTCGCGCCGGTTCACTGCTCTTCGTCAGGCACGACGTCCATGACCCAGATGTCGCCGACGTCACTGCGCCAGGTGAAGTAGAGGTGCGAGGTTGAGGCCGCCATGGCCATTTCCCCGAGGCCGCCGTTTCGCTGGGTGAAGCGCGTCAGGCGCCGCTCCCGGCCGCTCGACAATGTCAGTTCCCACAGATCGTCGCTGCCCCGATGGACCCCCGGGAAGTACATGCGCGTTCCGTCGCGCGACCAGCGGTAGTAGTAAACAGGTGCCTTGGTCACCTGCTCGGGGACTCCGCCAGTCGCCGGCATTCGATAGACCTGACGACCGCCGGAGGTTTCCGCATTGGAGGCAAAGTAGATCCACAGGCCATCCGGCGACCACCGGGGAAAATACTTGGACACGGCGCCCGTGGTGATCTGACGGGATTCGCCGCCTGCCGTAGGCACGACGAACGCGTTTACACCGTCATCTCTTCCAGAGTGGAAGGCAATCGTGGCACCGTCCGGAGACCACGCTGGAAACATGTCCGGCCACGGACCAGAGGTCAGTCGGGCTGCCGGCCCTCCGTCGATGGGGAGGACCCAGATGCCGAGGTTGCCGCCACGGTGGGAGTGAAACGCAATATGCCGGCCGTCTGGCGAGACCTGTGGCGCACCATCGGGACCCCGATCGGCCGTGAGCTGCCTCATGTCCGTCCCGTTCGATTCTGTCAGGTCCCTCACCCAGAGTTCCTGGCTGCCGCCGCGGTCCGAACTGATGATCAGACGCGCGCCGTCGGGGTGGAGGTCGAGCGTCTCGACGAATGCCTCGTCGAATGTCAACTGGTCGGCATCTTCCCAGCCGGCCTCGCCGTCGTCGAGGATCGGCACGCGCCACACGTTGGCGACCGGCCGGCCTCTCGCGTAGGCCAGCCTCCGGCGGTCTGGCGACAACGCCGCCTGCTGCATCCCGACGCCCACCGTGATGGGTCGTGCGTCCCCGTCGGGCGCGCCCGCAGCCGTGAGTCGCTGCTGCCACAAGTCCCGACTTCCGCCCCGGTTCGAGATGATGTAAAGCGTGCGGCTGTCACTCGACCAGCTAGGGCTCCACTCCCCCGTGGTGCCGTCGGTGACAGCCACCGCCTCACCGTCCGCGACGCGCAGCACCCACAGGAGACTCACTTCGAACTGTCGATTCGCAGAGCGCACATACGCGAAGAAGCGGCCATCCGGCGACCAGCTCAAGTCGAACCGATTGCCCTGGTCTCCCGGAACCCGCAACCGCCGTGATTCGCGAGTTCCCATGGTCACGATCTCAATGAAATTAGCGTCGGGTTCCCGCCTCATGTGCGCCAGCGCGGTCCCGTCCGCCGACCACACTGGAGAAACCAGGGCTTCCGCAATGCCTCTCGCGGAGATCCGGACCGGACGCCCACCGATCGCCGGCATCACGTAGACGCCGCCGCCCTCACGCTGCGAGACGAAAGCGATCTGATTCCCATCCGGCGACCAGGCCGGATCGACATCGTTGCCCGCATGGTCGGCCGTCAGGTTCACGGCAGATCCGCCGGATGCAGGTGCGACCCAGATGTCGGGGTTGCCGCTCTGTACCGAGACGAAGGCGATCCGTCCTCTGTCCGGCGACCAGGTAGGGTTGGATTCGACTGCGGCGGTAAACGTCACTTGTCGGGGGTTCGTCAGCCGAAGCGTCTGCGGCTCGCTGCGGTCAATCCATCTCCACCCGGCGACGCCCGCGAGCGCGATGACGCCGATCGTCGCCGCCGCCCACCAGGTCTTCCGCCCGTCGATCGCAGCGCTCGCGGCGAGCCGCACACCGGCGACGAGTTCGCCGGAGTCGATCTCCCGGCGGAGATCCTCCAGCTCGTTCCTGAGATCGAGCGCACTCTGCAGGCGCCGCGCCGGGTCTTTCGCCAGGCACCGACGCACGAGTCTCGACAGCTCGCGCGGAAGGCCCGCGCGGATCGACGAGACGGCCGGGGGATCCTCCTTGATGATGGCCGACAGCACATCGCTCGGTGTATCGCCAACGAACGGGCGGCGCCCGGTCAGCATCTCGTACAAATTGATGCCCAGCGCGAAGATGTCCGAGCGGGCATCGACCAGCTGTCCGCGCGCCTGCTCGGGCGACATGTAGCTGCGCGTTCCGACCACCACGCCTGATTCGGTCATCGCGGGCGCCGTGACGTCGCGGGCGCCATGCGCGGCGCTGGTGGTCGTCCGGGCGAGCCCGAAATCGAGCACCTTGACGCGGCCCTCGGCGGTAACCATCACGTTCGCCGGCTTCAGATCGCGATGCACGATCCCCTGCGCGTGGGCGGCGGCGACCGCATCGGCAAGCGGGATGGCGATGTCGAAGAACCGGTCGAGGGCGAACCCGTTCCTCGGCAGCAGCGCAGCGAGGGTCTGCCCCTTCACCAGCTCCATCGTGATGAAGTGGACGCCGCGGTGCTCCTCCACCGAGTGCACGGTGACGATGTTGGGATGGTTGAGCGCGGCGAGGCTCTGCGCTTCGCCCCTGAGGCGGGCGAGCCGATCGCTCTCGCGCGCGACGTGATCGGGCAGGACTTTGAGGGCCACGTCGCGATTGAGCCTGGTGTCTCGTGCGCGATAGACCTCGCCCATGCCGCCGGCGCCGAGCGGGGCCGCAATCTCGTAGGCACCAAGGTGGCTTCCCGGCGCCAGTCGCGTGTCGACGCCAAGCGCCTCCACCGCGGACGGGGCCAACGCCTCGAGCGGCGAGCCTTCGGCAAAGTGGCCGGCCGCCTGGTGGGCCGCCAACAGCGACTCCACTTCGGCGCGCAGGGGCGCATCACCGGCACACGCGGTGTCGAGGTACGCCCCGCGCGCGGGTTCGTCGCGCTCGAGCGCGTCCTGAAACACCGTCGTCACCTGCGCCCACCGACTCGCGTCACTCACCCTACACCTCGGTGATGCCCTGCGTCATGCGGCGAAAGAGCCAGGCGCGCGCGACGTTCCAGTCGCGGGTCACGGTCGCGCGCGACACCGTGAGCACTTCGGCCACCTCTTGCTCTGAAAGCCCGCCGAAGTAGCGCAGTTCCACGACCCGTGCCTGGCGCGGATCGCGCGTGGTCAGCTCGGCGAGCGCCTGGTCGAGCAGCAACAACTCACAGTCGAGCGGCGGGGTGGCACCGATCCTCTCGTCCCACGCCACTCTCAGCGCCGCGCCGGAGCGCTTGGCCGCTTGATGTTTGCGCGCGTGATCCACCAGGATGCGCCGCATCATCTCCGCGGCGAGGCCGAAGAAGTGCGCGCGGTTCTGCCACGACACGCGGGCCTGGCCGATCAACCGCACATAGGCTTCGTGGACGAGCGCCGTCGGTTGCAGTGTGTGGTCCCGACGTTCGCGCCGCATGTAGCGGACCGCCTGCGCCCGCAGTTCCGCGTACACCAGGGGCAGCAGGTCGTCACGGGCCCGTCCGTCACCCTGGCCCCACGCACGCAGAAGGTCGCTGACAGGAGTGGAGTGGTCGATCACCGGTGGACTCCCGTAGCGCCTGTTATAGAGCCCTGCGCGTACCCCGTCAACCGCCACCGGCCCTGGCGCCGGGATGACGCACTTTCGCGGCGCACTCCGCGTTAGTTCTTTATGCCCGCGCGACGCGCCCTCTGCCCGTCGATCGCATTCACCAGCTTCGCCACCTGTCATGACGCAGCTTCCTGCGCGCCCGCGCGTTCAGTCCCGACCGGTTTCAACCAACCGATCGAGGAGGGGAGCCGCGATGCTGCTGTCAATGATGCTGGTGGCTGGCCTGACGTCGGGGCTCCAGGCACCGACGGATGAGGAGGGAGTGATCACGCTGCGCCGCGTGCGCAGTCTGGACGCGTCAATCCAAGCGACGATCGACGAAGGCTGCCGCCGGTCGCCGACGTTTGCCGCGCTCGTCAACGACCTCGAACGCTCCGGCTATGTCGTATATGTCGAGCAGGTGCCCGCGTTACGCGACGGGATGCGAGGGGCGCTGCTGCACGGTGGGGCCGGACCGCAATATCTGCGCGTGCAGCTGAAGCGGGGCCTGTCGCTGGATCGTCGCGTGGTCGTGCTCGCCCACGAGCTGCAGCACGCGAGGGAGGTCGTGGAGGCTGGTATCGCCGCCGAGGCGGTGGAGATGGACGCGCTGTTCCGGCGGATCGGAGACGAACGATCGGCTGGTCGAGAGCGACAACAGTACGAAACCGCCGCGGCAGTGCGAGTGGCCGACACGGTGGTCGCCGACCTCCGCGCGAGCCGGAGAGCTGGACAGGGCGTCGGCGATTGCCGGGCAGCCACCCGCTAGCGAGTTCTCAGGTCGCGTCGGACGGGACCGCCGGCCACGAGCAGTGACTGATTAGAGGCGTTCCACCGCCCACCGCCGCTATTATCGACGATCGGTCGGCGAGCCCGACGCCTGGACCGCGTTCCGCGTCCGGGTCTCGCGGTTGACGGATGCTCGCGTGGAGTCCGAAGGATCCGCCGCGCGATAAGTGACGTCGGTCGTCAGCCACCCCCGCTCGGCACACGGGTCTTCGCGGCGCGGCGCCCGGATGGCGCCGTCTGGAGGCAAACGGCATTAGAAGGCCTTGTTCCCTAGAAGGCGATGCGTATCACGGCGCCTTTCCGGCCGCCCGTCATCAGCGGGACGACGCTCACCGCGGTCGCTCCGGCCGGAGGTTCGAAGATGACCTGACGACGCGTGATCCGGGAATCGATGCCGACGCCGATGGCCGCGCCGATGCCGCCGAACACCGCGATGACCAGCACGGCGATGCCCCCGTCTCCCTCTTCAAGCGTGGGGAGCATTGACAGGCCTATCAGACCGGCCCCCGCGGCCAATCCCCAGAGCGCGCCATTTCCGAGCGGGTCGCCTCGCCGCTGCGTGATCCTGGAGACCTCGGCCTCCTTGAACTCGCGCGGGCGGCCATCCACCTCGAGCGTTATCGCAGATGCCGACAACGACAGGATCTTCCCGCTGGTCTCGTTGCGAGACACGTCGGTGACCGACACGGTCTCACCGGCCCGTACGAGGAGGCGCAGTTCATCCAGGTTCTTCGCGATCCCCTGCGCCACGGCTGCCGACGGCATCGCCGCCAGGCACAGCCCCACGAAGACGGTGTTCAAGCTCCTCATGGCCCACCTCGTTTTCGCGCATTGCCGGGGCCTGCGAGTGGCACGGCGCGCGTACCGTCACCGCGGGCCGCCTGGTGACGCTGCAAGAGCCCGGCCACGGCCAAGCCAGTCTGAATCCAACGATTTCGGCGGGCTCCGATCCTCCGGCAGGCGCAAAGCGAGCGCTGTCGGAGCGCCGTTGCCGGAGTGTCGGCGCTGCGCCGGCAAACACACCTCGTGCAACCCGTGGTTCGGAACCGCCGCTGGGTCCGATTTGCTTCAGACCGTCCTCTGGTTGTAAGAATCACCGCACGGTGAGCATCACCGCCGGCGCGCAGATCGGCGCCTTCACCGTCCTGCACCTGATCGGGCAGGGCGGAATGGGGAAGGTGTATCGCGCGCGGGATGGCCGGCTGAAGCGCGACGTGGCGCTCAAGGTCCTGCCGGACGAAGTGGCATCGCACCCGGACCGCGTGGCCCGCTTCCAGCGCGAGGCCGAGATCCTCGCCGCCCTCACACACCAGAACATCGCCGGCATCTACGGGATCGAGGAGAGTGGAGAGGTCCGTGCGCTGGTGATGGAGCTGGTCGAAGGGCCAACGCTGGCCGACCACATCGCCCGTGAAGCCATGCCCGTCGAGGACGCGCTGCCGATCGCGCAGCAGATCGTCGAGGCACTGGATTACGCGCACGAGCACGGGGTGCTGCACCGGGATCTTAAGCCGGCCAACGTCAAGGTGACGCCGGACGGGCAGGTGAAGGTGCTGGACTTCGGCCTCGCGAAGGCGCTTGGTTCGCAGGCGCCGGGCGACGAGGCCGCGTCTCCAGACGAGTCGCCGACGATCACGAGCCCGGCCTTCACCCAGGCGGGCACGATCCTCGGCACCGCGGCGTACATGGCGCCGGAACAGGTGCGCGGGAAGGCTGTGGACAAGCGTGCCGACATCTGGGCGTTCGGCTGCGTGCTCTACGAGATGCTGACGGGCACGCGCGCGTTCCAGGGTGAGACGGTGTCGGACACGCTCGCGGCTGTGCTCAAGACCGACCCAGATTGGGCACGGCTACCGAACCCGGTGCCCGATTCGATGCGACACCTGCTGCGGCGTTGCCTCGCGCGCGATCCACGACAGCGGCTCCGTGACATTGCCGATGCCCGGCTGCTGCTGGAGACCGCGGATACCGGACCCGTCCCCGCACCGACGCCTCCGAGCGATCGCCGCTGGCTCGCAGTCGCGGTCGGAGGCGCGCTGGCCGCGGCCATCCTGGCCGCGGGCTGGTACTCGACGCGCGAGGCGCCGCCGCCGACCTCGGCAGCCGTCCGTCGCGTGGTGGTGCAGCTTCCCGCCCAGCCGCCGATTTCGACGTCCCCGACCGGTCCCGCCCTGGCGATGGCACCAGACGGCAGCGCGATCGCCTTTGTCGGCTTGAACGCCGGACAGTACCAGTTGTTCCTGCATCGGCTGGCTGACGCCAGCACCACGATCGTCCGCGGCGGCGTCGGACCCGTCACTCCTGTGTTCTCGCCGGATAGCAGATGGGTGGCGTTCGGTGCGGGATCGGCCATCTGGCGAGCGTCTGTCCCCGGCGGTCAGGCCGAGGTGCTGTGCACAAGCCCGGGCGGCGGCGCCGGACAGCCGCGCGGCGGCGCGTGGTCCGAAGACGGGCGCGTGGCGTTCGGCACGGAACTGGGTCTCATCAACGTCGACCAGCCCGGCGGTCCGTGCCGGGTGGCCCTTGCCGTCGAAGCCGGGCGCGAGAAGCGCTTCCTCTGGCCCCAGTTCCTGCCGGGCGGGCGAGGCGTGCTCCTGACCGTGTATGGCGTGGCCGACGACGCTGATGACGCATCCATCGTTGTCGTTCCCTCGGGGACGACGGAGCGCCGGGTGGTCGTCCCCGGCGCGCGCGCCGGACGGCTCACGGCATCCGGCCACCTGCTCTTCGCGCGCGGCCATCAGGTCTTCGCGGCGCCGTTCGATCTGGATCGCCTGGTGATGACGGCAGACCCCGTCGTCGTTGTCGATGGCGTGGCGTCGGGACAGTTCGGCCACCCGCTGCTCGGCGACTCGGATTCAGGCGATCTGGTCTATGCGCCGGGACAGGACACGGGTAACCGACTGGTGTGGGTCGCGCGCGATGGCACCCGCTCCCCCGTCGGTGCGCCTTCTCGACGTTATCAGCCCGAGCCGAGGCTCTCGCCCGACGGGCGGAAGGTCGCCGTGCCGATTGGCAATCTGGATCACTACCTGTGGTCGATCTCGATCGACACGGGCGTCGAAACGCTCGTGCGAGGCGCCGACGCGCACGGTCCGGTGTGGAGTCCGGACAGTCGCACGATCGCGTTTCCCATCTACGGAACGGAAATCAGCGGAATCCGGATCGCAGTCAAGGCTCTCGAGGCTGCTGGCGAGGCAGAAGTCGTGCTCGAGGATACAGGGGGCCCCTTCGCCTTCGACTGGTCGCCTGATGGCTCCATCATCTTCGGCCGTCGTTCGACCTCGGGCGACTTCGAACTCGCTGCCCTCGCCCTCCACGACCGCACGATCCGGACCCTGGTCAGTGCTCCGCAGGCTGCATTCGGCGCCAGGCTCTCCCCAGATGGCCGGTGGCTGGCGTTCGTTCTGACCAACGCGGGACGCCGCGAGGTGTACGTCACCGACTTCCCGGCGGCAAAGGTGAGGAAGCCGGTCTCCAGTGACGGGGGCTTTGCGCCGGTGTGGGCCCACGACGGGCGGGAGCTCTTCTACATGAGCGGCACGAGGATGATGGCGGCAGCCGTCAAGCCCGGCGCCTCGATCGACTTCGAGCGGCCCGTGCCACTCTTCGACGGTCTGGACGTGGGCGGCAGCCAGACGCCGTTCTCAGTGGCCGCCGACGGGCGGTTCCTGATGGTGGAGCCGGCTGCGGGAGACACGGCGCGCTCGGGCCAGCTCACGCTGGTCTTGAACTGGTTCGAGGAGCTGAAGCGCCTCGTCCCGACGCGGTGACAGGGACTGGTACCTGCAACCGGCGGGACCTTGATCGCGACAGTACGGCACAGCCGGGTGTCGCGCGCGGCGATCTCTGACGGCCCATCGTTGTCGTGGTCCGGCGGCCTCTCATTGTTAGAATCAGCTCGCGCCACCGTCGCCAAGCGCCATGGTCCTTTCCGCCGGCACTCGCCTCGGCCCGTACGAGATTCGCGCCCACCTGGCTGCCGGAGGGATGGGCGAAGTCTACGTCGCGCACGACACGAAATTGAATCGCGATGTCGCGCTCAAGGTGCTCCTCGCGGCCGTGGCCAATGACCCCGACCGACTCGCGCGGTTCAAGCGCGAGGCACAGGTGCTGGCCTCGCTCAACCACCCCAACATCGCGCAGATCTACGGGTTCGAGGATTCAGGAGACGTCCGTGCGTTGGTCATGGAGCTCGTCGAGGGCCCGACCCTCGCGGACCGCATCGCCGGAGGCGCGATTCCCCTGGACGAGGCCCTGCCCATCGCGACGCAGATAGCCGAAGCGCTGGAATCCGCTCACGAGCACGGCATCATTCATCGTGATCTGAAGCCCGCGAACATCAAGGTCCGATCCGACGGCGCCGTCAAGGTGCTCGATTTCGGGCTCGCGAAGGCGCTGGATCCAGAAGACGGCAACCCCTCGGCTCCGCCCGGGGCAGGCCGGCGAACCGACGGAGCGCTGGCCAATTCGCCCACCATCACGTCGCCCGCGTTGACGATGCGTGGGGTGATTCTTGGCACCGCGGCCTATATGAGCCCGGAGCAGGCCAAAGGTCGCGTCGCCGACCAGCGCGCCGATATCTGGGCGTTCGGGTGCGTGCTGTTCGAGATGCTGACCGGGATTCGCGCGTTCAGGGGCGACGATGTGGCCGACACGATGGTGGCGGTCTTGACCAGGGATCCCGATTGGCAATGGCTGCCTCCCGCTGTCGCCGGCGTGCGGCCGCTCATCGCGCGGTGCCTGAAGCGAGATCCAAGACAGCGGCTACAGGCGATCGGTGACGCGAGGGTCCAGCTCGACGAGCTGACGAGCACACCGTCCGACACAGCAGGGATGGCTGCGTCGATCGCGGCGGCGCGACCCGTTGGCATAACCGCGCGGATTGGCGCCCTGCTTATCGGCGCCGTGACAGCAGCCATCGCCACCTGGCTGCTGACCCGGCCATCGCCACTGGCACCGCCCGTGCCGGCGCGCTTCGAGATCGTCCCGGCGGCCGCACACGCGCTATCGATCATCGGCGCGGATCGCAACATCGCGATCTCCCCGGACGGTCGGCACATCGTCTACCGCGGAGGCCCTCAGGATCAGCTCGTTGTCCGCTCAATCGATCGGGTCGATGTCCGACCGTTGGAAGGCACAGCCGGCGCACGCTCTCCGTTCTTCTCTCCCGATGGTCAGTGGGTCGGGTTCTTCGACGGCACCACGCTGAAGAGAGTATCGGTGAGCGGCGGGCCGGCCATCCCGATCGGCCCGAGTCAGATACCGCGCGGCGCGAGTTGGGGCGACGATGGGACCATCGTGTTCGGCACTCAGGATACGGCCACCGGGCTGTTGCGCGTGTCGATTGAGGGCGGCGAGCCGACGGTGTTGACGCGGCCCGACCCGGCCAAAGGCGAGCGGGATCATGTCGCCCTGTCGCTACTGCCGGACCGCCGCGGCATCCTGTTCACCATTGTCCCATCCAACCCTGTGGAGCCAATGCTGGTCGCCGTCCTCGATTTGCAGAGCGGTGAGCGCAAGACCCTCATTCGGGGCGGGAGCCAGCCCGAATACGTCGAGACTGGGCGCCTCGTGTATGCCAACGCCGGCACGCTGAGCGCCGTTCGCTTCGATCTCGACCAACTGGAGGTGCAGAGCGACCCCGTGCTGGTCATGGACGGCGTGTGGATGCGAGAAGCGGCCGCAGCGAACTATGCCGTCTCGCGGCGGGGCACGCTCGTCTACGTCCCCGCGGGTGATACCGATGCTCCGCGATCGCTGGTGTGGGTCGATCGGACTGGCCGCGAGACGCCGATCAGGGCGCCGCTGCACGCGTATTCGTCGCTGCGTCTCTCCCCCGACGGCACGCGGGTCGCGGTCGCAGTCCGCGATCAACAGAACGACATCCACATCTTCGATCTCAAGCGGGGGACCCTCATGCGGCTAGCGCCGAATCCCAGCGCCGATTCGAGCCCGATCTGGACGCCCGACGGCCAACGCATCGTCTTCACGTCGAATCGTGACGGCACATCGAATCTGTACTCGCAAGCGGCAGACGGGACTGGAACAGTGGAACGCCTGACCACCAGTCCGGATGCACAGCTTCCGAGCTGGGTGGCGCCGGACGGCAGCGGCATTCTCGGCTCGGAGATCTCGCCCAGGACGGCCGGTGATGTGGTGTGGTTTCCGCTCAAGGGCCCGGCAGGCCAGTCCGCGCCGCGTGCGGCATCCAGCCCGGGTTGGCCCGTCGAGCGACTCGTGCAGTCTCCCGCCATCGATTATCTGCCCGAGGTCTCGCCCAACGGACGCTACATCGCGTACCAATCGAATGAAACGGGGCGGCAAGAAATATACGTGCGGCCGTTTCCCCGCGTGAACGACGGGGTGTGGCAGGTGTCTATCGATGGCGGCACGAGACCGGCATGGGCACCTGGCGGCGGTGAGCTCTTCTATCTCTCGCCCTCGCACGTGCTCACTGCCGTGCCCGTGCAGACCTCCGGGGCATCTTTCGTCTTCGGCAACCCGACGAGGCTGTTCGGGACCTTCGCCAACACCCAGGAGATCTACACGTCTCGCGAGTACGACGTTGCGGCGGACGGCCGCTTCCTGATGGCCAGGAGCAACGTGTCAGGAGATCCCAAGCCAGCCTCGATCGTCGTTGTCCTCAACTGGTTCGAGGAGTTGAAAGCCACGCTCGCGGCTCGTCGGTAGCAGAGCCGTTTGTGGTCCTCGTTCCGAAGAGTTCAGCGCCCAGACGTCGCCCTCGGCCACACCGTCCCCTGGTGCATCGTCGTCACCGGCGCCAGGCCCTTGTTGACGAACTTCTGCAGGCGCTTGCCCTCCCAGGTTTCGGTCGTGTAGATGTTCCCCTGCGAGTCGGTGGCGATGCTGTGCACCCCGTAGAACTGACCCGGCTGGCGTCCGCCGTCGCCGAAGCTGGTGAGCAGTTCCAGCGTGTCGCGCTGCAGGATGTAGATGCGGTCGTTGATGCCATCGGCCACGAAGAGGTAGCGCTGCTGCGGATCGCGTGAGAACGCCACGTCCCAGACCGAGCCCGAGAGCTTGGTGTTCTTCGCCAGGAACGCCTCCTTCACGAACGTGCCGTCCTGCTTGAACACCTGGAGCCGATCGTTCACGCGGTCGCAGACGTAGACGAGCCCGTCGTTCGCGACGTCGGCACAGTGCACGGGCGAGCGGAACTGCTTCGCGGGCGGCGCGGCCGGGTCGTACGGCCCGAGCTCCACCGAGTCGTCCGGCACGCTGCCGTAG
>Ga0105094_10000420_pt1 | contig 20816 bp, 15 predicted proteins | sample PPLLak1March2015_2_FD_87023 | JGI IMG/M metagenome (GOLD analysis project Ga0105094, IMG submission 87023) | Freshwater sediment microbial communities from Prairie Pothole Lake near Jamestown, North Dakota, USA - PPLs Lake P8 Core (3) Depth... | ecosystem: Environmental > Aquatic > Freshwater >...
GGCGTGTGCATGATGAAAAGAAGATCATCATGGCAACCGGTATTAGCATATAAACAAATAGTTTTCTCATGGGCACAAAGGCTATGCAATATAATGCTGGTAGACCATCTTGATACCGGTTTCAAGGCTGACTTTTTCTTTCCATCCGAATTCATGTAATTTCTTCACACTGAGCAATTTCTGAAAAGTACCATCGGGTTTTGAAGTATCCCATTCAATATGCCCGTCAAAGCCCACGGCTCCCTTCACCAGATGGGAAAGTTCCTTGATGGTCAGATCTTTGCCCGTACCAATATTGATATGGGTATTCCGGATCTCCACTTTCGGATCGCGGGAGGTGATTTTGTCGGTAAACTTGTCTTTGACAATATCTTTAAAATCGACATTTTCCATCAGGAATACGCAGGCATCGGCCATATCGTCGGAATACAGAAATTCACGGCGGGGGGCACCGGTACCCCACAGACGCACGGTAACCGGAGTATCGGTTGAGGCATGGCGGAAGATCCCGTATTTTTCCAGTTTTTCGCCTATTTCAATTTCGGTTGATTTACCATCGACACCTTCAACCGGCCTTTTGGTAAAATCACGCCGTATTTCATTCCAGTTGTTTTCAATCAGGCATTTCCCCAGGTGCATTTTCCGGATCAGGGCCGGCAGCACGTGGGATTTTTCAAGGTCGTAATTGTCATTGGGGCCATAGAGGTTGGTGGGCATTACGGAAATAAAATTAGTGCCGTACTGGATGTTGTAACTCTCGCATAATTTAATGCCCGCAATTTTGGCAATGGCATAAGGTTCATTGGTATATTCCAGTACGTCGGTGAGCAGGTATTTTTCCTTGAGGGGCTGGGGAGCCTGTTTGGGGTAGATGCAGGAGCTTCCCAGGAACAGGAGTTTTTTTACACCGTTCAGATAACTGTGATGCACGATGTTATTCTGGATCATCAGGTTTTCATAGATGAACTGCCCGCGGTAGGTATTGTTGGCCACAATGCCTCCAACTTTGGCGGCGGCAAGCATTACATATTCCGGTTTTTCGGCGGCAAAAAAATCGGCTACGGCCTTTTGACTGGTCAGGTCGAGTTCCTGTATAGTGCGTCCGATTATGTTGGTATACCCTTTTGATTCCAGGTTCCTTTTCAGGGCACTTCCGACCAAACCGGTATGTCCGGCCAGATAGATTTTACTGTTCTTTTTCATTCAGCAATTTTATAGCATATAGGCAGCGGAATTCATAAATTCTCCACCAGCAATCGAGACCGCAAGTTACAAAAAATGGCTCACTCAAAATAATTAAGCGTCTGATAACCTCCGTTTTTCAGATATACTTCTTTCTGCATGATCTTGATATCACTTGTCACCATGTCTTTTACCAGGGCTTTGAGATCATATTCAGGCTCCCATTTAAGTTTGGTTTTGGCTTTTGTGGGATCTCCGATCAGCAGATCAACTTCGGTAGGTCTGAAGTATCGTGAGTCGACAGCCAGCACTTCTTTTCCTTTCGGAAGCTGGTATCGCTGATCATGGCATGCGGCGACACAGGCCTTTTCATCAGCTCCTGATCCTTTAAATTCAAGCTCGATACCGACTTCGGCAAAGGCCATTTTTACAAAATCACGGATCTGGGTGGTGATACCTGTGGCGATGACATAATCATCCGGTGTATCCTGTTGAAGGATCAGGTACATGGCCCGGATATAATCCTTTGCATGTCCCCAGTCGCGCCTGGCAGAAAGATTCCCGAGGAATAATTTATCCTGCAGGCCGAGGGCGATGCGGGCAACGGCCCGGGTGATCTTGCGGGTAACAAAGGTTTCACCCCGGATGGGAGATTCGTGATTGAAGAGTATTCCGTTGCAGGCAAATAAATTATAGGCTTCACGATAGTTAACGGTTATCCAGTATCCGTATAATTTAGCCACTGCATAGGGGCTTCGCGGATAGAAAGGTGTTTTTTCGGATTGGGGTACTTCTTGGACAAGCCCGTAAAGTTCACTGGTGGACGCCTGATAGAAGCGGGTTTTATTAGCCAGATTGAGGATGCGGACAGCTTCAAGGATTCGGAGTGTTCCAATGCCATCGGCATTGGCGGTATATTCGGGTGTGTCAAAGCTTACCTTCACATGGCTCATGGCCGCCAGGTTATAAATTTCGTCAGGTTGTGTCTCCTGAACGATGCGGATGAGGTTTGTTGAATCGGTAAGATCGCCATAATGGAGGGTAAAATGCCTGTTTTCCACGTGAGGATCCAGGTATAAATGATCAATCCTGTCGGTGTTGAACAGCGAACTCCTTCTTTTCGTACCATGTACGATATATCCCTTTTTCAGCAGATATTCCGCCAGGTATGCACCATCCTGACCGGTAACTCCCGTAATCAATGCGACCTTTTGTGAAGCCATATGCCTGTATTTTTAATTATACTTAAATGGTTAACCTAAATTATTTTAATGCTGTTTTGCATAATTTGTGGTAGTCTCCTTTCAGTCCGACGGGACTTGCGTTACGAATGACATAAGCGGTTTCGATGGAAGCTTTTGACTCCATCATGCCAAATCCCCGTCCTGCCAGGATTTCTTCATAGCTTTTTGTATGCAGGTCGGTAAAGCCATCACTGAATTCGATTTCCTGTTCATTCATGCTGATGGAGCGATAGGTTCTTTTGCCATTCTCTTTTACAGCAGCCGGGAGATCGCTGGCATCGATGCTGAGGAACCAGCGAACACGGGCCTTCTCGAGTTCAAGGAATCCGGATGCTTTGTTGGATTGCATCACATGAACGATATTTTGCTGCACCCCACCGAAAATCCAGATCAGTATATCGAAAAAATGAATGCCGATATTGGTGGCAATGCCTCCGGATTTCTGCAGTTCACCTTTCCAGGAGGTGAAATACCAGTTTCCCCGGCTGGTGATGTAGGTAAGGTCAATGTCAAACTTTTTATCCGGTACTTTCTCATCCATCCTTTTCTTAAGGTCAATGAGCACGGGATGCAAACGCAGCTGCAGGATATTGGATATTTTTTTGCCCGATTCGGCTTCGATTTCCTGCAGGGCATCAATATTCCAGGGATTCAACACGAGGGGCTTTTCGCAGATGGCGTTGGCTCCTGAGCGAAGGGCAAACCGGATATGGGAATCATGCAGGTAATTGGGGGAACAGATGCTGACATAGTCGATCTGGGTCCCTGCCCGGCGCAGTTTATCAATATGCCTGTCGAACCGTTCATACTCAACAAAAAAGTGGCTGTCGGGGAAATAACTGTCAATGATGCCAACGCTGTCGGCGCGGTCCAACGAGGCAAGCAATACATTGTGGGTATCCTTGATGGCTTTCAGGTGCCTGACTGCGATATAACCACCGACTCCGATAATGGCAAATTTTTTTGTCTGATCCATGAACCAATGAATTTTATGTTAAAATTAGAAAAAAATATTGACCCTGCGAGAGTACCGGATTCTTACCTTGAGGATCATTGTTAACCAATTGATATATAATAAAATAACGAACAAGGAACGCTGAACATCGAATAACGAAGGTTTGTGTCTGATTGATTATCTTCAGTGCCTGCCTGGCCGGCAGGTAGGTTCAGTATCTGATGTTCCTTGTTGGTCATTCAGTTTTTCAGAGGCTTGAATAGGTAAGATCACGGATGGACTTCCGGTAAATTCCCTTTATGTCCATCAATATGCCTTTTCCTGCGGAAAGCGATTTAAAGTATTCCTCTTTCAGCCCGAGGTATTCCTTGTGGGCTACGGCAAGCACAATGGCATCATAATCCTTGCCCGGAAGGGCGGATAGCTTGTAGCCGTATTCCCTGAAGACTTCCTCTGCGGAAGCATGCGGATCGATCACCTCCACCAGGATGCCATAGGATTTGAGTTCATTCACCACATCGGCGACCTTGGAATTTCTGATATCGCTTACGTTCTCCTTGAAAGTAGCTCCCATCACCAGCACCTTTGCATTCAATACATTTTTGCCGGCTTTGATGATCTTTTTCACCACCTCCTCGGCAATATGTTTTCCCATCCCGTCATTGACGGCACGGCCTGACGTAATCACCTCGGAAGCGTGGCCGAGTTCGGCCGCTTTGAAGGTCAGATAATAGGGATCAACACCGATGCAATGGCCACCTACCAGGCCCGGTGCAAACCGCAGAAAATTCCATTTGGTGCCGGCTGCTTCCAGGACTTCATATGTGTTGATGCCCATTTTATTAAAGATCATGGACAATTCGTTCATCAGGGCGATATTCACGTCGCGCTGTGTGTTTTCAATGATCTTGGCGGCTTCGGCTACTTTAATGGAAGATGCCCTGTGCACACCTGCCTTTACGACCAGCTCATACACCTGGGCGATCTCGTTGAGCGACTCCTGATCACACCCTGACACTACCTTGGTAATGGTGGTAATGGTATGCTCTTTATCGCCCGGGTTGATCCTTTCAGGGGAATAACCCAGTTTGAAATCCTTTCCGCATTTCAGGCCTGAAAGTTCTTCCAGTATCGGAAGGCAGTCTTCTTCGGTGGCTCCGGGGTACACCGTAGACTCATATACCACATAATCGCCTTTTTTCAGAATGGATCCCACGGTGCGTGTTGCGCCGATCAGGGGTGAAAGATCGGGAAGATTGTGTTTGTCAATGGGTGTCGGAACAGCTACAATATGAAATGCTGCCTGTTTGAGTACTTCCTTGTCAGCGGTGAAAACAATATCGGCATTTTCAAATTCGTCAGCGTTCAGTTCATGGCTTGGATCGATATGCTGCTTCATCATCTCCACGCGCTTTTCATTGATATCGAATCCAATCACCCTGATCTTCTTTGCAAAGGCAAGGGCAATCGGAAGTCCGACATAACCCAGGCCTACCAGCGAAAGGCTGGCTTCCTTATTGAGCAATTTCTGATAGATACTCATGGTTGAAAATAGTTATGATAGTTTATCTGGGTTAAAGTTTAAATTCCCTTTTGAGCAGATCGATGTAATCCAGTTTTTCCCAGGCGAAGAACTCGGCTTCTTTTTGTATTTGTTTACTGCCGCTGGCATTCCCGTTTTCGTAAACCATAACCTTGTCGTTGCGGTATGGCCGGCCCATGTGTCCATAGGCGGCAGTTTCAAGGAACACGGGATTTTTAAGTCCAAGCCTGTTAACAATAGCATAAGGGCGAAGGTCGAAGATGGCATTGATTTTTTCGGCAATTTCTCCGTCAGACATACCAATTTTGGCAGTTTTGTGTGTATTGACAAACAAGCCGATGGGTTTGGCCACGCCAATGGCATAAGCCACCTGAACCAGCACATCATCAGCGATTCCTGCGGCCACCATGTTTTTAGCGATATGCCGCATGGCATATGCGGCAGACCGGTCAACCTTGGAGGAATCCTTTCCGGAAAATGCTCCGCCTCCATGGGCTCCGCGGCCACCATATGTATCCAGGATGATTTTGCGGCCGGTGAGGCCGGTATCACCGTGAGGCCCGCCGATAACGAACTTGCCGGTGGGGTTAACGTGCAGTACCAGGTTTTTGCCGAACAGGCGCTGAACCCTTTCAGGAAGCCGTACAATAGTTCTCGGTATCAATATGTTCTGTACATCGTACCGGATTTTTTCGATCATGGCCTTTTCCGATGCGAACTCATCATGCTGGGTTGAAATGACAATGGTATGAACCGATTTGGGCTGACGGTCAGCACCGTATTCAATGGTAACCTGTGATTTTGCATCAGGTCTCAGGTAGGGCATTAACTTGTTTTCCCTGCGGATGGCAGATAATTCCTGCAACAACAGGTGTGCCAGTTCAATGGGCAGGGGCATGTACTCATCCGTTTCGTTGGAGGCATAACCGAACATCATGCCCTGATCGCCTGCTCCCTGGTCCTCGAGGTTCTGTCGTTCCACGCCTTGTCGTATGTCACCTGACTGTTCATGAATAGCCGAGATCACCCCGCAAGAATCCGCATCAAACATATACTCGGCTTTGATATAGCCGATTTTCCTGATCACTTCCCGGGCAACCTTTTGCACATCCACATAACCCGTGGTATGCACTTCACCACTTAACACCACCAGGCCTGTTGTAACGAGGGTTTCACAGGCGACCCTGGAATTGGGGTCGAGACGCAAAAACTCATCCAGCAAAGCATCTGATATCTGATCGGCAACTTTATCGGGGTGTCCTTCAGAGACGGATTCAGAGGTAAACAAATAGGCCATGGTAAAAATTTATTAAGGTTAAAATTAAGGGTGTAAAGATAGAAAGATATATCAATCTGTAACGGAAGGAAGATGACGGGTGCAACATTTTTTTGATGAAGGGCTTTGTAAAATAGGTTAATGTCAGCGGAAGAAAAGTCAATGAATTAACGGGTTAATTCCCGGAATACGTCCTCAAGTTTCTTTTCCTGCCGGTGCATGCTGAGTACGACCAGATTGTTTTCAACGGCAAAGGAAAACAGGGCAGGCCGTATATCATCGGTTATCCGGCACTGGATAAGCCAAGTTTTATCTTTCACTTTTTTGATCTTTTCAACACCCTTTATCTTTTCTATTTTTTCCAAGGGAGGATCCTCATTGAATTCCACGAAGATGGTCATGTTGGATCCCTCTTCGCTGTCCTGCAGTTGACGGGTAATGCTGTCGGCAACGACCTCCCCTTTGTTGATGATGATCACCCGGTTGCAGATAGCTTCCACTTCCTGCATGATATGGGTTGAAAGGAGCACGGTCTTGTCCTTTCCGACCTCTTTGATCAGATTACGGATCTCTATGATCTGGTTCGGGTCAAGTCCGGATGTTGGTTCATCCAGTATCAGCACGGCAGGATCATGCAGCAATGCCTGGGCAAGGCCGACCCGCTGCCGGTAACCCTTGGACAGGCTTCCGATTTTTTTCCCTTTTTCGGCCGTAAGGCCTGTTCTGCCAATGATATCCTTTATTTTCTCATGGGCCGTTTGTCCCAGCCTGTATAATCCTGCCACATACGACAGGTATTCTTCGATATACATCTCGGGATACAGGGGATTTGTTTCAGGGAGGTAGCCCAGTGAACGCCTGAAAGCTGAGGCATGCTGATCGGTTCTCTGCTGATTGATCAGGACAGTGCCCTGATCGGGGGCCAGCAATCCACAGATTATCTTCATGGTAGTGGACTTACCGGCTCCGTTGGGCCCGATGAATCCGGCTATTTCTCCTGCCTTTACGGAAAAGGATACATCCGACAGTGCACGCTGGCTACCATAGTTTTTGCTGATATGCTGTATCTCAATGGACATGGGTGAAATTGCTTTTAAGGCTTCAAAGATACGGAAATAGTTCCAGTTTGATATTGTGTGTCCGTTACCGTACACCCATGGTTCAAATCCGTTCATAATGAAGGCCAATATTAATAGATATTAAACATTATAAGAAACACATATACAATATAATACAAAGTTTGGCACAGAATATGCAAAGGCATAGACAAACCATCCAATAATAAAGAAATGAAAACAACAGGAAATACAACAAAAAGAATAAAGACAGCAGCGCTGATCCTTATCATGATTGTTCTTTCAGTAACCTTTTCGGTCGGGCAAGCCAATCCAGCGGCAGTAAATACTGCAGCCTATGGGTTCAATCTTTCGGGTGAATCTGCAAGGGCCGTATCCCTGACCACTGATTACGAATTTACAGAAACTGTTCTTGAAGAAGTCATTGAACTTGAGCCCTGGATGAGCGAATTTGGAAGCCCTGCCAAACCGGCTGCTGAAGAGATTGAAATTGAACCGGAACCGCTGCTTGAAAACTGGATGACGGATTTGTCAACCTGGAAAATTCAGTAACTGGGATAAGGTCGTTGTATTTCTGACACTATAAATCATAGTTTTAATCCTGAACCGCCGGAAGGCGGTTTTTTTTTGGCATTGAATTTGTAAACTATTGTTTAAGGATTTTGTTCCTTAAATGATCTTATTATATTTGCGACAGATTTACATATTGATAACAAATTGTTAGTAATGCCATGAAAAGATTCAGTTTATTGTTAGCGGCCGCAATAATGACCGTTTTCCCGGTAATGCTTATGGGTCAGGCCACCCTTGCTGATGCCGTTGAGGAATACAACAAAGGGGTTATGTCGAATAATGCTGACAGTCTTGAAGCTGCCATAGAGCATTTTGAAAAGTCCCTGGCGATCTGCAATGAATTAGGCGAGGAAGGTGAGGAAAGAAAAATCCAGACCGAAATGCTGATCCCTAATTTGCACTATAATCTTGCCATGAAACTTTTCCGTGAGGAAAAACTGTCAGAGGCTATTGATCAGTTCAAAACGACCGCTGAAGTAGCTGCCAGGTATAATGATCCGGCAACGGCTGAAAAAGCATCCAAAGTCGTTCCGCAATTGCATTATCAGCTTGGGAACAATAAGTTCAGCAGTGATGACATGGAAGGAGCGCTGGCCGAATTCAACACCGCCATAGAACTGGATTCCGCCTATGCCAAAGCCTATTATAACCGGGCCCGGATCTACCGTAAAGCCGATAATATGGATGAATTTCGGAATAACATTGAAAAGACTATTGAACTGGCGCTGGAACAGCAAGATGCCAAGACCCTGGAAGCGGCAAAAACAGTTGGCCGTGACTATTTTCTGGTAAAAGCCAACAATGCCCGTACGGCAAAGAAATATGACGAAGCCATTGTTCATGCCAAGGCAACGCTCAGTTATGATGAGAAAAATGCTACCGCCCATTATATACTGGCTTCCGCATACAATGCCCAGTCGAAATGGGATAATGCCATTGCCTCGGCCAATGAAGCCCTGATATATGAAAAGGACGATGCCGGCAAGGAAGCCAAGATATATTATGAGCTCGGGATCGCATATGCTGCCAAATCGGATAATGCAAATGCCTGTGCAGCTTACAAAAAATCAGCGACAGGCCCTTTTCAGCAGGCTGCTGAATACCAGATCAAGCAGGTATTGAAATGCGAATAGGAATAAAGGTATGGTAAGAAAAGGCCTGGCAGGGTTTGAAAACTGCCAGGCTTTTTTTACTATCATTGCGGAAGGCAAATATTGAATCAAAATTATATTTTTGCAGTGCTGTTTATTTAACTCCATTAATCAATGAGGGTAAAGGAAATATTGCAATCGTCTGCAAGTGTCGGCAAAAAGATTGAGACAAAAGGCTGGGTGAGGACAAAGAGAGGCAACAGGAGTATCGTGTTCGTTGCATTGAATGACGGATCAACCATCCATAACATACAGGTTGTCATCGATGCTTCCAGGTTTCCGGACGATCTGATAAAACAGGTGACAACCGGTGCCTGTATTGCCGCAAAAGGTATTGTTGTGCAGTCGCCCGGAAAAGAACAAAGTGTTGAAATACAGGCTGATGATATTATCGTTTATGGCTCTGCCAATCCCGAGACCTATCCGCTGCAGAAAAAAGGCCACTCCCTGGAATTTCTCCGGGAAATTGCTCATCTCAGGCCGCGGACCAACACCTTTGGTGCGGTGCTGAGGATCAGGCATGCGCTGTCGTTTGCCATTCACCAGTATTTCAATGATCATGGATTTTATTATCTGCATACGCCCATCATCACCGGTTCCGACGCAGAAGGGGCGGGAGAGATGTTCCGGGTTACGACCCTTCCTGCATCCAATCCTCCCCTGCTGGAAGACGGATCAGTGAATTTCAGCGAGGATTTTTTCGGCAAACCGACCAATCTCACCGTTTCAGGCCAGCTCGAAGGTGAACTCGGAGCCCTGGCACTGTCGCGTGTGTATACATTCGGCCCCACTTTCCGTGCCGAGAATTCCAATACCCCCCGGCATCTGGCAGAATTCTGGATGATCGAACCGGAAATGGCCTTTTATGAGATTGCCGATAATATGGACCTGGCGGAGGATTTTCTCAAATCGCTGATCCGTTATGCCCTGGATAACTGCAGGGATGATCTTGAATTCCTGCGGAAAATGTACGATGAGGAGTTGATCAGCAGGCTGACTTTTATCCTGGATAACAAATTTGAAAGGATCACCTACACAAAAGCCATTGAAGTACTGGAGAATTCAGGAGAGAAATTTGAGTTCCCGGTAGCGTGGGGTGTTGATCTTCAAACCGAGCATGAGCGTTTCCTGGTTGAAAAACAGTATAAAAGGCCGGTTATGGTCACCGACTATCCCAAAGCCATTAAGGCTTTTTATATGAAACAGAATGATGACGGCAAAACAGTCCGCGGCATGGATGTGTTATTCCCCAAAATCGGTGAGATCATAGGGGGTTCGCAGCGTGAGGAAGACTATGATAAACTGATAAACCGAATTCATGAGCTTAAACTGCCTGAAAAAGACCTCTGGTGGTACCTGGAGACACGGTTATTCGGAAGTGCGCCACACAGCGGATTTGGCCTGGGCTTTGAAAGGCTGGTGTTGTTTGTCACCGGCATGGGCAATATCCGTGATGTTATTCCCTTTCCAAGAGCACCCAAGAATGCTGAATTCTAAGACCCGCCGGTTTGATTATCTCGTCAAAGTTTAGTAATTTTCTCGAAGATTTCAGCGGTTAATCGGAGACAGATGCTCAAGCAGAAATTACAGCAAAAATTATTACAAAAACTTTCCCCGCAGCAGATCCAGATGATCAAGCTGCTGGAAATACCTACCATGCTCCTGGAGCAGCGGATCAAGAAAGAAATGGAGGAAAATCCGGTATTGGAGGATGGAGGTATTGAAGATAACGAAAGCAGCCCTGAGACTGAAGATGTCTCTTCTGATCCCGGTGACAAAGACAAGGAAGAGTTCACCATTGAGGATTACATGCAGGATGATGAGATTCCTTCTTATCGGTTATCGACAGGCAATTACTCAAAGGAGGACAAGCGCGAGGAAATTCCTTTTTCGGTGGGTTCAACCTATCACGACTTTCTCGAGGACCAGCTTGGTTTGCGGACACTGGATGAAAAAAGCCACACCCTGGCCCTTTATATTATCGGCAATATTGACGATGACGGATACTTGCGGCGTAAACTGGATAACATCATAGATGATGTGGCATTTGCCCTTAATATTGAAACCACGGAGGAAGAACTGCTGGATATCCTGAGGATCATCCAGGATTTTGAACCGGTGGGAACGGGGGCAAGGAATCTGCAGGAATGCCTTCTGCTGCAAATAAATTCAAAGGTCCAGTCCGATCCCGATGTAGAGCTGGCCCAGATCATATTGAAGGATTTTTTTAATGAATTCACCCGGAAGCATTATGATAAGATCATCAGCCGGCTTAATATCAGGGATGAACAGCTGAAGGGGGCACTGGATGAAATCCTGAAGCTGAATCCAAAACCGGGCAGTGCATACAGCGACCAGCAAAATAAGGATACCGTCCATATCGTCCCCGATTTTATCCTGGAAAATGACGAGGGTGATCTGAGATTGTCGTTGAATGCGAAGAATATTCCTGAATTAAGGATCAGCAAAACCTATGCTGATATGCTGCACTCTTTCCACCCCGGGCATAGCAATCATTCCAGGGAACAAAAGGAAGCCCTGAGCTTTGTCAAACAAAAGCTTGATTCGGCCAGATGGTTCATTGATGCCATAAAACAACGGCAGAACACCCTGATGGTCACCATGAATGCCATCGTCAGTTACCAGCGGGAGTATTTCATAGAAGGGGATGAGACCAAATTACGGCCCATGATACTGAAAGACATTGCCGATGAAACCGGACTGGATATCTCTACTATATCAAGGGTAGCCAACAGCAAATATGTCCAGACCAATTTTGGCATTTATCCGCTTAAGTATTTCTTCTCGGAAGGTATGCAGACAGAGTCAGGAGAAGAAGTGTCCACCCGTGAAATAAAAAAAATATTACAGGACGTTATCGGTAACGAAGAAAAGCGTCATCCGTTGACGGATGAGAAACTGGCTGAGATCCTCAAGGAGAAAGGGTATCATATTGCCCGCAGGACCGTTGCCAAATACCGTGAGCAGTTAAATATTCCGGTAGCCCGGATGAGAAAAGAATTGAAATGATCTTTTATTTCCCCTCCCTATAATACTGTTCATGGAAAAAAAACTGGCCACCTTTTTCTCTTTTCTTTTGCATCCTTTGCTGGCTGCTTTTGCCGGGGTCCTGATCCTTACCCATTCGGGCACCTATATTGCCGACCTGAGCCATGACATCAGGAACCTCATCTACCTTACCGTAGGAACCCTCACCCTGGTGCTGCCAATCTGCCTGATCCCTTTTTACCTGTATTTTAAATTAATCCGGAACCTTGAAGTTTCGGACCGGCATGAAAGGCTGATCCCGCTTTATATAACCCTGGTGGCATACCTGGCCGCCTATTTCCTTATCCGCCGCCTTCCCATCAGCCAGGTATACAGCCGCTTCCTCTTCGCCGCCTGCATGTGCGTGCTGATCGTGGTCTTTATTTCCAATTTCTGGAAGATCAGCGCTCATATGACAGGATTGGGTGGCCTTACGGGGCTTGTGCTTGCCCTGTCAAAAAAACTGGGAGCCGATATGATGATGTACCTGTTGATTATTATAGTCCTTTCAGGCATTGCCGGATATGCACGCCTCAGGCTTAATACCCATTCCGGTGTGCAGATGCTGGCGGGGTATCTTACCGGCTTACTGACCGTTTTTATGCTTATGCTCATATAGAAACAACAGGTCCTGCACGTATTTTTCCGTGCTTGTACGAAAAAGTCCCTGTTGCATAAACGGTTGCCGCTGAAACTCCTGTATTTCCTTTTTCAGGTTGAACTCAGGCTGTTCTGCCATATGAAACCAGGCTTTTCCTTTAAGGTAGGAAGCCAGGTATTCCTGCTCGGGTTGTCCGGGGGTTGGGATCAGTATAGCCGGCTTGCCAAGCTCCATCATGTCCATTATGGTTGAATAACCCGCACGGCAAATGACAACGCCTGCTTTGAGCAACATAGCCCGGAACAGGGTTGCCGGCAAATGGTAGTAAAATTTCACGGATGAAGATTGGGGATGCTGGTTTTGCCGGGCAGGCTGATGCAGGCCACCGATAATGGCTGCCTTATAATTTGTCTTTCCCAGCTGCCTGACCAGGATCTCTTCCAGCAGGGTTCGCTGAGGCTCAGGGCCGCTTAAGATCACCAGCACATCGTAAGATTCGGCTTCTTTTTCCTCAGGGGCAGCAGGCAATTCGCTGAACCGGGAAAGAATGCCCATAAAAACGGCATTCGGGAAAGCGGTGAAACGGTGTGAAAGCCTGCCGGTGAGATTCACGGAAGGATCTTCGGCATCCGGTATCCAGCAACGGTCAAAACGATTGATAAACCTGCCCAGCCAATGAAAAACAACAGGCTCCATCCATTTTAAACCGCGTGGCAGCAAAGGGGATAATTGATGTGACACGAAGACAGAAAGTATTTTTTTATGATACAGCCCATATCGGTTGTCGGATATGACAATATCAGCATGATGCGCTGAAATGGCCTTTCTGAGCCACCGATGTTCCTTTATGATCCCGGCTATAATGGCGGGGAGCTGAAGCATCATAATGAAAACCTGTGACCTGTTGCGGGAATATCGTATGGGAAAAGAGGGAAGGTCAATGAAGGGAAGGGAAGGAAACTCGGTTCTCAGCAGTTCACCTGCTTTTCCGCCGGAAGCTAGCATAACTTCAGTGTCAGGCCGCAGCAGTTTATAGATGAGGGGGATCATGCGGGATGCATGACCAATACCCCAGTCGAGGGGGCACACCATGATTTTAACAGGATGGTCCAACAGGCATATCTTATTGATCAGGCGGAAATCTGCACCCTGAATCCCCGTTTTTCAGCTTTTGAAGCAATATCCTTCAACGCTGCGTAAGGCACTTTTACAAGCCCTGTTGTCGGGGTGTCACGGGCGATGGTATATATCATGATACCCTCGGGTTTGATCTGATCCATCAGCTCAAGCCATTTTTCAGTTTCTGCCGGTGTGGTGTTGTCAACGGGCAAACCATTGATCATGCCCCTGAAAAACAAGGTTTGTATGATCAGCTTTCCTTTGAATTCTTTAAGCCGGCTTACTGTTTCCTCAAGGTGGAGTTTTACTGCCGGACAATTGATGCGGTAGATCGTATCTTCAAAGCCTGAGTCAAGTTTCAGGATATTCAGGTCAGTTTTCATGAGAGCGGCAAAGACATTTTCATCAGAGATCCTGGTGGCATTCGAAAGTACGGCAATTTTAACATGCCGGCTGTATTGATCCCTGAGTTCTATCGTGTCGCTGATGATGCCTGCAAATTCAGGATGCAGGGTTGGTTCTCCGTTGCCGGCAAAGGTAATGGAATCGACAGGCTTGTCCTGTTTATGGTTTTGCTTCAGCCACTTCTTAAGCTCATGCCTGACCGCCGTGCGTGAAGGCATTCGTGAGCTTTTTGTCCCGGCCGGTGTTAAACCACATTCACAATAGATGCAATTGAAGTTGCAAATCTTTTTGTTTACCGGAAGCAGGTTGATGCCCAGGGAATTCCCCAGCCTGCGGCTGGTAACCGGTCCGAATACGATGCTATCAAATAAGAATGTCGCCATTGACGGTTATTGTGATGAAACGTTGCTAGTTGGCTGCAAAGATAGTAATTAAGCAGTATAGCAATTTAGCGATTTAGCTGTTTAGGTAGTTCACAGAAAATCTTCAAACCTGCCTGCCGGCAGGCAGGACTTTAAACTTTCAAATTCCCCATTATTCCTTGAAGTAAACCTTAATATCCGATACCACGGCATGTTTGGTGAAGAGGCTGTCGGGATTGGAATGGTCGAGAATATATCCTTTGATATGGGTTATTTTAGGATCGGCAAGCTTATGGGTAATCGTATAGGTGCCTGTTTTTCCATCCTTGGTAAGGGGAGAATTCCGGAAGTACTCCCGGTATCCTGCCGGGGAACCATTATCATACCAGAAAAAGAGGGTCATACGGGGCGCAACGGTCTGGTCGATATCCAGCAACTTGATTTTTGCCGAAACGGTATACAGGCCAGGTTTGCTAACGGGAAGGCTGATTTCCACCTTATTGATATTGCCCATCTGAGGCAATATGTAGGTTTTATTATCCTGCCAGATCAGTATTTTCTTTTCATCGTCTGATCCCTCGCTTCCGGTTTGCAAATCGGAGTCCTTTTTACTCAGGATAGTGTTCACTTTGCTGTAAACCGTCAGCAGTTTACCCGGTTTATGGGTGTAGTAGTTCATGGTAGAGTCGAACATGGCACGGGTAACGTGATGTTTCGAAAATACAGCCTGGTAAAGTGAAGCAGAATCAAGGGTTTGCGAACCAGGTGAATAGGGGATTGTGAGGGCGATACCATCAGCCAGGTGAATGTCCACCAGCACCTGCACCAGTTTTTTTTCCGGTATGATATATTTCCTGTGGCCTATACTGCAGGAAAAAACCAGCAATAGAAAGCACACAGAAAGCAGCAACGGTTTCGTTTTCCCCGCCCCAATCCGGTGGTTATTCTTTGATCGCATTAAACCTGTATCCAAGCATCAGTTCATGAGAACCATAATTGTGCGAAATTAATGGATTCAGGACAACATCATAGGAATAGCCGATATAAATTTTCTTTTCATAAACATATCCCAGCATTATCGACAGGGCTTCCTGCGTGCGGTATGAGATGCCTGCCCACATCATATTATGGTACCATACCCGGCCGTTGAAATCAAGCTGAAACGGGGCGGGAAATACTTTTTTCAACACAATGGAAGGTTCAACAGCCCATTCCCTGTTTATGTAATACTTATAGCCGGCATTCAGATAAAAATGGCTTTTCAGCCGGCTTTTACCTGTGGGATCGGTGCCGATCTTGATTTTATTATTGAACAGATGCGTTGCCACCAGTCCTGCGTAATAGGTTGAAGAATAAAAGTAAAATCCAAGGGTAGCATCAGGAAGATAATAGGTGTCTTTGGAATTGTTTATCAGGGGATCTCCCTCATCCTCAAAACTGATCTTGGTAAAGTCAATTTTATACTGCATGATACCCAGCTTAAGGCCTGCTGATATTTTCATATCCTCATTCAGGGTATAATTATAGCCATAGGCTCCTGAAAGGCTGCCGATAGAAATGGGACCTGTAACATCGTACGAAATGGTAGCTCCCCAGCCCATGGGATATTTGACAACCGGTCCGTAAACCGACAGGGTGTTGGTAATGGGAGCATCGGTAAAGCCAATCCATTGAAAACGGTTGTTGGAGCACACCTGAAAATAATTATGTGTTCCTGCCAGGGCCGGATTGATTAAAAACGGGTTGGTCATAAAAAGGGTCGTCAGCGGTTCCTGCTGACCGGCAAGATAAGCTCCTGCTGTTAGCAGGAGCATAATGCCCGTGAAGATTCGTTTTTTCATTTTACCTGATAATAGTTACAGTTCCTGTGAATGGATCAGTTTTTCCGTCGTCCACGGTGATGATATAATAATAAGTTCCGATGGGTAATGGTTTACCTTTAAAGGTACCGTCCCATTCGTTGGCTCCGCCGTATCCTTTCGATTGAAATACCTTCTCACCCCAACGGTTGAACACCTGCACCTCGATTTTCAGACCATATTCGACAGCATGGGGTATTACCCATTTGTCGTTAATTCCGTCTTCATTGGGGGTGAAACCCGAGAATATCTCTTGTATCACCTGAGCAATCACCACTTTGAGTGTATCGGTTTCAAGGCAGCCTTCTGCTGTGGTTCCGGTCACCGTGTATACGGTAGTATTGGCAGGCATGCAGGTGACGGAGGGCGAAGCAGGGTCGCTGATTCCTATACCCGGAGTCCAGCTGTAGCTGTCAAAGTCAGCTGAGTCTGCTCTTGCTTCAAGGGACACCTGTTGTCCGGCAATCAGATATACGGTAGTGTCAGTTACGAAGGTGCCGGTAGGATCGGTGATATTTATCCCGTAAACCGGGTGGTGCCGTATGATGAGACCATCCGTGGCCGTACAGCCATCCTTTTCCACTGTGTAGGTAACCGCGGTTAATGACTCAATAACGATGGCAAGGCTGGGATTGGTATAAGTATTTACCTCACCCGGCACAGCGACTTCCCAGTTAATACTCTCATAACCGGTGACATTCCCTGTAAAAGTGAGGGTTTCTCCCAGACAAACGGTGGTGTCATTGCCAATATAGGCGATCAGTGAGTGCAGGGCAACCACATTGAAGTCCTTGGATGCCTGACAATCGGCTGCATCGGTCACGTTCACACTGAATATACCTTCAGAGATGCCCTGCAGGTCCTTATCGGTGGCCCCGTTTGACCAGAGATACGTGAATCCGCCACTGCCTCCGGTCACGGTCAGTAAAACAGACCCGTCGTTGGTACCGGTGGTACAGGTTGGCCTGGTTATGATTTCCGATATGGTGATGCGGTCAGGCTCATAAATTTCGATCGTATCAGCATATGTCCTGCCTTCCGCATCTTCAATGACAAAATCGTATGATCCTGCGGCGAAGCTGTTAAAGGCAAAGAATCCGTTGTCTGCCGTAATGGTATCGGGACTCAGGAAACTGCCGGTCATCCGGTAAGGGGATTGGCCGTCCAATGCCGTGACGATGAATTCCCCATCCCCTAAACCAAAGCAGGAGACATCGTTTTTGGTGATGGATATATTCAGTTCATTGATAATGATCCTCACGGTATCATCGAAGGTACAGCCATTTGCATCCTGCACGAAGGCATAGTACAATCCGGGCACCAGGTTGCCAAAATAACCCGTATCCTGTGTGGTTGAACCATCATCAATAGAATAGTCATAAGGAGGTGTGCCGCCACTGGCCGTCAGTGTTATGGTTCCGGGCGTGCTGCCGATAACATGGGTAGCGGCTATGGATACCACCAGCCGGGAAGGTTGTCCGACTTCCACGGTGTCGATGATCAGGGTACATCCCAGAGAATCCCGGATGTACAGTGTCTTCGGGCCACCGGTAATGGGGCCGAACAGGTTGCCTGACTGATATAGCGTTCCGTCGAGTGAATATTCGATCTGGTTCCATCCGCCGGACGCTTCGATATAAAGGCTTCCGGTAGTATCTCCGTAACAGCCGGCCACATCGGTTACGCTAAAGCTGTCGATGGTGATGGGCGGAGGATTGATCAGGGAAATGACGATCGGATGAACAACGATGCAGGCATTATTATCCCGCACTGCCGGGGTATAATCACCCGCGACAAGATCACTGAAGGACAGGCCGGCTGCAAAGTTTGCGCCTCCGTCCAGGGATCCTTCGTAAGGTTCTCTGCCTCCGGAAACATGAATGATAACAGATGCTCTTCCATCGTTGCAGAGGATGGGACTAACGGTGACCGAATCAATGGCCAGGGGTGAAGGTGCGTCCATCCTTATGGTATCCGTAATGAGTGTATCACCGCAGGTGCTGGCGTCGATGATGCGGAGGACATAATTGTCCTGGCTGAGATTATCAAAGATACCATCGTTGTTTATTTCGGTGCCCGGAGTGATCCAATAGGTATAGGGCAATTTCCCTCCCTGTGCGGTTATGGTGATGACACCATCGGCATCGCCGCTGCACTGCAGGCTGTCGACCGTTATTTGCTGAATAATAAATGCATCAGGTTCTGTAATTACTATGGTTGTGTCGCGGAAGCAATCATTGATATCTTCGATATGAACGGTATAAGGTCCTGCATCAAGGCCGGTGAAAACGCCTGAATCAGCCACTGATGACGGTATATCGCCAGGTTGCAGGGTATAGGTAAGAAAACCCGTTCCGCCGCTGGCTTTAACCCTGATAACCCCATCGGCAAGGCCATGGCAATTCAGGGTGTCGGTGGACACAAAAGAATCAATGATAACCGGCGGAGGAGAGGTTACTTCAACCGTGGTTACTGCAATGCATCCGAGTGCATCGGTAACCGTTAAGGAATAAGATCCTTCGCACAGGTATACATTATCTTTTCCGTTGCCGGAAGCCGGCAATGGATTCCATAAATAATCAACATACGGGGTTGTGCCTCCTGCAATGGTGACAATGGCATGGGCATCACAACTGCCGTCGCACTTGGTTTTCAATCCCATAGGCGAGATGTACCGGGTTTCGGCAAATCCATAGACATCGGATTGATAGATGGGCTGGCTGATTACCCCCGATGCATAATTGACTGTTTCGAGCACGCCAGTATAGGCTGTATCGGTAAAGGAAATGCTGGCATAGGTCAGCTGACCGTCTGTGGGGCTGAAAACGTTATAGTCGCCATCAACAAGAACCACAGACCAGGCTCCATTGGCCGGATCCATTCCGTACATCGGACTGAAACTGCCGGTAGCCCTGAATGTGCCTGAAAGCGGAATACCGGGCCAGAATGGCATGGTGCATACATTTAATGTGTCGTATGATGATTCACTGGTAAAGGTCAGATTTGCGGCATCACCATAATTGCAGGTAAGGAAGTCATCGGTAATTTTCAGGGGAACCCTGGTACCGTCGGGTGCCTGCAGATAATAGCTCAGATCGTGGATGGCATCATGATTCTCTATGTTGACTGACACATTGATCAGCGTATTCGGTCCAATTAAGAAGGGAGAGGGGGATCCAACGGTAGCAATTAACTGGGGCGGGATGGAAATGCGTATGGAATCGGTGTCATTGCCGCAGGATCCGATGCCTGTTGCCGTGAGATAAAGGGTAACGGTTCCGCTCAGCAAGTCATTTGGCCCTGGTGTATAAGTAGCATTGAGGATCAGCTCATCATCAAAAATCCCATCGCCTTTCCCTTTGTCCCATATGAAAGCCGTGTAATCGGTTATCGAGCCATTCAGTGTTATGGATGATCCGTAACATAGGGTGGTATCATTGCCTGCATTGGCAACAGGTTCAGGTATTACATCAAGGTTCATGTCATCGGTAACCGGCTGGCAGTTTGCATTACCGTTTGCCGTGAGCCGCAATACAACCATATTTCCGGCATCGGCTGCTGCAGGCGTATAGGTTGGCGTCAGGGTATTGGCATTTGCAAGCACGCCGTTCCCTGTAACGACGGTCCAAAGCAATGATGAATAGTTGGTTGCAACAGCTCCGCTTATGGTAAAGTCAGCATTCACGCAGGTTGATCCGTCCGGTCCGGCATCAGCTGTCGGATTATCCACTACAAGAAGATTCATGTCATCGGTAACGGGTACGCAATTTCCCCGGCCATTTACAGTGAGACGCAGTATTACAGTCGTTCCTGCATCGGCAAGTGCCGGGTTATACGTCGGTGTGAGCGTGGCAGTATTCGTGAGCGTGCCGGCACCTGAAACTACGCTCCAAAGCAGCGATGCAGCATTGGTTGCAGCGGCTCCGCTGAGGGTATAAGCGGCATTCACACAAGTTGATGCATCTGATCCTGCATTGGCCGTAGGTGCAGCCAAAACGATCAGATTCATGTTATCCGAGATGGAAGCACAGGGAACATTTCCGTTCGCCGTAAGCCTTAACACCACAGTAGTTCCGGCGTCAGCAGGAGCCGGTGTATAGGTTGGCGTCAGCGTGGTGGCATTGGTTAATGTGCCCGATCCGGAGACTATATTCCACAGCAGGGAAGAATAGTTGGTTGCACTGGTCCCGCTGACGGTATAGGCAATATTAACACAGGTTGAGTCATTCATGCCGGCATCGACCGTGGGAGCAGCAACAACCTGGAGGTTCATATCATCCGATGCGGAGGCACAGGGCGCATTGCCGTTGGCCGTGAGCCTTAAAACAACGGTAGTTCCTTCGTCGGCAGCTACAGGAGTATAAGTTGGTGTAAGTGTGGTGGCATTGGTGAGCGTACCGTTTCCGGATACCACGGTCCACA
>Ga0105094_10000422_pt1 | contig 20780 bp, 17 predicted proteins | sample PPLLak1March2015_2_FD_87023 | JGI IMG/M metagenome (GOLD analysis project Ga0105094, IMG submission 87023) | Freshwater sediment microbial communities from Prairie Pothole Lake near Jamestown, North Dakota, USA - PPLs Lake P8 Core (3) Depth... | ecosystem: Environmental > Aquatic > Freshwater >...
GTGCAGACCTGTTTTTGACCGACTGCATTGCCGCCAGTACTTTATTGATGTTGTTCTCAAAACAACCATCCTCACCCGCATAGCGTGCTGAATAAACACCAGGCTCTCCATTCAGGGCTTCAATTTCAAGTCCCGTATCATCAGCAAAGCAATTGATCCTGTAACGTTCATAGATAAAGAACGCTTTTTGGATTGCATTGCCCTCAACCGTCTTTTCGGTCTCAGGAATGTCACCGCTGAAACCGATATCATGAAGGGTCAGCAATTCGATACGCTGATCAAGGGCATGCCGGATCTCCTGAACTTTATGGAGGTTGTTGGTGGCGATTAAGAGCTTCATAAACCGGAATTAAAAATAAAAACAAGGAAAATTCCTTGTTTTTATTATGGCTGAACAATCTGAAAATGTGGTAATGGTTATCCTCCGCTCGCACTGAAACCACCTCCGATTTTGACGGGCCGGGGATTAATGCATATTACGGGGATTTTCTCACTGTTGGCGATTATATATTGTTCCTGCGGACCCAGCACATAATCGGTAAAACCTATGTCCCTGGTGGTCATCACCATAATGGCATCGGTTTGGACCTGTTTGGCGTAATTAACAATCTCGTTGCCAAAGTCGGTTTCTCCATCCGCAATTTTTATTTCAAACCGAATATTCTTTGTGGTAAAGTATTTCGACAGGAAGTAGGTATTTGATTCCACCCCTCTTTTGAAATTTGAATCTGAATATTTGGCCCGGATCAGGATAAACTTGGTATTGAAAGTCCTTGAAAAGAAATGTGTCCAGGAAATGCATTCCTTTATTTCCCGCCGGTAAGAGATCGGGATGACGATATTCTTAAACACTTCTGCCCTTGGAGCATCCTGTACAACAATAAACGGGGCTTTTGAACTAGCAATTACCTTTAAGGCCCAGCTTCCCATCAGCTTTTGCATGCCCTTGATTCCATGGGTTCCCATAATTACCATCACGGCATTTATCTCGGCTGCCGTTTCTCCGATGGTATGAAAGATCGAACCTTCACGGGCCAGGAACCTGAACCGAACGGTTGTTTCCGGAATTGCTTTCCGGACATCTTCTTCCATTCTTTTTTGAGCCTCCTCAATTTCACTATCTTTTTTAACAACATGAAGAAGGACGACTTCACTTTTGAGGATATGGGATATATTAACGGCGTGTTTTAGGGCATAGAGATTTTTTTCGGTAAAATCCCATGTAACCATAATCAGGTTCTTTTCTTGTTCCATGGTTAGGGTTTATTTAATTATAAAACTATGAATTAATTTTTTTATTTCAAATTGGAGTTATTAAAAGTAATTAAAAATTACGTCAATAAAAAATATTGATAATAACACCATGTTCATTTCATATATTGGCTTGGTTTATGATATTTTGTTCTTGTACGAAAAAAAAATAATGAAGTTACCTGGTTGCAGCATTTAGGTAAATGATTAATTTTGAAACCTAAAGTAAAATAAGGCATTGCCATGGAAAACATAGACTGGAAACATCTTCCCTTCGCCTATATGAAAACTGACTATAACGTCCGTTGTTATTACCGTGAAGGCAAATGGGGGGAGTTGGAAACAACTTCTTCAGAATTCATACCTATGCATATGGCAGCAACCTGTCTGCACTATGGTCAGGAAGCTTTTGAGGGTTTAAAGGCTTTCCGTGGCCGGGACGGTAAAATCAGGGTCTTCCGGTGGCGCGAAAATGTCAAAAGAATGAAGGAGACGGCCATTGGCATTAAAATGACACCGGTGCCCGAGGAACTGTTTCAACAGGCTGTCTTTTCGGCAATCCGGCTGAACGAGCGATTTGTTCCCCCATATGGGTTAGGTGCCTCCCTGTATATTCGCCCGCTGCTTATCGGAACCGGTGCTGAAGTTGGCGTTAAGCCCGCCAAAGAATATTTATTTATGGTATTTGTAACACCTGTGGGCCCCTATTTTAAGGATGGATATAAACCGGTGGATGTCATGATCTGCCGTACCCATGACAGGGCTGCCCCATTGGGAACCGGTGCCTTTAAGGTTGGGGGTAATTATGCTGCCAGCCTCACTTCCCTCGAAATGGCCCATCAGCTGGGATTCTCCACTACCCTGTACCTGGATGCAAAGGAAAAAAAATATATTGATGAGGCAGGTCCGGCAAACTTTTTTGGCATAAAAAACAATACTTACATAACACCGGATTCAAAATCAATACTTCCTTCCATAACCAATAAGAGTGTCATAGATCTGGCAAAAAGAATAGGATTGAAAGTGGAAAGAAGGCCGGTGTCTGTTGAAGAGCTTAAATCATTCGATGAGGTGGGAGCTTGCGGTACAGCAGCCGTAATAACGCCAATAAAGAAAATTATCGATCCTGATCTTAATGTGATTTACGAATATTGCAGGGATGGCAATCCGGGCCCCCTTTCAACTCAATTATACAACAGCATTGTGGCTATACAGAATGGCGATGCCGAAGATCCTTTCGGGTGGGTTGATATAATGGACTAAACGGGTCCTGTGCTCAGTGTTTCCTTAAGCTTGTCAGACAGGAGGCAAGACATGGCTTATAAAATTAACATGGCATCCCCATAAGTGCCAAACCGGTATTTTTCCTTAATGGCAATTTTATACGACTCGAATAAAAATTCAAAACCGGCAAAGGCAGATACCATCATCAAAAGTGTTGACAAGGGCAGGTGAAAATTGGAAACCATGCGTGTTGGCACGCTAAACTCGTAAGGAGGGAATATGAATTTATTGGTCCATCCGTCGTAAGGTTTCAAATGCCCCATCGTGGAAACTGAGCTTTCCAGTGTTCTTAGGACCGTGGTACCGATAGCACACACCTGTTTATGATTGTCCTTTGCCGCATTAACGATTTTTGAGGCTTCATCCGAAATGATAATCCGCTCAGAGTCCATTTTATGTTTAGTGAGATCCTCAACATCAACGGTCCGAAAGTTACCTAATCCCACATGCAGTGTGATCTCAGCAAATTTTATCCCTTTAATTTCAAGCCTTTTAATGAGTTCCCGGCTGAAGTGAAGACCAGCGGTAGGAGCCGCTACCGCACCCTCGTGCTTGGCAAAAATCGTCTGATACCGTTCCCGGTCCTCTGACTGGACCGCCCTTTTGATGAATTTCGGAAGCGGTGTTTCACCCAGCCTGTATAAGGTCTTTTTGAATTCCTCATAATCACCGTCAAATAAAAACCTTAAGGTACGACCACGGGAGGTGGTGTTATCAATCACTTCCGCAACCAGTGAATCGTCATTGTCCCCAAAATACAGTTTATTACCGATCCTGATCTTTCTCGCCGGATCAACAAGAACATCCCATAGCCGTTGTTCCCGGTTGAGTTCCCGTAGCAAAAAGACTTCGATCTCAGCCCCCGTTTTTTCCTTATTGCCATATAACCGTGCCGGGAAAACCTTTGTATTATTTACCACCATTACATCTTCTTCAGCAAAGTAATCCAGGATGTCTTTAAACATACAATGCCCTATTTTCCGGGTCTGCCTGTTTAACACCATTAACCGCGACTCATCTCTCTTTTCTGCCGGATACTTGGCAATAAGTTCATCCGGCAAGTTGTATTTATACTGTGATAATTTCATGGAATGAGGGTATGAAACTTCAAAATTTTATATTCGAGGCTTTTACGTAAAAGTGAAAAAAAAGTTACAAAAAAATCATATTTCTTTCAAATTCTTCAATACTCAATGATTTATCCACATGATATTCACCAATTTTCCTTCGCACAAGGCTGACAAGATGAGCTCCTGAATGCAATGCCTTCCCAATGTCTCTTGCCAGCGCTCTTATATAAGTGCCCTTACTGCATTCAATCCGGATGCTGATATAAGGAAGGTCAAACTTTAATAATTCTATGGCACTGATGACTACTTTATTACCCGAAAGTGTAATACTTTTCCCTTTCCTTGCATATTGGTAAGCCCTCACCCCGTCAACAAATTTGGCAGAGAAAGCAGGTGGCTCCTGCATCGACTCCCCGATGAATTGCTGTAATACTCCATTAACCATTGTTTCCGTAATATGTTCATAGGGAAAATTTTCATTGACCGCTGTTTCAAGGTCGAACGAAGGGGTTGTGGAGCCCAGTTTCAGGGTAGCAACATATTCTTTGAACAGATCCTGGTAGCGTGTAATATTCTTCGTTTCCCTGCCGGTGCAGATGATCATCAGTCCCGTTGCCAGCGGGTCAAGTGTTCCGGCATGCCCAACCTTGATTTTTTTTACTTTCAGCTCATGCTTCAGGGTAAACCTCACCTTGTTAACCAATTGAAAAGAAGTCCAGCCATAAGGCTTGTTGAATAACAGCATCTCTCCTTTGATAAAATCCATCGCTACAAAACAATTTTGCCTGCCATTATCAATATGATAATCACCAGTCCGGCAAATATTCTGTACCAGCCAAAAATCTTAAATCCGTTTTTTGTGAGAAAATAGATAAAGCCTCTGATGGCAATGATGGCAACAATAAAAGCAACGATATTCCCGAACAATAAGATTCCCGTGTTGCCAGGCGTGAGTGAGCTATATCCTTTGATTAGCTTATAGGCCGACGCTGCCAACATGGTGGGGACAGCCAGGAAGAACGAAAATTCAGCAGCATTTTTCCGGTTCAGTTTTCCCGCCATTCCGCCTATAATCGTTGCAGCTGAGCGTGATACTCCGGGAATCATGGCAATGACCTGAAAAAGTCCGATCTTCAATGCCCTGGGATAAGTGATCTCCTGATTTTCATCCGCATCGTCAAACCATCTATCCACAAACAACAGGATGATTCCGCCCAGAATCAAGGCACAGGCCACTACCAAAGCGTTATCCAGCAACTTGTCTATGGTATCCCCGATGAGAACACCAAAAACAGCAGCAGGTAAAAAGGCAACCAGGAGTTTATAGTAAAAGTCGAGTGATTTTATGAATCTTTTCCAGTAAAGCACCACAACCGAAAGGATAGCACCGAACTGAATATTGACAATAAACAGATTGATATATTCACTGTCGGGCATCTGCAGTATCTCCTTGGTAATGATCATATGCCCGGTTGACGATATGGGCAGGAATTCCGTGATGCCCTCTACTATGGCGATGATGAGCGCTTGAATCCAACTCATTGACCGGAAGATTGATTTTCCCCGGGTTTTTTAAGGATTGCCCATATCTCGAAAATAAAACCTGCAAGAACTACCAGCGGGGCCAGTGTAATCCTGCGGAAACTGAAAATCTCATCTTTATTGAAAACGGCAGGATCATCCGATTTGCCTCCGATCATCAATAAAAATCCGATGATGATGATGATAAAACCAATAATCAGCAGTTTATAATTTTCTTTCCCGAGAGCAAATCCGGTTTTACTGACTAATTCTTCTTTTTTGTTTGCCATATCATTAAAATTATGAATATAATTCATCGGTTGTCATGGAAAGATAGCGGTTAACGGAAAAACTGGTCGATATCAGGGCCAGCAAAATGCCAATGACGATCACCATGGAAAAAAGAATGGCGGAAATTTTGTAATCTTTGAGGCTGAAGAGGCCATTCAGCTGCCGTTCAGCGATTATCATCGTGCCAATCAGCAATCCGATGGCAATGAGTGCTGATAATGAGCCCTGATACAGGCTTCTGTAAAGAAAAGGCCTGCGGATCAGCGTATGTTGTGCACCCACCAGTTGCATGGTACGGATAATAAAACGTTTGGCATATACGGATAAGCGGATCGTATTATTGATCAGGGTCAGGGCAATCAGAAACAACAGAAAGCTGAAAGCCAGAATGGTGATGCTGATTTTTCGGACATTGTTATTAACCTTGTAAATCAGGTCTTTCTGATAAACCACATCCCGCACTCCACTGTAAGTAAGTATGTCCTTTTCAATGATCGCAATGCTGTCAGCATTGGCATACGGAGCATATAATTTAACGTCAACCGATGCCGGCAGCGGATTGAATCCGAGAAAATCTTCAAAGTCCTCCCCCCATTCCTGTTGAAAGTCTTTTATGGCCTGTTCTTTTGTAATGTACTGCGTTTCCTTCACATAATGCTTGGAATCCAGTATCTTCTGCAGCCCAAAGATCTCGACTTCCTTTATGTCATCATTCAGGAAAATACTAAATCCGATGTTCTCTTTTACATAATCTGACAGCTTTTTGGTATTGAGCAGGAGCAATCCGATTAATCCCAGCATATAAAGGACCAGTGAGATACTGATAACGGATGTGACATAGGAGGCCCTAAGGCGCCGGCGTATGACATTGTCCTTTTTTTGCATCAAAGAAGTCTGATTTGGTCGGTAAATATATAAATAAAATGCCGATTCAGTCAGGCTTTGATTCGTTAAAAATCGTTAATCCAGGATCATGGTTCAATTATGCACAGCTTCCATGCGGGACCGGCCGTGCATCGCTATTCCTCATCGATCACCAGGAATTTCTTACGGATCGTTTCACCGTTTTCATCCACCAGTGTCAGTGTATGCCAGCCGTTGGAAGGCAGCAATTCAACCTGGTGAATGGTCCGGGTCGCCGTAATGAAATGATCATCAAGATGCCAGTATATGGCAGTTTCAGGTCTCCTGTGTGCCACTTCAAAAACAACACGTCCCCGGGTGCCATCCAGTTGCACCGGTATATAGATCCGTATGTCCTCCCGGGGATATATCATTTCCATGGAACGGATTTCTTCCTGTTCACAGTCCGGCTTAAGCGAAGGCAGTACAGCATAATCATGGTGTCTGTTTTTGTAATACCACTCCTGTACAGGTGGCAATACGAACCATGCCTTATGTTGCATATCCGATACATCTTCGCAATTGCTGTTAACCCTGTAACGCCCGTCAGGAGTAAGATGTACCAGGCGGTGAAAAGGACAGGCAGGCGCTACCTTGCAGGTGTAAGGTATCTTCAGTGTATCCACTTCATCACAATAGACCCCGGCAAGGTATCCGCTCCGCCTGCAAACCGAAGCTTCAACAAGTTCATCAACAGGTTCCCCGAACCAGCTTTTGCCGGGTAATAAATTAAAAAGTTCGAACATTACGGGCGCAGCCGTTGCAATTCCTGTCAGGCCAGGCCGTCCCTCTCCATCGGCATTTCCCACCCATACCCCGACGGCATATTCCGGTGTTGTACCCATGGCCCAGCCATCCCGGTATCCGAAACTTGTCCCCGTCTTCCAGGCGACCCTTCGCTGGGATGTGTATTGCTTCCATCCGGTTTCCTCATCAGGACGATTGACCTCATGCATGGCATTGTACACCGACCATATGGTGGAGGCACTGAACATATAGGGCTGATCGGAAGCGCCTGATGATGGTGCTTCTCCTGCTCCGCTGGCATGAATATTCATGTTACGGAAATCAGATTTATAATATTGATTGAAACGATTATAATGATCTAGCGTGCGCGAAAAGAAAACATAAACAGCCAACATCTCCCACAAATTGCCTTCAGCCCCGCCCAGGATAAGCGTCAGCCCGTAATGATCCGAAGGCCGGTTGACCGTCGTCATTCCCAGTTGCTTCAGCAGGTGATGAAACCGTTCTACCCCATATTCCTGCAACATTAGCACGGCAGGTACATTGAGCGAACGCGACAGGGCATTTCTGGCCGGAACGGCTCCATCATATTGCTGATTGAAGTTCTGGGGAGAAAAGCCCTTGAAGGTAGTCGGAATATCCGGGATAAGACTGCCAGGCAAAATTTTGCCGTCTTCCAGCATGGCTCCGAACAAAACAGGCTTCAGCAAACTTCCGGTGCTGCGCGGTGAGGTAATAATATCCACATCGTTGCCGTTACCGGCATCCGGCATGCCGGCAATATTGCCGACATAAGCCATTACATTACCCGATTCCACTTCGACGATCAGCGCTGCCAGATTATGGATCTGATTATGACAAAAGATCTCATTATATTTTTTCACTACATCATATGTTTTGACCTGAAGGGACGCATCCAGGGAAGACCTGACCATGGTGCCAGGTTGTTCCCTGACCACCCTCGCCAGCAAATGCGGAGCCAGCTGAGGCAATGGGAGGGGATTTTCAGGTATCGGTTCGAGTTTCGAAATACGGCAGGTCAATGAATCCATTTTCCCCTGCTGATGAAGCTTGTCAAGCAAACGGTTTCGTTTCTCCATCAATCCTGATCTGTTCCTGCCGGGGTGGATCAGGGATGGGGAATTGGGAAGCACAGCCAGCAGTGCGGCTTCGGCCCAGGATAACTCCGGGCTGCTGAATCCGAAATAGCGCCAGGATGCAGCTTCCAATCCAATTACATTGCCCCCGTAAGGCGCATGGGAACAATACAGCTGCAGGATTTCCGCCTTGCTGGCGGATAATTCGAGCCTCGTGGCCAGGATAATTTCGATCAGTTTTTCAGGTACCGTTCTCGGTTTTCCTTTTCTTGAAAGCCTTATAACCTGCATGGTAAGTGTACTTCCGCCCCTGACAATCCGGCGGGCCTTAATATTCTGAAGCAATGCCCTGGCCATGGAAACAGGATTGAATCCGGGATGCAGTTTAAAGTACCGGTCTTCAAATGCGATGATGGAGGTTTCCAGTTTGTAGGGGACCGAATCTGTTTCCGGGAACCGCCATTGACCATCGTCCGCAATTTTGGCCCCCAGCAGGATACCCTCGCGATCAAACAACACGGTCGATGTGGGATCATGAAACAGTTCTTCAGGCAGGCAGACGCCATATATGATCAGCAACACCATGACCGTACCGAGCATTAACTTGCGGCCTGTGCTTAACTGCTGCAACCAGGACAGGAATTTTCCTATCCGTTTCAATAACCCGGTATTATCCACCTGCTTTTTTAACTTTAAAGCGCTTATCCGTAAGGTATTTTAATATTTTATCACGAAAATCCCCCTGTATTATTATTTCACCGTCTTTGGCGGAACCTCCCGATCCGCAAAGCATCTTTATATCCCTGGCAAGTGTTTGAAGGTCGCTGTCCACCCCTATGAAGCCTGTAACAAGGGTAACCTGTTTACCTTTGCGGTTTCTGGAGTCAAGCATAACCCTCAGGTCCTGCTGATTCGGAGGCAACGTATCCTTTTCTTTCGCGGCGTCACAGGTATAACGGAATAACGGATCTGTTGAATAGACGATACCGGTTCTGTTTTTTCGTTTCATGATCGGCAAATATTAACAATTTTTAATTTTATTTAATACGAATTGAATGATTAAACCAAAAACAAATTAAAATTAGACAAGAATTTTTTTAACATTTGCAGGAACTATTTCAATTTGAATAATGGAAAGCCCAAAAAAGCATGAAAAATTTTAAGCTTTACAATAACATCCTTGGCTGGACAACGTTTTTAATCGCTGCCGTTACTTATTTTCTTACCCTTGAGCCTACTGTCAGTTTATGGGATTGCGGAGAATTCATTGCCAGTTCCTACAAGTTTCAGGTCGGACATCCTCCCGGAGCACCGTTTTTCATGCTCACGGCCCGCCTGGCTTCCCTGTTTGCCGGCAATAATCCGGAAAAGGTTGCCATGATGGTCAATGGATTTTCAGGTATTGCCAGTGCTTTAACCATTATGTTCCTTTTCTGGACCATAACGCATCTTGGATTAAAACTGGTTCATGTGAAAAATTCCGCCTCATCCGATCATGCCCATGCCAATACGGATGAAATAGCCAAAACCCTTTCACCTGCCACCCTCATAGCGATACTGGGAAGCGGCCTGGTAGGGGCTCTGGCCTATACATTTACGGATACTTTCTGGTTTTCTGCCGTGGAAGGTGAAGTTTATGCAAGTTCCTCATTTTTTACGGCTATTGTTTTCTGGGCCATCTTAAAATGGGAAAACGAAGCGGACGATAAGCACGCAAACCGCTGGCTGGTCCTCATTGCCTATTTAATGGGATTATCCATCGGAGTGCATTTATTGAATCTGCTGGCCATACCGGCCATTGTGATGGTATATTATTTCAGAAAATATGAGATCACGGCAAAAGGTATTGTGTATGCCCTGATCGTCTCTGCCATTATGCTGGGTTCCATCATGTACATGATCATCCCCGGCGTTGTATGGCTGGCAACAAGATTTGAGCTTGTTTTTGTGAACGGATTCGGCCTTCCTTATAATACAGGGGTTTTATTCTATATCGTTCTGCTGATAGGGGCATTGGTATATGGCATCTGGATTACCGTGAAACGAAAAAAATACCTGCTGAACACCATTTTTACCTGCATAGCGGTTATTCTGCTGGGTTATTCATCCTTTACCATGATGGTGATCAGGTCCATTGCTGATCCTCCCATGGATGAAAATGACCCTGAAACTGTTTTTTCCCTGCTGTATTATATCAACCGTGAACAATATGGCGACAGACCGCTGATAAAAGGACAGTATTTCAATGCGCGACCCGTTAGCATTAAAGAAGGGAAAGCCACCTATACAAAAACCGATGGGAAATATGAGATAACCAACCGCAAGGCAAAGTATCAGTTCGATGAAAAATATACCACGATATTTCCCCGTATGTGGAGTTCGGATAATGATCATATCAATGGGTATATTGAATGGGCCGGACTGAATGAATCAAAACTGTATGAGCCTTTGCGTGATGCCCAGGGCAATATTCGCCGCAGCAGTGAAGGCCAGACCTTGTTTAACCGCGGTGCGCCAAAAAATCCCCCCGGTTTCGGGAATAACCTCAGATTTTTCTTTGCCTACCAGCTCGGCCATATGTATTTCCGGTATTTTATGTGGAATTTTGCCGGCCGGCAGAATGATATTCAGGGGGAGGGCGGACCCCTGCATGGCAATTGGATAAGCGGTATCAAGCCGGTGGATAATATACTGATAGGCTCCCAGGATAAGATTCCGGATGACATGAAAAATGCTCCGTCAAGAAATACGTATTTCTTTTTACCCCTGATACTGGGACTTATTGGCTTATTCTACCACTTGCAGCACGACAATAAGAATTTCTGGGTGGTCATGCTGTTGTTTATATTAACGGGTATAGCCATTGTTGTTTACCTCAATCAGAAACCTTTTGAACCCAGGGAAAGGGATTATTCCTATGCCGGTTCGTTTTATGCATTTTCCATATGGATCGGACTGGGTATGCTCGGCCTGTTTGAAAGCCTCAGCAGGCGTTTTCAAAAACCGGTTTCCGCGGGGCTGCTCACTGCCCTTTGCCTGATCCTTGTTCCCGGTATCCTGGCCGCGGAAAACTGGGATGATCATAACCGTTCCGGACGTTATACAGCGAGAGACATAGCCTATAATTATCTCAATTCATGTGAAAAAAATGCCATCTTATTTACCAATGGCGATAATGATACATTCCCTCTCTGGTATGCCCAGGAAGTGGAAGGAATCCGCACGGATGTGCGGGTCGTTAACCTGATGCTGCTGAATATGGATTGGTATATTGATCAGATGCTGCGCAAAGCCTATGAATCAGATATATTGCCAATTTCGGTTCCGCCTGAAAAATTCCGTATGGGAACCAATGATGTGGTTTATATTCAGGAAAGAACCAATCAATCAGCTGATTTAAAGGATATTATGGCATTTATTTTGAGTGATAAACCACAGACAAAAGTGGAAAGCCAGAACGGTGAAGTTTACAGTTTTATCCCCACCCGCAAATTCAGACTGCCTGTTGATACGGCACTCGTTATTATAAACGGAACGGTAAAAGCCAGGGATGCAGGATTAATAGTACCTGCCATTGAGTGGAATTTCAGAAAAAACCATTTAATCAAAAGTGATTTCATTGTTTTGGATATCCTGGCAAACAATAACTGGGAAAGGCCTGTATATTATGTTTCCAGCGGCCATGACGGAACCCTTGGGCTGGATGAGTATTTTCAGCTTGAAGGATTTGCCTATCGTTTGATACCGGTAAGATCCCCCATCACCAGCCAGCTGGATGTCGGAAGAATCAACACCGAGATCCTGTTTGACCGGTTAATGAACACATACAAGTGGGGCAATATGAATGATCCGGATGTATACCTGGATGACTTTAATGTACGAACCATGTCGGTTGTCAGGTTGCGCAACCGGTTTGTGCGGCTTGCTGATGCATTGATACAGGAAGGGGATAACAGCCGGGCCATCCTGGTCCTGGATAAGTGCCATGAACTTACCCCCCATGAGAAAATACCCTATGATTATTTCAGCCTTGCCATGGCAAGTTCTTATTACCAGCTTAATGCCGCTGACAAAGCCAATGCCATTATGAACCAGTACGGCGATATCTGCGATGCCTATCTGACCTTTTATCTTGATCAGAAACCGGAGTTCATTCAAAACATACAGAATGATATTCAATACTCCCTTTCCATGGTTAACCGTATGACTGAAATCAGCCGGGTATACAACCAGCAGCAGCTGAACCTTAAACTGGACTCAGTGCTCAATGTTCACTATAAGGTGTATATGGAAAAAGCATCCGTAACAAAGTAAGGATGGATTCCTTTTATTTCCGGCGGTTCATCATCATTTCGGCGAACTGAAGCAAGGGTTGTTTCCTTGATTTGCTGACACTGACCATTTCCAGCGATTTTATGGCCAGGTCATAAAACGAATTTATCTTGTTTTCGGTGATCTCCTTTATCCCCAAACCATCAAAGACGGATATTACGTTTCTGACCTTCTCATCCCGGTTGAAGTTTTTTTGTCCGATCCAGTATTTCAACGTATTGAGCATTTCTCCCCGGGCCATTTCCAGTGCCGTCAACAGTAAAAAGGTCTTCTTGTTTGATGCAATATCATTCCCCGGCTGCTTGCCAAACTGTTCAAGGATTCCATAGACATCAAGCAGGTCATCCTGCAACTGAAATGCAATGCCGATATTCCTGCCAAAATCAGCCAGGTATGCGGCATTTTTCTCTGATGACCCGGCACTGATGGCTCCGATTTTTAATGAAGAGGCCAGCAGGATCGCCGTTTTCAATTCAATCATCTGAAGATAATCCTGCAGGGTAACCGAAGCGGTCGATTCGTAATCCATATCGAACTGCTGTCCTTCACATACCTCCAGTGCTGTTTTGTTAAAAACCTCCAGTATCTGAGGCAATCCGGCTAAAGGACTGTGGGCTAAAAACTCGTATGCTTTGATCAGCATGGCATCTCCTGATAAAATGCCAATGTTCACATTCCATTTTTTATGGATTGTAGGCTTGTTTCTGCGCAGATCAGATTGATCCATGATATCATCGTGCATCAGGGTAAAATTATGAAACAACTCTATCGCAATAGCGGGATTAACAGCCTTTTCAATGGAATCGGAAAAAAGATTGCACCCCATCAAAACCAGGGTCGGCCTGATCCTTTTGCCCTCCAGTTCAACAACATAACGTATCGGATCATAGAGATTTACAGGTTGTTCAGGGAGGGAAAGTCCGGCAAGCTTTTTGTTGATGATTTCCTGACAGTCTTTTATCGTAACCATAATTCAATCGAGTGAATGGTTCTATATTTCGTGGAATTAATAGTTCCAGGCAAGGTACAAAAAATAGCGTTGATTATTAACGGTTATTGCTCCCGGCAATTTAATAATTGCATACTTTTTCTAATTTAATTTTTATATATAATTTTAGCCACCCGAAAAAAGTCGGGAATGTCAAATGAAATACATGAAAAGATCCGGCATTATTACCTTACTCCTGGTGTTTTTCGGCTTTCTGCCGGCAGCTTTTTCCCAGGGTTATGAAATAAAAATAAAAATAAACGGCATACAGGATACTTCGGTTATCCTGGGTCATTATCTCAATAAATCAATGTACCCCGATGATACGGCGGTAATTGATAAAAAGGGATATGGCGTTTTTAAAGGAAGTCAACCGCTGCCGGAAGGAATGTATCTTATATACCTGCCCAGCACCCGGTATTTTGAAATGATCATGGGCAGGGATCAGCAGTTTTTCCTTGAAACGGATACCGCTGATTTTATCCGCACCTTATCCTTTAAGGGATCTGATGAAAACCAGATATTCATGGAGTTCCAGCAATTTATGGTCGGGCTCAGAAATGAGGCTGACAGCCTGCAGGCCTTGTTGAAAAAGACGGAGAATAAGGAGGAAAAAGAAAATCTTCTGGCACAATCAAAAAAGGTCAATGAAACCCGCATATCCTACATTGAAAAGATTGCCTCGGATTATCCCGGTCTTTTTGTTGCCAAATTCCTTAAAGCAACCCTGGATATTAATGTTCCTGATCCACCCCGGGATGCCAACGGCAATATCATAGATTCGACCTGGCAGTACTACTATTACCGGAATCATTATTTCGATAATTTTGACATTGCGGACGCAAGATTGCTTCGCACCCCCCTGTACGAAGAGAAAGTGATGAATTATATCACCAAGGTGGTCCCCCAGATACCTGATTCACTGAATGCGGAAGTTGACAAGCTGATTGAAAAGACAAGGTCAGATTCAACCCTGTTCCGCTATATGCTGATAACCTTGTTCAACTATTTTGGCAAAAGCAATTACATGGGAATGGACGCTGTTCAGATCCATATTGCTGAACAATATTACATCACCGAATCGTGGTGGAGCGAACCAAAATTCATAGCCGACCTGAAAGAAAGGATTGAAAAGGCCAAGCCTTTGCTTATCGGCAAGATTGCCCCGGATATAGAACTGGTGAACGTACCGGCCGAACATTTTATAAAGGCTGAACATGATTCCGTGATGAAAAAATTCCCGCATGTGGGTGCACAATTCAACCTGCACGAGGTAGAAGCTGATTATATTGTACTGGTTTTCTGGGAATCCGATTGCGGTCACTGCAAAACGGCCATACCGAAGCTATATGAAATATATGAGAATAGCCTGAAGGAAAAGGGTATCACGGTGCTGGCTGTCAGCACACTTTTTGGCGAAGAAGGGAAGGTCAAATGGGTGGATTTTGTTAATACCCATAAGCTGTATAACTGGATGAATGCCTGGAATCCATATTCCTACGATTACAAAATAACCTATGATATCCTTACAACGCCCCAGATCTTTATCCTGGATAAAAATAAGAAGATCATAGCCAAGAAAATTGCAGCCGAACAGGTTGAAGATATCATCAATGCCTTCCGTTCCACAAAATAACACTTTAAGCAAGGATCAGGAAAATGAATGCTATTAAGCTTGTACTCGAAGATGGAAAAGTATTTGAAGGCAGTTCATTCGGCTACGGGCGTTCGGTTTCCGGTGAGGTTGTCTTTAACACGGCCATGACGGGTTACCCTGAAAGCCTTACCGATCCTTCCTATAAAGGGCAGATATTGACGCTGACCTATCCGATAATCGGGAATTACGGCGTCCCCGACAATGTGCGCGAAGATGATATGCTTAAGTTTTTTGAATCCTATGCACTTCATATAACCGGACTTGTTATTTCCGATTATACCGATGATTACAGCCACTGGAATTCGAATAAAAGCCTCGGAGAATGGCTAAAAGAATATAAAATTCCGGGACTATTCGGCGTTGACACACGAGCCATAACAAAAATCCTGAGGGAACAGGGGACCATGCTGGGTAAGATTGTTTATAACGAAGAAAATATCGAGTTCTACGACCCCAATAAGGATAACCTGGTTCAGCAGGTCAGCATTCAGGAGAAAAAGGTATATGGGAATGGAAAATACCGGATTTTGCTGGTGGATTGCGGTGTTAAATACAATATTATCCGGAACCTCCTGAAACGGGATACTACCGTAGTGGTTGTGCCCTGGGACTATGATTTTACCACAGAAGCCTATGACGGTTTGTTTATTTCCAACGGACCGGGAGATCCAAAGGAATGCAAGGCCACCATACGGAATCTTCAGAAGGTACTGTCCGGTGATACCCCTATATATGGAATCTGCCTTGGCAATCAATTGCTTGCCCTTGCAGCAGGCGCCGATACCTATAAGTTGAAATACGGACACCGCAGTCATAATCAACCTGTCATACTTAAAGATACCCATAAAGCCTACATTACCTCGCAGAATCATGGTTTTGCCATCAACAATGATACCCTTCCCCCGGATTGGGAACCCTCATTCATTAATCTTAATGATAATACCAACGAAGGCATGCGCCACAGGTCAAAACCATTTTTCTCCACCCAGTTTCATCCGGAAGCCTCAAGCGGACCCACCGATACTGAATATTTATTCGATCAGTTCATTGAAATGATCTCCAGGCAAAAGAAAGAATAATTCATTTTTTTCAAGGCAGCCGATGAACTCCATTACCATCGATCCCGGTATCCGGGTGAAATGTCCGCAGCTAACGCTTAACGTACTGCAATGTGAGGTGTCTTTTGCCGCCGAAAATGAACTTTTATGGCTGCTTATTGAAAAAACGCTCGATGAGATACGCGCTGCACTTACCCTTGAGGATATCAGTAAAATACCCCCCATCCATATGGCAAGGGAAGCCTATAAGGCCCTGGGAAAAGATCCATCCCGTTACAGGTTATCGGCTGAAGCTTTGCTGCGAAGGACATTGCAGGGCAAAAGTCTTTATAAGGTGAATAACATTATTGATATGCTGAATCTGGTCTCCGTCAGGTCAGGAATTTCTATCGGGGGATATGATGTGGAAAAAATACAGGATGGTATCCGGCTGACGGTGGGAAAAGAAAGCGATCTGTATTATGCTATCGGAAGGGGTCAATTGAATATCGGCGGTTTACCGGTATTGAAAGATGCTGTTGGTCCTTTTGGAAATCCAACCAGTGATTCAGAAAGAACTTGTGTAACCGATAATACCCGGAATTTTTTAATGGTATTCTTTAATTTTGAAGGAACTGAAACTGTGGAAGAATGGCTGTTGGAATCTAAAAACCTCCTGGTTCAATATGCCCGGGGGAAAGATTTTTCAGAAGTTGTCTGCAAATAGTCTTTTATTTATCAGGGATCAGGCTGCCTCAGTGTATTCATGATAACGGAACTGAGCCCTTCCCAATAAGTCTTCAAAAATCTGACCCGTTTCTAGTGCATCATCATCACCCTCTTCATAGTGCCAGTTGATAATCAGGCTTTTTATTTTGCTGTTGGCATCCAGCATCTTCAGCAATTCAAGCAACTTCTTGGCAGAGGCACTGTTGAAATATTCCAGATTAATATCCAGCCTTACTGATTCCGTGCTCAGGTTAATGATCCATTCAATAAGAGGCTTGTAGAACTTATTCACATCCTCGGGTAAGGAACGGCCTTCGATCAACAATCTCCCGTCCTCGCAAAAATTTATGGCAGGGGTCGAATGTGATGCTTCAATCATAATTGCTTTCATACTCACTTTTTTCTTAGTAGCTTTTATACAAGTTTACGCAGGGTTTTAAAATAAGATTGATTCTTATGACGAATGTCAATAAATAGTTGACCTGCATCCGGCGGTATGAAATAAAGCAATTTGTCCCCTTAGCCAACGGATAAAAAGCATTGATGAATGGCGTATAAGCATGCTTTCTCAGGTAAGATCAGGATGGATTAGTATTTAACCGCAGAGCGCCTTCCTGCCGGCAAGGCAGGGTTGAATATATAGATAACAAAAAACGGGATGAAAATCATCCCGCTTTCTGCTCCTCAGCTAAGACTCGAACTTAGGACCCCCTGGTTAACAGCCAGGTGCTCTAACCAACTGAGCTACTGAGGAATATCTGCCGAAAAAAAATGTACATTAACTGCCGTACAATTTTTTTAGGGCGAGCAAAAGTAATAGGAAAACATGAATTAAACAATATATTTGTTTTAAAATTTAATGAGATCAGATATGGAACAGGTGCTTGGGATTGGAAATGCATTGGTAGATATTATCATTAAACTGAATAATGACAACCTGCTCAGGGATTTTTACCTGCCCAAGGGCAGTATGCAGCTGGTGGATGCTGCCACTGCGACCAATATCGAAAAAGCATGCGCTGATTTAAACCGAAGCATGGCTTCAGGCGGATCCGCCGCCAATGCCATCCATGGCCTTGCCAGGCTGGGTGTTAATACAGGCTTTATCGGTACAGTCGGACGGGATGAGTTCGGGAAATTTTTCTATAACGATATGTTCAGGGCGGGCATTAACCCTGTCCTGTCACTCAGCCATACCGAAACCGGCAGGGCTATATCACTGGTGAGTATGGACAGTGAAAGGACTTTTGCCACATTCCTGGGAGCAGCTGTCGAAATCTCGGAAAAGGACCTTCAAAATATTTCCTTTAATGACTATGATATTCTGCATGTGGAAGGTTATCTGGCTCCGCTTCAGCTTTTGTTTGAAACGGCCATGATCAAGGCAAAACAAATGCACATGAAGGTTTCGCTTGACCTGGCGAGTTATAATGTCGTGGAGTCAAATCTTGGTTTCCTGCAAAAGATAATGGCAGCTTATGTTGATATTGTTTTTGCCAATGAAGAAGAAGCTAAAGCCTATACCGGCAGTGCAGATCCCCTCGATGCATTGCATGAGCTGGCCCGGTTTGCCGACATTGCTGTAGTCAAGACCGGCAGGAAAGGGTCCCTGATTCAGCAGGGGAATAACGTTTATCCCATTGGAATAACGCCGGCTAAATCAGTTGATACAACGGGAGCCGGTGATTTGTATGCGGCGGGATTTCTTTTTGGACTGATAAAAGGATATTCGCTTGAAAAATGTGGTAATATCGGTGCTCTTTTAGCGGCCAATGTTATTGAAGAGCCCGGGGCAAAGATCAATGAAACACGATGGGAAACCATTCACCAGCGCCTCAAAGCACTGTAAAAACCGTTAGAACAATCCGTGGATCTCTGCGTTGACCTTATCAATAACTATGCTTAAATCCTCCTGCTTATCGATGAAATTAACTGTGTCAACATCTACAATCAGCAGTTTGCCCATGTTATAGGAATCAATCCATGCTTCGTATCTTTCGTTCAGGCGCTTAAGATAATCCAGGCGAATATTGTCTTCATATTTCCTTCCCCTTTTCTGAATTTGTTTTACCAGGGTAGGAACGGAAGCCCTCAGATAGATCACCAGATCGGGTGGCTGAATTAACGAACCCAGCATGTTAAAAAGGGTAAAGTAATTTTCAAAATCACGGGTTGACATCAATCCCATGGCATGGAGGTTGGGGGCAAAAATATAAGCATCCTCATAAATGGTCCTGTCCTGTATGAGCGTTTTGCCCGACCGTCGGAAAGTAAGTATCTGATTGAACCGGGTGTTGAGAAAATAAATCTGAAGGTTAAACGACCAGCGCTGCATATCGTTATAAAAATCAGTAATGTAAGGATTATCTTCCACATCTTCATAATGTGCATCCCAGCTAAAGTGTTTTGACAAAAGATTGGTCAATGTAGTTTTCCCGGAGCCGATATTCCCGGCTACAGCGATGTGCATGCTCATGGTGAATTCTTAGGTATTGTCCAGTTGGTACTGTTCAGATTGAGAATAATAACGGGTGATAAATTTAATGCATTTTCTGATTGTTTTTCAATTTTTTATCAATCTGAAGCAGTTCTTCCAGATATTTTCTTTCATTGAATAACCGGGGAACTTTGTTTTGTCCCCCCAGCTTGTCTTTTTCCTGCAACCACTGATAAAAAGTACCCTTTTCCACGCGATGGACCACGGGTTTATCCAGGGTTATGTTCCGGTATCTTTTGGCCTCATAGTCTGAATTCAACGACATTAATGCATGATCCATCAGGGTGGTAAAATAATCAATATCATCAGGGGGTACAGAAAATTCAATGACCCATTCATGAGCACCCTTCTTATTGTCGCTCATAAAAATCGGGCCTGCCGTATAATCCGTGATCCTGGCACCTGATTTTTCACAGGCAATTCCCAAAGCCCTTTCGGCATTATCCACAATGACCTCTTCTCCAAAAACATTGATAAAATGCCGGGTCCTGCCTGAGATGACTATTTTATGCGGAAAAGTTGAGGTAAATCGTATGGTATCGCCGATAATATACCGCCAAAGTCCCGAATTGGTCGATATTACCAGTGCATAATTGGTATCTTTTTCGACTTTGTCTATGGTTACGGCAGCGGGATGTTCTTTCCCGAATTCATCCATGGGTATGAACTCATAAAAAATCCCGTAATCAAGCATGAGCAGCATGCCATCATCAGCCGGATCATCCTGAATAGCAAAAAAGCCTTCGGAAGCATTATAGCTTTCCATATAGTGCATGTTTTCCGAAGGAATGAGCTTTTTGAACTGTTCACGGTAAGGAATGAAGCTGACTCCGCCATGCATGAATAATTCCAGGTTAGGCCATATTTCCAGGAGATCTCTTTTGCCGGTAAATTCCAGCATATATTTCAACATAACCAGGTTCCAGGACGGGACACCTGCAATGCTGGTGACATTTTCATGAATGGTCTCACGGGCAATCTTATCAAGTTTCTCTTCCCATTTTTCCATCAAGGCAACATCATGACTCGGCGTGCGGATAAATTCAGTCCAGAATGGCAGATTTTCTATAAGAATAGCGCTCAGGTCGCCATAGTAAGACTGATTATTGTAATTGTCTATCTTATGGCTTCCTCCCAGTGTCAATCCCTTGCCCTGAAAAATCTTTGAATCAGGATTGTTTTTCAGGTACAGGGCAAGCACATCCCTTCCTCCCCGGAAATGGCATTCCTCAAGGCTTTCTTTGCTGACCGGCAGAAATTTGCTTTTATCACAGGTGGTCCCGGATGATTTTGCAAACCATTTTGTCTCTCCCGGCCAGAGCAGATCGTTCTCCCCCCTGCGCACCCGGTCGACATAGGGCTTGACATCCTCGTAA
>Ga0105094_10000423_pt1 | contig 20773 bp, 12 predicted proteins | sample PPLLak1March2015_2_FD_87023 | JGI IMG/M metagenome (GOLD analysis project Ga0105094, IMG submission 87023) | Freshwater sediment microbial communities from Prairie Pothole Lake near Jamestown, North Dakota, USA - PPLs Lake P8 Core (3) Depth... | ecosystem: Environmental > Aquatic > Freshwater >...
ACGGGCGAGCTGATGAGCGCCCTTCATCCGTACGGGCTGGAGCACCTGGCCTACTTTGCGGTGGCGGGGATCGCGGTCGCCAATTTCGTGTTCGGCGCCCTGTACATGTACTCACTGGGCGTGTTCAACGAGGGCGGCGGTTCGTTCACCGCTTCGATGCGCTACCTGGGGGCCTCGCTCAGCCTGATCGTGGCCGTGGTGCTGATCCAGGACTATGTTCTGACGATCGTCGTCTCGACGCTTTCCGGCGTCGACCAGCTGCTGTCGATCACCAACTCGTACGGGATCCACTGGTTCTGGCACTTCGCCCTGGGCGCATCCCTGGCCATGATCACCTGGTACATCACGATTCGGGGACGAGGCGAATCGTCTCAGGTGACGTTCACGCTGCTCACCGTATTCTTGGGGCTTACCGTGGTGCTGGCGATCGGATTGTTCACGGCACTGGCCCGAGGCGTCCCCCCAAACCCTCAGCTTCCTACCGGTGAGGCCTCGACCGTTGGTGAAGCCCTCCGTCACCTGCTGACAGCAACGATGAAGGGCATGGTCGCTCTGTCCGGCCTGGAGGCGATGTCCAACGGCATCCAGTTCGTCAAGGACGAAGATGCCGCATTCGTGCGCTGGGGCAAGCGCCGGCTCCCAAGGCTGCGCAAGATCTGGCATTTCTACAGCGGGAAATCCGGCATCGGACGGACCGTGCAAACCTCCTTCCTGTTCTATGGAGGCTTAACCACATTGTTCCTGAGCACCTTCGCCATTCGGTTCAACGTGTTCGATGGAACCGATGGCCGTTCGTTGGTCGGCAACCTGGCCTTCATCGGCTTCAGCCAGATCCCCGGCGGGATACCGCTCTACTGGGCCTACCAGATCCTGGCGGTGATGATGCTGGTAACTGCATCGATGACCGCCTTCCAGGATATTCAGTCGATGGCCTGGCGCAATGTCGCCATCGGCGAGCTCCCTGAGGTGGTGGTCTTCCGGAACCGCAAAGGCACCTTCACGCGCCCCGTGACGGCGGCTGTGCTGGCGGCGATGGTCATTCAGCTGCTGGTGCGGGGCGAGACCAGCGTGGCGGTTCCGTTCTATGGCGTCGGCGTCTTCCTGCCGATCACGGCGATGGGGTGGGCCATCCGCCGACACATCGCCCAAACCGTTCACGGCCCCGCTCGCGCCTGGGGACTGCTCGGCGCCAGCGTGGCGACTGCGCTGGGCGCGATCGTGTTCCTGGGTCAGATCATCGGAAAGTGGGAAGAGGGCGGCTGGCTCGTTCTGATCTCGCTCTCGCTGCTGATCCTGATGGCGCACGCCATCCTGATCTCGCCTATCGGGTACCGCGATGCCAGCGCCGTCCATCGCATCGTGCGCGACAAGTCGCGCATCGAAGGGCCGATGGGGTCAATCGTCGAGTGGCAATCGCTCAAGACACAGGAATACCGCGTGGTCCTCCTGGGGAGCATCGCCAGGTTCTGGGAGTGGTTCGGCGTGCGCCGACCGGTGCGCTTCGAACCGCCGCTGCCTCCGGGGAGCTACGAGGACGCGGTCAACGCCGGGCACACCGCCACCTACCTTGAGGCCTATCTTCCCCCGACGGACGACACGCAGCAGCCGACGACGCCAGCCCCCACCGGCGAACCGCCGCCGGAACCTCCCGCGGTGTAGAATCGGGCCAGTCACCGCCGCAACACACCCGGTGCAGCCCAACTCGCATGGACCTTCGCCCCCTGCACGCGCTTCGGCCGCGCGAGGTTTTTGAAGCGCTTGACACCCGCACCGGCGGGCTCTCGCCGAGCGAGGCCGAGTCCCGCCATTCCCTGTATGGGGACAACGTGCTGACGCCTCCGCCACAGATCCCGCTGTGGCGGCTGCTGCTCAGCCATGTGAGTCATCTGATGGCGCTCGTGCTGTGGGCCGCCGGTCTGCTGGCTATCATCGCCGGGCATGCACTGCTCGGCCTGGTGATCTGGGTGGTGGTGTTGATCAACGCCGCCTTCTCCTTCTGGCAGGAATATCGGGCCCAGCAGGCGATGCAGGCGCTCAGCCAGCTGCTGCCGAACTACGCCCGCGTGGTACGCGATGGGGAGGAGAAGCGCCTCCCGGCCAGCCAGGTCGTGCCGGGCGACATCCTGGTGCTGGCGGAAGGGGATAACATTCCGGCCGATGCGCGCGTCGTCGAGGAATTCGGACTACGCACCAACAATACCACGCTCACCGGCGAAGCCATCCCCTCACGCAAGACCAGCGATGCCTCGCTGCGGGACGACCTGACCGAGCTTGAACAACCGAACTTGGTCTTCGCCGGGACTTCGGTCGTCTCCGGTACCGGACGGGCGGTGGTGTTCTCCACCGGAATGCTCACGCAGTTCGGCCGCATCGTCCGTTTGACCCAGCAGATCCGGGAGCAGCCCAGTCCGCTGCAACAGGAGATGCGGCGCATGACCCGGCGCATCGCCTGGATCGCCCTGGCGGTCGGCGTGGGCGTGTTCTGGATCGGCACACTCGAAGTCGGCCTGCCGCTGTTCGAGGCCTTCCTGCTGGCCATTGGCATCGTGGTCGCCGCCGTGCCGGAAGGCCTCTCGGCCACGGTCACGCTCTCGCTGGCGATTGCCGTCCAGCGCCTGGCACAGCGCGGCGTGCTGGTGAAGAAGCTGGCCATGGTCGAGACGCTGGGGACGATCTCGGTGTTGGCCACCGACAAGAGCGGCACGCTGACCCAGAATCAAATGACGATCCGCGAGGCCTGGGTCGCCGGGCAACGTCTGACGGTCTCCGGCGTCGGCTACGAGCCGCGCGGCGAGTTCACACCCTCCCCCGCGCAGTCCGGGGTCGGTGCCGAGATCGAGGAGCTGCTCACTGCCGGCGTGTTGTGCAACAATGCCCGCCTCAACCCGCCGACGCCCGACCACCCGCATTGGACCTGCCTGGGTGACCAGACCGAAGCCGCCCTGCGCGTGCTCGCCGTCAAAGGCGGATTGGACGAGGAGGACCTCGCCCAGCAGTTGCCGCGTGTGCACGAGCTCCCCTTCGACGCCCGCCGCAAGCGCATGAGCACATTGCACCGCTCCGGCCAGGGCGTGGTGGCCTATGTTAAGGGCGCGCCGCGCGAGATTGTCCAGCTGTGCACCTCGATCCTCCGGCAGGGCGAGATCGTCCCGCTGGACCCGCAGGCCCGCAGCCTGATTCTGGCGGCCAATGACGACTATGCCCGCCGTGCCTTGCGGGTGCTCGCCCTCGCCCGGCGTTCGCAACCGCCGCAGGCGGGCGGTTACAGCCCCGAGTCGGTCGAACGCGAGCTCACCTTCCTGGGATTGGTGGCGATGATGGACCCGCCGCGGCCGGAAGTGGCCGAAGCGATTCGCTGCTGTCGCGAGGCCGGAATCCGTTGGGCGATGATCACCGGCGACTACGGCCTGACGGCCGAGTCGATGGCCCGCCGAATCGGTATGCTCTCTACCCCGCAGCCGATGATCCTCACCGGGGCCGAACTCGACCCGCTGAGCGACGTCGAGCTGCAACGCCTGCTGGGCGAGCATGAGATCATCTTTGCCCGCATGGCGCCCGAGCACAAGCTGCGCCTGGTGGCAGCCTTCCAGGCGCTGGGCGAGGTCGTGGCGGTGATTGGCGACGGCGTCAACGATGCCCCGGCACTGCGTAAGTCGGATGTCGGCATCGTCATGGGCGTGGTCGGCACCGATGTCGCCAAGGAAGCGGCAGATGTCATCATCACCAACGACGACTTCGGCACCATCACCACGGCGCTGGCGGAGGGGCGCGCCATCTACGACAACCTGCGCAAGTTCACCACCTACATCTTCGCCAGCAATGTGCCGGAGATCGCCCCCTTCCTGCTGACAGCCCTGACGGGCATTCCCCTGGCCCTGAATGTGCTCCAGATCCTGGCCATCGATCTCGGCACCGATCAGCTGCCGGCGCTGGCGCTGGGGATGGAGAAACCCGAGCCGGACGTGATGAAGCGGCCGCCGCGGCGCCGCACCCAGCCGATCATCGACACACGCCTGCTCAGCCGCGCCTACCTTTGGCTGGGTCCGATCGAAGCCACCTTGTGCTTCCTCGCTTTCGCCCTGACCTACGCCGCCTTCGGCTACGGCGGGCTGTTCGGCCTGCCGCAGCTTCCGTGGCTCGAGGCCCTCGGCCGCGCCCAGCTCAGCCTCGGGCAGGTGCACGTGCTCGCCTCCACCGTGTTCTTCGCCGGCGTGGTCACCTCGCAGATCGGCAATGCCTTCGCCTGCCGCACCGAAAAGGGGCGGGTGCACCGGCTGGGCTGGCTGAGCAACCGCTACTTGTTGCTCGGCATCGGCCTCGAGCTGCTGATGCTGGTTGCGCTGATCTATGTCCCGTTCCTGGCCGAGCTGTTCGAGCTCGCCCCGTTGCCGACACACGCCTGGCCGGCGTTGGTCTTGTTCGCCCCGATCCTGTTCGTGCTGGAACGGATTCGCAAGGGCGCAGCCCTTTGGTTTGAGCGGCTGCGCCACGGATGACGACGCCCAGAGGAGGGATAGGACGATGATCGCGATCATCATGGGCTGCGGCCGGGTCGGCGCCCAGGTCGCTCGACGCTTGGACGAGCAGGGTCACGATGTGCGGGTGATCGACCACAATGAGACCGCCCGCGGCCTGCTCGGCCCGGCCTTCGGCGGCGCCTTCATCGAAGGCGTCGGCTTCGACCGCCAGGTCCTGCTGCAGGCCGGGATCGAGCAGGCAGAGGCCTTTGCCGCCACCAGTTCATCCGACAACGCCAACATCGTCGCGGCACGCATCGCCCGCAATGTGTACCATGTGCCGCGCGTCGTTGCCCGGCTGTATGATCCGGGACGGGCGGAGATCTACCGGCGGCTGGGGCTGGTGACCATCTCGTCCACCACCTGGGGGGCGCAGCGGATCTTCGAGCTAATCGCCCATCTCCACCTCGATCCGCTGGTCAGCTTCGGCCGCGGCGAGGTCTCGCTCGTCTCGGTCGAGGTGCCTCCATCCCTGGTTGGACGTCAGGTCAACCAGGTGAGCGTGCCCGGGGAGATTCTGGTGGTGACGATCACCCGCAATGGCCAGGCCCTGGTTCCCCTGCTGGGCACAGTCTTCGAGCGCGACGATCAGCTGCACATCGCTGTGCGGCAAAGCGCCATGAACCGGCTGGAAGCGCTGTTCCAGCTCGGCCAGGGAGGGTAGCCATGTTCGTCATTCTGGTCGGCGGCGGCAAGATCGGATCGCATCTGGCCTCGCTCCTGCTGGCGGCAGGCCACCAGGTCAAGGTGCTCGACCATCGGCCCGACGTCTTCGCCAAGCTTCAGGAGGAACTCCCGCCGGAGGCGATCCTTCTGGCCGACGGCAGTTCACCTACCGACCTCGAAGCAGCAGGGATCCGCCAGGCCAACGTCCTGGCCGCTGTCACCGGCGCCGATGAGGCCAACCTGGTCATCACCAGCCTGGGGCGCTTCGAGTTCGACGTGCCGCGCATCATCGCCCGGGTCAACAATCCCAAGAACGCCTGGATGTTCACGCCTGAGATGGGAGTCGACGTGGCCATCGACCAGGCCGATTTGATGGCCAACCTGATCGCCGAGGAGATGTCCCTCGGCGACATGATGACCCTGCTCAAGCTGCGCAAGGGCGAGTATGCCATCGTCGAAGAGAAGGTAGCCCCCAGCGCCATCGCCGCCGGCAAGGCGATCAAGGACCTGACCCTGCCGGAAGCCTGCACGCTCGTGGCAGTCATCCGCAAGGGTCAGCTGATGGTGCCGCGCGGGGATCTGGTGCTACAGCCGGTGGACGAGGTGATAGCCCTGGTGCACAGCAGCCAGGTGGCGGCACTGGCCGAGGTGCTCGACCCGGCGCAGTATCCGACGCGCGGCTAAGCCCGCCATCGTGCCCTCCGCCCGAGAGCTATTCTCGGCGGCCGAGGCGCAGGTCGAAGTCGGTCTGCGAGCGGGCGTAGGGCGTTGCCATCAGCGGCGACGAGATGATGAAGTCGGCCGTCGCCCGGTTGCACGCGGTGGGGATGTTGTACAGCACGGCGATGCGCAGCAGCGCCTTGATGTCGGGATCGTGCGGCAGCGGCTCCAAGGGATCCCAGAAGAAGATCAACAGATCGATGTCGCCCTCGGCGATGCGGGAGCCGATCTGCTGGTCGCCGCCGAGCGGCCCGCTCAGCAGCCGCGTCACCGGCAGGCCCAGCGCCTCGCTCACCCGGCGCCCCGTAGTCCCCGTGCTGAGCAGATCATGCTCGGCCAGCGAGCCTTGGTTGTAGAGCGCCCATTCCAGCAGATCATCCTTGCGGTTGTCGTGCGCCACCAGCGCGATGCGCTTGCGCTCACCCATCTGGATCGCTGTGTACATCTCGCCCTACCCCCGCTTTCCGATGTGCCCCGCGTGGCGTGCGGCGCGTTTCGCCGGATGATGCCTCAGCCCTCGCCATTGAGCCGGGTCGAGATGGAGAACTCCGGCGGTTGGGCCAAGTGCTTCTTGACGGCACACTGCTCGGCTGAGCGGATCAGCGCCGGCAGGTACTTCTCCGGGAACCCCTGGGGAACTTCGATCTCGATCTCCACCTGCTCGATCATGCCCGTTTCCCGGTTGCGGTTGGCCCGCTGCACCAGCCGCACGCCCTCGGTCGGGATCTCCCGCTGCCGCAGGAACCCCAGCACATAGATCCCAGCGCAGGTCGCGATCGAGGCCAGGAACATGTTGAACGGCGTCGGCGCGGACCCTTCCCCGCCGCCCTGCGGCGGCTGATCGGTGCAAACCACATGAGGCCCGAAGGCAGCATCGACCCTCGCTCCTCCAGGAAAGCTGACCAGCATCTCCATACATGTACCTCCGCAAATGTCCTCGGCCTGCCGGGCCGGTGAGTAGATGATTGTATTCGGTCTTCGGCCGGCGCGGCAGATCTCTCATGCTGGCTTCATTCTCGCTCCGCAAATCAGGTTGGGTCGCTACTCGAAGGGTCTTCGAGCCTGCAGGCCACACATGCCAGCGCCCGGACCGGGCTGGCTCGGGCGAAGCGGACACGGTTCCCTCACCCGCCCGATCAGACGAAAGAACTGCACCGTGGCTTCTCCGCCGGTGCAGTCCCCCCGATCTTGGGCGCAACCCGGACGCCGGCCGGGTCAGAATCCGAACATGCGCAGCGGCGCGTAGAGGATATCGGGGAAGAAGCTGTCCATGAAGAACAGAAAGACGAGGCAGGTCACAACCAACACCAAGCAGCCGCAGCCGGCCATCACCCAGGAACGCCGGCTGGTGGGCTTGATCGCGTCAGCAGGGATCCCGGCTGGGGTCGGCGGCGGGGGCGGCGGGGGCGTGGCCGAGGGCTGGACGCGGGGCGGCGGCACCGTCCGGATGGCGCCCGCCATTACGGTCGCGGCGGCCTCCGGCGAAAGCGAGTCGAAGGTCACGGTGACGTTCTCCCCAAAGCCCAGCAGGTTGCCCGCCGCCAGGGCGCGGGCGGTCACCAGGCGCTCTCCATTGACGAAGGTGCCGTTGGTCGAGCCAAGGTCTTCCATGATGTAGCCAGCCGGCGTGTGGGTGAACCGGGCGTGCTGGCGCGAGACCTCCGGGTCTCCCAGAACGATGTCGTTGGTCACATCCCGACCGAGCAGGGTGACCTCCTTGGTCAGATCAAAGACCATGCCCGGGTTTGGACCCGTACGAACGATAAGACGATGGGTGGGAGCCGCCATGATCGCATCCTCCAGATAATGGCCTTGATGATGGAAGTGTAATGGCCCATCCGGCCGAAGTCAACCGGGCGGGCGGGCTGGCCTACCGGGCACGGAGGGACACCTGCCCGCCCTATCCCGCTGCCGGGGAGGCGGACAAAGCTACAGAGGTAGCTCGGCGCGGCTACGGGGATCCCGTGCTTGCCCTGCAGGACACCCCATCGACCCTGACGCTCTGCGGGCGCGGCCTGTGCGGCAGCGCAGCCACCCGCCCTGGCATTTATCGTCTCGCTGGAGGTCGCCCCCCACCGGCCGTCTTCGCGATTTGGACCCGCGCTCCCGTGCCGCACGACGTGGAGATCACCCCGACGGCGCTCTCCCCCCCTTGCAGGGGCAATTTCCCCCGTGGGCCGCGCCAAGCGCTGGAGCGACTTTCGCTGAAGGGCCGACGGCCGCCCACGCTGTCAGAACCCACTCACCTCGCACCGGGTGCCACGGCTCGGCGGTCGGCCAGATCCAGGCAGCGCCAGGCTGGGCACTGCGCCAGGGACGGAGGACGAAGCGCAAACGGTTGACAGCGAACGGCCGACAGATGGACGAACCGGCGCTGCCGCCGCTGATACGCCGGGTGCCACGCCCCACAAGTCCCCGGGTTGCAGGCGGGTTGTCCACATGACATCCTGTCCTATAATTGCCCTGGCGTCCGCTGGGCAGGAAGCTCCCCGGCCCGCCAGGCTGCGATGAGGGTCATCGACAAATCCGAGTTCCGCGATATGGACGGCCAGATTGGCATCCAGAACCGCCTGCAGGGCACGCTGCGCCATGGCTCAGGCTGGTACGGGATGATGAAGGCTCAGACCCTGCTCACCCAACGGCTGGGCCGATTGCTGGGCGACGAGTACGTCATGGTGCGCAACTTCGTCATCCCGGGAGTCTCTGATCCACTGCCGATGACGCTGATCGGGCCGCAGGGCGTCTGGATGATCCTGCCCAGCGCGATCACCGGGATTCTCCGCGCCCAAGAAGGCGAGTGGCTGCGCTACAACTCACGCGGCCAGCAATTCACCCGGCAGAAGCCCAACCTGCAGGCCACGGCAATTGCCATGGCACAGACGCTTCTCCACTTCATCCAGGCGCAGGGCTATGGCCTGCCCGAGGTCTTGCCGGTGCTGATGTTCAGCAACGCACGCGCCCACGTGGACGCGGTCAATCCCACGGCACGCGTTGTGGTGACCGACGCCGTCGACCACTTTGTCAGCACGATCTTGCAGCAGCAGCCGATCATGGATGGCGAAGATATCGGTTTGCTGGTCAAGGCGCTCACCGATCCCCCCAAGCCCGCCGAAGAACTGGCCCCGCTGCCGGCCTCGGCCGCCGTGGAGCTGCCGCCGGCCAAAGCCTGGGAACAGGCGAGCGGCACTGCCTTGCAGCCCACGCGCAAGGTGAAGCTGCGCAAGCGCCCGCGGCGCTATGGCGGGATGACGCTTACTCAATGGACCACCCTCGCCGTTCTGGCAATCCTGGCACTGATCATGCTTGCGGTACTCGCCGCGGTCGTGCTGGGAGACCTGTCCGGCGGCTAGCCGGCGAGCTGGTGGAGCTTGCAGCCCTTCCTGTCGATCGTCATTCCAGCGCTGAACGAAGAGAGCCGGCTCCCAGCAAGCCTGGACAGCATCCTCACCTTCCTGCACGCACAACCTTTTCCGGCGGAGATCCTGGTTGTCGACAACGGCAGTCACGACCGGACCCACGCGCTGGCGCGCGCGTACGCCGATAGGCACCCGGAGCTGCACGTGCTGCAGGAACCCCGGCGCGGCAAGGGTGCAGCCGTGCGCTGCGGGATGCTGGCGGCCAGGGGTGAGTACCGCTTCATCGCCGACGCTGATCTTTCCATGCCCATCGAACAGGTCCTGCGCTTCCTTCCGCCGCAACTGTCGGATGTGGACATCGCTATCGCCTCGCGCGAGGTTCCCGGCGCGGTGCGCTATGGCGAGCCGTTCCACCGCCACCTGATCGGTAGGGGTTTCAATCTGCTCGTGCGCCTGCTGGCGGTCCCGGGATTCCAGGACACCCAGTGTGGGTTCAAGGCGTTTCGCGAGCAAGCGGCTACCGACCTGTTCCAGGTGCAACGACTCGATGGATGGACCTTCGACGTCGAGGTTCTTTTCGTCGCCCTGCGGCGCGGCTACCGCATCGCCGAGGTGCCGATCCCCTGGACCTACAACCCCGGGAGCCGGGTGCGCGTGCTGAGGGACTCGATCGCCATGCTGCGCGATCTGTTCCACATCCGCCGCCTGTGGCGGCAGGGCGCCTACGCGGCGGGGGTGCGGCCTGAATAGCTTTCCCGACCTGCGCCACGAGCGTGCCCTCTGCCGCCAGGGCTGCCAGCACATCGTCGGCATTGACGAGGTGGGACGAGGCGCCTGGGCGGGGCCGGTCGTGGCGGCGGCGGTGGGCCTCCCCTTGGAAAGCCGCCAGCTTCGCCGCTTGCTGCGCGGCGTACGCGATTCCAAGCAGATGGCGCCTCAGCAGCGCCTGGCCTGGGAGCCGCGCATCCGCCAGGTCGCCTGGGGGTGTGCCGTCGGCGAAGCCAGCGTTGAGGAGATCGACGCCCTGGGGATTGTCCCGGCGACCCGACTGGCCATGCTGCGGGCTGCAATGGGGCTGCAGCCCTCGCCCGACGGCCTGCTGATCGACTACCTCCGACTTCCCGACCTCCAGCTGCAGCAGGTGGCACTCAAGTTCGGCGACCAGCGCTCGCTCTCGATCGCGGCGGCTTCGGTGGTGGCCAAGGCTCACCGCGATCGCCTGATGGTCGAGCTCGGCCGCAACCATCCGGGCTACGGCCTGGCCGACAACAAAGGTTACGGCACAGCGGCCCACCGGGCCGGCCTGGTCCAGCAGGGTCCATGTGAAATCCATCGCCGGAGCTTCGCACCGATTGCCGGCTGCCTGCAGGGGACGGCAAGCTGGCCTGCAGCCCGGGGCGCGAAGCTGGATAACTCGCTCATGACGAAAGTAACTTGATGGCCCCTCCCTGCCGGGATAAGGTCATCGCTTGGGGATCCACCCTGGGCGCGTTGGCCGGGGGTTGAGCCGGCCCTCCGCGGAGCTTACAGCGTGTCGTTGTCGAAGTTCTTCTCGCCCCGTTCGGTCGCCGTGATTGGTGCCTCGACCGATCCCAGCAAGCTTGGCCATGCCGTCCTGCACAATCTGGTTCACGGCGGTTTCTTCGCCGATGGGCGCAAGGTTTATCCCATCAACCCCAAGGCCACAGCCATCCTGGGCCAGGCTGCCTTCCCGTCGGTCGAGGCCGTGCCGGATCCGATCGACCTGGCGGTGATCGTCGTTCCCTATCTGGGCGTGCTCGCTGCGCTGCAGACTTGCGTGCGCAAGCAGATTCAGGCCGTGGTGATCATCACCGCCGGATTCCGTGAGGCCGGCCTGGCGGGCCTGGAACGCGAGCAGGAAGTGCTTGACCTGGCGCGGCAGAACGGCATCCGCCTGATCGGCCCGAACTGCCTGGGGGTGATTGACACCAACACGCCGCTCAACGCCTCGTTCTCCGCCGGCAATCCGCCTTCGGGGCCGATGGCGTTCATGTCACAGTCCGGGGCATTGGGAACGGCCATTCTGGACTGGGCGCAGGCCGGGCGGCTGGGCCTGAGCAAGTTCGTCTCGCTCGGCAACAAGGCAGACGTCAGCGAGATCGACCTGCTCGAGGACTGGGGCAAGGACGACGCCTCGCGCGTGATCCTGTGCTACATCGAAGGCGTTTCCGATGGCCAGGCGTTCATTGAAGTTGCCCGGCGAACTTCGAAGAAGAAACCGATCGTCGCCATCAAGTCCGGCGTGACGCAAGGGGGCGCCCGCGCCGTGTCGTCCCACACCGGTTCGCTGGCGGGATCCGAGCAGGCGTATCAGGCCGCCTTCCGTCAGGCAGGGATCGTGCGCGCCAACACGCTCGAGGACATGTTTGACTACGCCATCGGTCTTGGTTATCTGCCCCCCTTGCGCGGCGACCGGATTGCGATCGTCACCAACGCCGGCGGCCCGGGCATTCTGGCCACCGATGCCCTCGAGCGCGCGGGGCTCAGCCTGGCGCGCTTCACGCCCGAGAACCTGGCCGCCCTCAAACAAGGCCTGCCCGACGCCGCCTCCGCCTCAAACCCGGTCGACGTGCTGGGCGATGCCCGCGCCGACCGTTACCGCTTCGCCCTGGCGGAAGTGGTGGCCGACCCGAACGTCGACGCCTTGATGGTGATCCTGACGCCGCAGGCGATGACCGAGATCGAGCCCACGGCGCAGGCGGTGATCGATGTTGCGGCTGCGGCGACCATCCCCGTCATCGCCTGCTTCATGGGCGAATCCCGCGTGGCACCCGCCGCGGCAATGTTCAAGGCTCACCGCTTGCCCAACTTCCCCTTCCCCGAGCGGGCGGCTTCGGTGCTCAAGGCAATGAGCACCTATCGTCAGTTCGCCGCAGAGCCGCTCCCAGACCTCGAGCGCTTTGCCATCGATCTTCCTGCCATCCGGCAGTTGTTCGACCGGGTGCGGGCGGAGGGACGGGTCGCCATCGGCGACGCTGAAGCGCGCGACGTCCTAACCGCCTGCGGCCTGACCATCCCGCCTTCGGAGCTAGCTGAGTCGCCGGATCATGCGGCCGAGATCGCGGGCCGGATCGGCTTTCCGGTAGTGCTCAAGATCGCCTCGCCGGACATCCTGCACAAGACGGATGTCGGTGGGGTGAAGGTCGGACTCGAAACCCCCGGCGACGTGCGCGATGCCTTCGATCTGATCACCTATCGCGCCCAGCGCTACCTGCCGGATGCGCGCCTGTGGGGTTGTCTGGTGCAGAAGATGGTGCCGCCGGGGATCGAGGTGCTGCTGGGCATGAATCGCGATCCGCAATTCGGCCCGCTGGTCACCTTCGGCCTAGGCGGGATCTTCGTCGAGGCCTTGAAGGACGTCGCCTTCCGCGTGGCGCCCTTCGCCCGGCGTGAGGCTGAGCAGATGCTGACTGAAATTCGCGCCCAGGCGATCCTTGACGGGGTGCGCGGCAAGCCGCCAGCCGACAAACCGGCGCTGGTCGACGCCCTGCTGCGGATCAACCAGCTGGTTTCTGAATTCCCCGAGATCTCCGAGCTCGATATCAACCCGTTCATCGCTTATGAAGCCGGCAGCGGCGGCATCGCCATCGACATGCGCCTGGTGCTCGCCTCGGACGATCACCCGAAGCAGCATGCCGTAACTGGCCCGCCCAGGAGTGAAGCATGAAGGCGCTGTATGTGACATCGGTTGAGCACTACATCGGCAAGACCGGGTTGTGCTTGGCACTTGGCAAGCAGATGCAGGCGGACGGCCATCGCGTGGGTTATCTCAAGCCGGTCAGCACGCAGCCCTGGCGCACCCCGGACGGTGCGCTGGCCGACGAGGATGCCGCCTTCGTGCAGAAGGTGCTTGGGCTGGAGACGCCGCTGCCGGACTTGGCCCCGGTGATTGTCACCTCATCCTTCCTGCGCGAACGCCTGAAGGGCACCGGCGCGAATGACCTGTTAGAGAAGGTGAAACGCGCCGCGGCCCTGGCAGCCGAGGGCAAGGATGTGCTGTTGCTGGAGGGGGGCGCCAGCCTGCGCGAGGGGTATGCCATCGGTCTCTCCAACCTCTGCCTGGCTGAGGAGTTCGACGCCGCTTCGGTGGTACTGATCCGCTTCCGCCGCGAGATGCAGATTGTTGATGACGCACTCACCGCGCAGCTTCGCCTCGGCCGGCAATTGCTCGGGGTGATCTTGAATCAGGTGCCCGAGGATGCCCTGGCCTTCATCGAGAACTACGCCCGGCCATATCTGGACTCCCGGGGCACGCCGATCCTGGGCGCCCTGCCGTCCATCCCGCTGCTCTCGGCCTTGAGCGTCGGAGAGCTGGTCTCGATCCTCGAAGCCGAAGTGCTGACCCGCCAGTACAACCCGGACGCCTTGTGCGAGCGGTTCACCATCGGCGCCATGACGGTGGAAGCTGCCCACTCTCGCTTCCGCCGCCAGAAGCACAAGGCCGTGATCACCGGCGGCGACCGGGAGGACATCATGCTCGCCGCCCTGGAGACTTCCACCCGCGTCCTGATCCTCACCGGGAATATCCACCCCAGCCCGCTGATCATCCAGCAGGCGGAGGCGCTCGATGTGCCGATACTCCTGGTCAAGCAGAACACCATGGAGACGCTGAACGCCATCGAGCGCGTCTATGGCAAGACGCCGCTCGGCGCGCCGGAGAAGCTGGAGGCGTTCATGGAGCTGGCGCGCGCACATGTCGACATGGGCGCCATCTATCGGGGGATGGGTCTGGGCTAGCCGGCGAGCTCGCGGCGCACCTGTGGGGGTTGCAGCAGCCAGATGGTGAAGGCCGTGCCCTGGCCGGGTGCACTGCACAGCGTGATCCGGCCGGCATGGCGACGCAGGATCTCCTGACAGATCGCCAATCCCAGCCCGGTCCCGGGAACGCCCAGTTGCCGGCTGGCTGCACCGCGGAAGAATCGCTCAAACACCCTCGCCTGCTCCTCCGCCGGGATCCCCGCGCCAGTGTCGGCCACGGTCAGCGTCACCCAGGGCGAGCCGTCCGCCGCCTCCACCTTCGTGGAAACCCGGATTGCACCGCCCTCCGGCGTGTAGTTCATGGCGTTGGTCAACAGGTTGGCGACCACCTGGCTGAGCATGTGCTCGTCGAAGTAGATCAGCGGCAGGTCTGGCTGCGGCTCGAACTGCAGCTGAATGGCGCGGTCAGCCAGCAGTCGCCGGCGATCGTCCACCAGGCTGCGGGCCATGATGTTCAGATCGACCGGGCGAGGGGCCATGCTGGCCGTCCCGGCGTCCAGCCGCGAGATCGAAAGCAGATCCTCGATCAGGTCCACCAACCGATCGGTCTCGCGGTTCAAGGTCGCCATGTAGGCTTGCGCCTTCTCCCCTTTCGCCGTCGCCAGCAGCTCCAGGTACAGGCGGATGTTGGTAAGCGGCGTGCGCAGCTCGTGCGACACATCGGCCACGAAGCGCGTCTTGAGTTGATCGGCTTCGCGTGCCGCCTGCAGCGCCTCGGCGAGCTTGGCTGTGCGCTCCGCGACCATGTTCTCCAACTGCGAGGTGTACTGGCGCAGCCGGTCGTAGAGGGCGGCGTTCTCAATCGCCACTGAGAGCTGATCGGCGAGCAAGGTCAGCACACGCAGGTCGCTCACCGTCAGGCCGCCACGCACCGGTGACTCGATATTCAGCACTCCGACCACCACCCCGCCCTTGTGCAACGGAACCGCGATCTCAGACCGCGTGTCCGCCAGGGCGGCATGGTAGTCCGGGTCCGTCGAAACATCGGGCAGGAAGGCCGGATGATCGGTCGCCGCCACGCGGCCGACGATCCCCCGTGCGATCGGCATCGTCAGGCCGACTTCCTGGAGCGCCCCGCTCGAAGCCTCGACCTTGAGCTCCTGCCCATCCACCAGCAGCAACTCGGCGCGCGAATAGCCGAGCACGCTGCTGACCTGCTCGATCACCTCCTGCAGCAGTTGGTGCAGTTCGAGGCGCTGGTTGACCACCCGCCCCACCTGCTGCACGGCGCGGAGTTCAGCCAGGTTGCGCTCGATCTGCTCGAAGCGGCGCGCGTTGAGCAGCGCCAGGCCAAGCTGCTGGCAGATCGCTTGGAGCAGTTCCATTCCACTTTCGTCGAACACGCGATCGCCAAAGATGGTGACCACACCCAGCAGTTCGCCGCCAGCCAGGATCGGCGACGCCAGCGCCGAGCCGCCGCTGGCGTCCACCTCCGGGATGCGGGCCCAGCGCTCGTCAGCCAACACATCCCGGATCAGCACCGACTGGCGGTGGGCGGCGACCCAGCCCTGCAATCCCTGACCGGGAGCGGCGTTCAGCAGACGCTCGAGCTCCTCCCTCCCGTACACCGCCAGCTGATGCCCGGCCACGATCCGCAACTGCCGGTTCTCTTCCTCGTACAGGCACGCCGTGGCTGACTTGCCACCCAGATTCTCGGTGATCAGCACCACCGCCCGCTGCAGCACATCCGTCGGGTCGAGCGTGGTCGAGATCTCGCGCATCAGCAAGTACAGCAGTTCTTGCTTGCGCCGCTCGGCATCCATTTGCTCATACAGTCGAGCGTTGTGCAGTGCAATGGCGACCTGGTCTTCGAGCAGATCGAGCAACTGCAGGTCCGCAGCGCCGAAATCATGCGGATGCTGATAGGCGACGTTCACCACTCCCAGCACAAGCTCGCCCATGCAGATCGGGACGGCCACAATGGCGCCATCCCAATTCCAGCCCTCGAACAGCGGGTGGTCGAGGGCCCGCGGGACGACAATCCGCTCCCGCCGCTGCACGGCGCTGGCGGTGATCCCGCTGGGCCTCGGCTGCGCGTACGGCTCGCTTTGCTGTTCGCCGGACCAGCGGGCTGCGGCGAAGCGCAGCTCGCCCTCCTCGAGCAGGAAGATGTGGGCGTCGTCGGCGGCCAGCATTTGCAGCGCCGATGCAAGAATGGTCTCCAAGACCGGCTGCAGTTCGAGCGATGAAGTCATGCGCAGGCTGGCCTGGCGCACCGCCTCCAGGACCGCGCTGTGGCGGCGCTCCCGCTCAAAGGCACGCATGCGGGCGATGGCCAGCGCCACCAGGTTCGCACCCTGCTCGGCCAGCGACACGTCGGCCCTGCGCAGCCGGCTTCCGCCGCGGAAGAAGACCTCGGCTGAGCCCAGCCACTCCGCTCCCGCCATCAAGGGCACCAGCAGCAGGCTGGGCCGGCCTGCAGCCTCCTCGCTGCGCCGAGCCGAGACTGGCGCCTCCTCCAGCTGAATCGGATGGCCGAACTGCAGCACCTGCAGTGCCAGCTCGCTGCCGAGCTCCGGGCTGATCTCCTCCGCCAGATTTGTGCCGATGCCGGTGGCAGCCGCCAGCGCCGCCTGCGCCTTCTCGTTGTCCCACAGCCGGATGACGCAGCCGTCTGCCCCCACCAGGCTGCGCATCCGGTCGGAGAGCGAGTGCAGCAACTGGTTCAGATCGGTAGCCAGCAGCGCCGAGTGGGTGATCTCATGCAGCAGCGAAAGCTGGTCGAGGCGGCTTTTCCCTTCCTCGAAGGTGCGGGCGCTCTGCAGAACAACCGCCGCCTGATTGGCGAACAGCTCGAGCAGGTCGGTGTCGGCTCGGGTGAATGGCAGCTGATCCGCCGGGCGGGTCACGTCCAGCACGCCGACCAGTTGGCCCTGCCAGATCATCGGCGCGCCGATGACAGCCGAGAAGGACCCGTCGCCCTCAAAAGCAGTCGCCCGATTCCGCCAGGCGTGGTAGTCCGGCACGATGATCGACTCGCGCGCCAGGGCCACCGCCCCGGCCAGCCCCTCGCCGAAGTCCAACTCGGTATCGGTATAGTCCCGGCCGATGCCAAGGTTGACAACACAGCGCAACCGGCGAAGGTCGTTGTCAGCCAGGTAGATCGCCCCGCCGGTGCTGCTCAGCAGATCGGCGGCCTTCCCGCAGACCTCCCGCAGCAGCGTCGGCATGTGGCGTTGCGAGATCATCTCGTCGGTCAGCTGGCGGATCACTTCCAGCTGCCGCACACGCAGCAGGTGATGCTGCTCAACCGTCAAGCGGTGTATGCCATGCGCCAGGTCATCGGCGGCGGCCTGGAGCACCTCGACCTCGGCCGCGTCAAAGGCTTCGGCATCGTGGGAATACACCGTCAGCGCCCCGACCGAGTCCTGCCCGAGACGCATGGGGATGGCCACCACCGACACCAGCCGGTGCTTGCGCAGATAGCCCAGCCACACCGCCATCTGGGGCGAGGTCTCAACATCGCGCACGACCATCGGCGTCCGCTCGCGGATCGCGGTCCCGGTCGGTCCCTGGCCCGTCTCCAGACTGTCCCAGTTGATGTAGATGGAATCCAGGTAAGCGGCTTCCGCCCCGGCCCGCGCCACGGGCTGGACAAGCGTATCCCCCTCGCGCGCCAGGCCGATCCATGCCAGGGGGTAGTGGCGCACATCCACCAGGAGTTGGCAGAAATCCGACATCAGCTGGCGCGGGTCGCTGGCCCGGACCATCAGCTGTCGGGCCGCGGTCAGCAGCTCCAGCGTTTCGCGCATTCGGGCGGTGGGGTCAGATGGCTGGCTCATGGCCGGCGCACCCGGTCCGGCGAGGGGCTGACAGCGGGTGGGTGGGCAGAAACGAGCTGGAGCATGCGCCACAGGTTGCGGCGCGGGTCACGCCACAGGCAACAGGTCTCTTGAGCGCTCACGCAGCGGTTGGTCATGCGGTCGAAGGCACAATCAGTTGGATTATACTTGCCTCCCTGCGCCGCGCCCGCCGGCGCCTCCCTGACAAAACTGATTCGCGACGGAGTGATGGATGAGGGCTGATCCCTTTGGGGCAAGAAGCCGGATTTCGACCTCGGCCGGTCCGGTGACGATCTTCCACCTGCCAAGGTTGTCGCGCGCCGGGGTGACCGATCTGGATCGTCTTCCCTACTCCATCCGCATCCTGCTCGAATCGGTGTTGCGCCAGGTCAATGGCCGGGAGATCACCGAGCAGGACGTGCTGGCGCTGGCTGGCTGGCAGGCGCAAGCCCAGGCCCGCCCCGAGGTGCCCTTCCGGCCAGCCCGCGTGCTGATGCAGGACTTCACCGGCGTGCCGGCGATCGTCGACCTGGCCGCGCTGCGCGCCGCGCTGGCGCGCCTCGGCGGCGATCCACGCCGGATCAACCCTCAGGTTCCGGTCGACCTGGTCATCGACCATTCCGTGCAGGTCGATTTCTTCGCCTCCCCCGAAGCCCTCCAGCGCAATGCCGAGCTCGAGTTCCAGCGCAACCGCGAGCGCTACGAGTTTCTGCGCTGGGGGCAGCAGCGGCTCCAGCAGCTGCGCGTCGTCCCACCTGCCACCGGCATCGTGCACCAGGTCAATCTCGAGTACCTGGCCAGCGTGGTGCACGCCGCTCCGGCGGACGGCGAGATCCTTCTCTATCCTGACACCCTGGTCGGCACCGACTCGCACACGACGATGATCAATGGGCTGGGCGTGCTGGGCTGGGGCGTCGGCGGCATCGAAGCCGAGGCCGTGATGCTCGGCCAGCCGATCGTGATGGCCGCGCCGGATGTCATCGGATTCCGGCTGGAAGGCTCGCTGCCTGAGGGCACCACCGCCACCGACCTGGTGCTGACCATCACCCAACAGCTGCGCACGCACGGCGTCGTCGATAAGTTCGTCGAGTTCTGCGGACCGGGCGTGGCTGCGCTGCCGCTGCCGGATCGAGCTACGATCGCCAACATGGCGCCGGAATACGGCGCCACCGTCGGCTTCTTTCCGGTGGATGAGGAGACGCTGCGCTACCTGCGCCTTACCGGGCGTCCCGAAGAACTGATTGAGCGCGTCGAGCGCTACACCAAGGAACAGGGCCTGTTCGCCGGCCCGGCCTCGCCTACTCCCGACTTCACCCAGGTGCTGACCCTCGACATCGCCACAGTTGAGCCCAGCCTGGCCGGGCCCAAACGGCCCCAGGATCGAGTGGCGCTATCCGGCGTCCAGGCGCAGTTCCGCTCAGCCCTGGGCGCGCCGACGGCCCAGGGCGGCTTCGGGCTTTCGGGCGAAGCCCGGGCAGCCAGAGCGGTCATCGGGACCAACGGCGCCAAGGCCGAGATCGGACACGGCGCGGTGGTGATCGCCGCCATCACCTCCTGCACCAACACCTCCAACCCCTCGGTGATGATCGCCGCTGGCCTGCTGGCGCGCAACGCCGTTGCGCGTGGCCTGGCACCCAGGTCGTATGTCAAGACCAGCCTCGCTCCCGGTTCACGTGTCGTCAGTGAGTATCTCGAACAGGCCGGCCTGATGGAGCCCCTCGCCCAGCTCGGTTTCAATGTGGTCGGCTACGGCTGCACGACCTGCATCGGCAACAGCGGTCCGCTGCCGGCCGAGGTGGTGCGCGCCATCAACGAGGCCGGACTGGTGACGACCGCCGTGCTTTCGGGCAACCGCAACTTCGAGGGGCGCATCCATCCGCATGTGCGCGCCAGCTACCTGGCCTCCCCACCGCTGGTTGTGGCCTACGCTCTGGCTGGCACGACGGATATTGATCTGCGGCGCGAGCCCCTGGGAACCGGGAGCGACGGACAGCCCGTCTTCCTGAACGAGGTGTGGCCGTCGCAGGCCGAGATCGCTCAGGTGGCGCAGCGCAGCCTCTCGCCCGACCTCTTCCGCCGGCGCTATGCCGAGGTCTTCAGCGGGAACCCGACCTGGAACGCCATCCCGGTCACGGGCGGCGACCTGTTCGCCTGGTCGCCTGACTCGACGTACATCCAAGAGCCGCCCTTCTTCCAGGACTTCCCGCCGCAAGCCTCCGAACCGGCAGATATCCTGGGGGCGAGCGTGCTGCTGCTACTTGGCGACTCCGTCACCACTGACCACATCTCGCCGGCCGGCGCAATCCAGGCCGACAGCCCGGCCGGGATGTACTTGATCGAGAACAGGGTACAACCCCGCGACTTCAACTCCTTCGGCGCCCGGCGCGGCAACGACCGGGTCATGACCCGCGGGACTTTCGGCAACCTTCGTCTGAAGAACTTGCTGCTGCCCGGAACCGAAGGCGGCCTGACCGTGCACTTCCCCGACGGCGAGCGCATGACCGTCTTCGATGCCGCCCAACGCTACCGCAGCGAAGGCGTGCCGCTGATCGTGCTCGCCGGCAAGGAATACGGCACGGGATCCTCGCGCGATTGGGCGGCCAAGGGAACCGCGCTGCTTGGCGTGCGCGCCGTGATCGCCGAGTCGTATGAGCGCATCCATCGATCCAACCTGGTCGGGATGGGCGTCCTCCCGCTGCAGTTCCTCCCGGGCCAGTCCGCCCAGGCGCTGGGTCTGACCGGCGCCGAGGATTACGATCTGCTGCTTCCCCCTGCCAGGCTGCAACCCGGCGGCGGGATTGGCGTGCTCGCCCGCGCTGCCGGAACAGCGCCGGTTGCGTTCACGGCACGCGTGCGCATCGACACCCCTATCGAGCTCGAGTACTACCGGCATGGCGGCGTGCTGCACATGGTCCTGCGCAACATGCTTCAGCAGCCGCCCGCCGACACGGCG
>Ga0105094_10000425_pt1 | contig 20726 bp, 19 predicted proteins | sample PPLLak1March2015_2_FD_87023 | JGI IMG/M metagenome (GOLD analysis project Ga0105094, IMG submission 87023) | Freshwater sediment microbial communities from Prairie Pothole Lake near Jamestown, North Dakota, USA - PPLs Lake P8 Core (3) Depth... | ecosystem: Environmental > Aquatic > Freshwater >...
TCGAAGCGCGCGGCTGGATTAGCGAGCAGAATGGACGGTTGCACCTGGGCATTGGCCACCCGGCGATGCTGCAGCATCTGCCCTGAAACGAGAATCTGTAAGACAATAGCCCCATGCACATTCACCTGCGACGATATCTACTGCCACTACTTCTGCTGCCCGGCCTGGCCGCGGCGCTGATTGCGGCGTGTGCGGTCAACCCGGTCAGCGGCGGGCGCGAATTGGCGCTCCTGAGCGAGGCCGACGAGCTGCGGCTCGGGCGCGAGAACGATGCCGAGGTCCGCAAGCAGTACGGCGTATATGCCAATGCGCCCCTGCAGGCGTACGTGCAGCAAGTTGGCGAACGCCTGGCGGCCAAGAGCCATCGCCCGCAGCTCAAGTACACTTTCACCGTACTCGACTCACCCGAGGTGAACGCCTTCGCGCTGCCTGGCGGTTACATCTACATCACGCGCGGCATCATGGCGCATCTGAACTCCGAGGCCGAACTGGCCGCGGTGCTCGGTCACGAGATCGGGCACGTCACCGCGCGCCACGCCGTGCGCCAGTACTCGGCGGCGATGGCGGCCAACGTCGGTTTCACGATCGGCTCGATCCTGGTTCCGGAACTGGCAACGCGTGCCGGCCAGTCGCTGCTCAACACCCTCGGCAGCGCCCTGCTGTCCGGCTATGGGCGCGACCACGAGCTGGAAGCCGATCGTCTCGGCGCGGAGTACATCGCGCGCAGCGACTACAGCCCGAAGGCCATGATCGAGGTCATCGGCCTGCTCAAGAATCAGGAGGTGTTCGAAAAGACACTCGCCGCCAAAGAGGGACGCGCGCCGCGCGTCTACCACGGCGTGTTCGCCAGCCATCCGAGCGCCGATCAGCGCCTGCAACAGGTCGTCGGTGAAGCCGAACAGCACCGCACTGCCACGAACGGGCGGGTGGAGCGCGTTACCTACCTGAAATTGCTCGATGGTCTTGCCTGGGGCGACAGCGAGGCGCAGGGCATCCGGCGCGGCGCCGATTTCTATCACCTGGGCCTCAACTTCGCCGTGCGTTTCCCGACCGGCTGGCGCGTGGACAACAATCCGGAACGCCTGCTCGCGGCCAGCCCGGAAGGAGACGCGCTGCTACAGATGCAGACGACCGACAAAGGCACTGCCCGCACGCCGCAGGAATACCTGGTCGTGAACATGAAGCTGCGCGACCTGCAGAACGCCCAGGCGCTCAAGGTCAATGGGCTGCCGGCGTACAGCGGCGTGACGCGCATGCAAACGCCGTTCGGACCACGCGACGCACGCGTGGCCGTGGTGTTCCTGCATCAGCAGGCCTTTCGTTTTTTCGGCGCGGCGCGCGGCGCCAACGCCGCCATCGAACGCGCCTTCCTCGATACGTTGCAAAGCCTGCATAGCCTGCGCCCCGACGAGCGCGCCCTCGCCCGCAGCCAGCGCCTTGAACTGGTTACGGCGCGTGCCGATGACAGCTTTGCCAAGCTTGCACGGCGCGTGCCGCTCAAGAACGAGCCGGAAGCAATCCTGCGCCTGCTCAACGGAAAATACCCGCACGGCGAGCCCGCGCCCGGCGAACTCGTGAAGCTCATTCGCTAAGGACCACCCGTTCATGTTCATCGACCTGAAAACCGCCGCGCTCGACTATCATGCGCTCCCGCAGCCCGGCAAGATCCGCGTCGAGCCCACCAAACCCTGCGCCACCCAGCAGGATCTCGCGCTCGCCTACACGCCCGGTGTGGCCGAGCCGGTGCGCGCCATCGCCGCCGACCCGGAGGCCGCCTACCGCTACACCGCCAAGGGTAACCTGGTGGCGGTGATTACTGACGGCACGGCCGTGCTCGGCCTCGGCAACGTCGGCGCGCTCGCCGGCAAGCCGGTGATGGAGGGCAAGGCGGTGCTGTTCAAACGCTTCGCCGATATCGACGTGTTCGATATCGAAGTGGACACCAGGACGCCGCAGGAATTCATCAACACGGTGATCGCCATCGCGCCGACCTTCGGCGGCATCAATCTCGAGGACATCGCCGCGCCGGCGTGTTTCGAGATCGAGGCAGCACTGCGCGAGAAACTCGACATCCCGGTATTCCACGACGACCAGCACGGCACTGCGACCATCATCGGCGCGGCGCTCATCAACGCGCTCGAAGTGCAGGGCAAGAAAATTTCGGACGCGCGCATCGTTTGCCTGGGCGCCGGCGCGGCCGGCATCGCCTCGCTCAACCTGCTGATCGAGCTCGGCGCGCAGCGCAACAATATCCTGCTCGTGGATCGCAACGGCGTCATTCACAACGGCCGCACCGACCTCAATCCGCAGAAGCGCGCATTCGCGCTGGAAACGCCGAAGCGCACGCTCGCCGACGCCATGCAGGGCGCCGATGTGTTCCTCGGTGTATCCGGGCCGAACCTGGTGACCCCGGACATGGTGCGCGGCATGGCGGCGAAACCGGTGGTGTTCGCCCTCGCCAACCCGGATCCGGAAATCAGCCCGGAACTGGCGCATGCCGCACGCACCGACCTCATCATGGCCAGCGGGCGTTCCGACTACCCGAACCAGGTGAACAACGTGCTCGGCTTCCCGTTTATCTTTCGCGGCGCGCTCGACGTACGCGCGCGCACGATTCACCAGAAGATGCTGATCGCGGCGGTGCATGCGATTGCCGGTCTCGCGCGCCTGCCGGTGCCGAAAGAAGTGCTCGCCGCCTACAATCTTTCCCAGCTCGCGTTCGGGCGCGACTACATCATTCCCAAACCGCTCGACCCGCGCCTGCTCGCGACCGTGCCGCCGGCCGTGGCGCGCGCCGCGGTCGAGGCGGGGGTGGCGCGCGCGCCTTACCCGGCAAACTACCCGACCTGATCCGTCCGGCTGTCCGGTGGTTTACGGCATTCGTCCGGCCGGGATAGGCCCGGCCCGGTTCCAATTGCATACTTTTTAAGCACGCCACGAGACCCTCGTTAGATTACGGCAACGCGAACGAGTAGGGCTTCGTTAGCTTATGACAAGACGAACGCAGTAGGGCTTCCTTAATGACCATTTCCACGACAGCCGACAACCAGCTGCTGGCCAACGTCCAGAAGATACTGGATGGCCTGAAAAAAACCGCCGATGGCGGGGTGCTGCACAGCTTCATCGAGCGTGGCCTGCGCAAATTCGGCGCCACCCGCATCGAGGCGGCGTTCCTGGCGTTTGTCGACAAGTTGTTGGTGCGCTACCTCGACAACCCGGACAGCGACCCGGCCACACGCATCCGGATCAAAGTCATCCAACAACGCTTGCGTCCCTATCTGGCGGAAATTCCGGCACGTTCCGCGCCGGCACCAAACGAAGCGCCCACGAGTGCAGGGCCTGTCCCAACAACACCGTCCGTGCCACCGCCGATCGCGGAAACCGTGGCCACGCAAACCGCGCCCGATCCCGTGCCCATAGCGCAGAAGATCACCGCGCCACCTGCACCCGAGCTGATCAGCAAACCGGCCGCGCCGGCGGACAGCATGCATGCTGCCGGCAATTCCCTGCCCGAACAACTCGCGCAGCAGATGGCCAATGCGCTCACCCGCAGCCACGATTTCGATGCGCTGCTGCGTACCAGTCTGCAGACCCTCGAACAGAGCGGCGAGACGCCGGACGTGACCGAGCTCAAGCGTCTGCTCAAGGGCGGCATCGAGGAGCTGATCGCGGAACACCGAACGCTGGAAAAAAATCTCATCGACACGCGCCGCGGCCTGCAGGTCATGGCCGAAGACCGGCGGCAAATGGAGAAGGCCCTCGACCACGCGCGCCGGCACAGCCTGACCGACGAACTCACCGGGCTGCCCAACCGCAGCGCCTTCCTGCGCCAGCTGAACGCCGAGATCGGGCGCGCGCGGCGCTATGGTTTTTCGCTGGCGCTCGCGCTGATCGACCTGGATGACCTCAAGACTATTAACGAGCGCCATGGCTATGCCGCCGGCGATGCCATCCTGCACACCTATGCGCATGAGATTATCTCGAAGTTTCGCGGTTATGACATGGTGGCACGCTACGGCGACGATGAGTTCGCGGTGCTGATGCCGAACACCCAGAAAGATGGCGCGGTACGTGCCATCGACAAGGCGCAGAAGCACGCCACCGGCACCTTCATCCAGTTCAACGGCCAGAATCTTCCGCTGCCGGCATTTTCGAGCGTGCTCACGCTTTACTCCCATGGCGAACCGCCGGACGCGCTGCTCAAGCGCGCTGACGAGGCCCTGAGCCACGCCAAGCAGCGCGGGCGCGCCCAGTCCGTGGTGGCACTGGCGGCCAACTGATGCCGGCAGCACGCCGCTGCGCCGTGAAAAATGAAACTGCGCCTGCACCCTCTCGGTCTTAAACACCCGCCGAACGCCGCTCCGTCACAACGCCGGTGCGCGACACGACAGCAAGAAAGGCACAACCATGAAAAGCCTGTGGAACGACGAGGAAGCGAGCCTCTACCAGGGCGAACGCGGCCAGCGCGTGTACAGCTCGCGCCTGCTCGGCCGCGAGCCGGCGCTGGTGCTGCACGGCGGCGGCAACACCTCGGTCAAGCTGACGGAGACCAATCTGCTCGGCGAGGAAGAAGCGCTGCTTTACGTCAAAGGCAGCGGCGCGGACCTCGAACACATCGAAGCCAGCGGCTTCGCACCGGTGCGGCTGAACCCACTGCTCAAGCTGGCGAAGCTGCCGGCGCTCTCCGACCCGGAGATGGTGAACGCGCTGCGCACGCACATGACGCGCGCCGACGCGCCCACGCCTTCGGTCGAAGCGATCCTGCACGCCATCCTGCCGCACCGATTCGTGGATCACACCCACGCCGATGCGGTGCTGGCCGTCATGAACAGCCGCGATGGCGAAACACGCATCCGCGACATCTACGGCGACAGCGTGGTGATTATTCCCTACGTCATGCCGGGATTCGATCTGGCGCGCGCCGTCGCCGAACGCTTCCCGGCGGCCGCCGGACCGAAGACGGTCGGCATGATCCTGCTGCACCACGGCGTATTTGCCTTCGGCCACAGCGCACGCGAGGCCTACGAGCGCATGATCGATCTCGTCACGCGCGCCGAAGACTATCTCGCCAAGCACCACGCCTGGAACATTTCGGCGCCGGCGCTCACCCCCGGGCCGGTGCCGTTACGGCGCGAACTGGCGGCGTTGCGGCACGAGGTTTCGATGACCGCCGGCTTTCCGTTGATTCTTTCCGCGCACACGGATTCGCGCAGTCTCGCCTTCGTGCGCCGCGAGGACTTGGCCAGGCTCACCCAGCAGGGTCCGGCCACACCCGATCACGCCATCCGCACCAAACGCCTGCCACTGCTCGGGCGCGATGTTGCTGCCTATGCCGACGCCTATCGCAAATACTTCGATGCTTACAGCGCGCAGGCCAAGGAGCCGAAGACCATGCTCGACCCGGCGCCGCGCGTGCTGCTCGACCCACAACTCGGTGTGTGTACTCTGGGGCGCAGCGCCAAGGAAGCGGCGATCGTGCACGACATCTACTCGCACACCATGGACATCCAGTTGCGCGCTGCGCGCCTTGGCGGTTATCAGGCGCTCTCGCCGAAAGACATTTTCGATGTCGAATACTGGGACCTGGAACAGGCCAAGCTCAAGAAAGGCGGCAAGTCGCCGCAGTTCGCTGGGGAAGTCGCGCTGGTCACCGGCGCCGCTTCCGGCATCGGCAAGGCGTGCGTCGAGTCGTTGCTGGCGCGCGGTGCGGCCGTCATCGGCCTCGACATCGACCCGGCGGTCGCCAAACTCCACCAGCGCCCAGATTTCGCCGGCTTCGTGTGCGACGTGACTGATGAGCCGCGCCTGATACAGTCCATCGAACATGGCGTGCGCGCCTTCGGCGGACTCGACATGCTGATTCTGAACGCCGGTCTGTTCCCGCCGGGCACGCGCATCGAATCGCTTGCGATGGCCGAGTGGCACAAGGTGATGCGCGTCAACCTCGACGCCAACCTCGCCCTGCTGCGCGAAGCGCATGCCCTGCTCAAACTCGCCCCGAACGGTGGGCGCGTGGTGGTCATCGGTTCAAAGAATGTACCGGCACCCGGCCTGGGCGCGGCCGCCTACTCGGCCTCGAAGGCAGCACTGCAACAACTCGCGCGCGTCGCGGCGCTCGAATGGGCCAGCGATGGCATCCGCCTCAACACCCTGCACCCGGATGCGGTGTTTGATACCGGCATCTGGACAGAAGAAGTGCTTAAGGCGCGCGCCGCGCACTACGGCATGACGGTTGAAGGTTATAAACGCAAGAACCTGCTCAAGACCGAGATCACCAGCAAAGACGTCGCCGAACTCGCCGCCGAACTGTGCGGCCCGCTGTTCGCCAAAACCACCGGCGCGCAGATTCCGGTGGATGGCGGCAACGAGCGGGTGATCTGATTCCCCATCGCCACCCTCTCAAGCGCTTCGTATTTCAGCAGGCGCTGATTTAGCGCTTTGCGCTGGTGTCCTTCCTTGATATGTGGCTATATCTCAGGCAGGAAACTTGTCGCCAATCTTCGCGACATCATAATTTTACGGAACCTGAATAGTCCCGTTGTAACGGGACTATTTCGGGTGCCGAAATGTAGTTAGGCGTTCACTCAAAGGAGGCTGCCAATGAAAGTAACAAAAAATATTGGGATGCTGTTGCTGGCTGTCTGGCTTATCTTGACCGGGTTATTGCCGCTGCTCAATGTTGGATTCTCCGGGCTGAGTACTGTCATGGCGGTCCTCGCTATCGCAGCCGGGGTTCTGATCGTTATAGGCCGCTAGGCCAACGGCCGGAAACGCGGAAAGTCCGGGCCAGAGAGAAGTTGTTGCGAATCTAGAAAAAATTTCTTTCTGTCCGGATTTTCAGTGTTAAACCAGAGTCCGTGTCATGCGATAGTGCGGTATGCCTTCTTCGAAAAACTCAGCGCCCTCGCGCGCGAAATTGAAACGTTCGTAAAACGGCACGGCATACGTTTGCGCATTGAGAAACGCCGCGCCGGCACCACGTTGCCTGGCCTCGTCCACCAGGCACAGTAACAGGCTTGCCCCCACTCCCTGACCGCGCCAGCCCGGCAAAACCGCCATGCGCCCAATACGCGCCAGCTCGCCGTACAGCAGCAGCCGGCCAGTGCCAATCGGGTTACTGGCAGGGTCAATGGCTAACGCATGAATCGCGCGCAGGTCTTCACCGTCCCATTCCAGCGCCTCCGGGATGTGCTGCTCGCGGATGAAGACTTCGGTACGGACAGCGCGGAGTGCGGCTCGGCGGCTTGCCAGCTGACCAGGTGCGTGCTGTAGCGAGGCGGGGTCATGGGCGACGAGTTTAACGTACGGCCTGGATCAGACGAAATGAAATCCGGGACAGGATGGTACGAACGGCGCTTCACAATGTCCGGGGAACCTTTCGGTTCAAGCGTACGATTGGCGCGCACGCCGACCGGCGCGAACGTCAAAGCTCGCGCAGCGACTGCAACGGCGGCCGATTGAGCACGAAACGCGCGCCGAAAATGCCGAACAGGCCGACGCCAAGCGCACCGGCGGCGGGGCCGGCGATCCACAGCCACGGATCGAACACATAGTCGAGATGGAACACCTGGCGGGCGAGCACCAGACCAGCGAGGTTCGCGGCGAACGCGGCCAGCAGACCGGCGAGCAGGCCGATCGCCACGAACTCCGCCGCCAGTCCTTTGAGAATATGCGCGCGACTGGCGCCGAGCGTGCGCAGTAGCGCGCTTTCGTACAGGCGCTCGTCCTGGGTGGACTGGATGGCGCTGTACAGCACCGTCAGCCCGGCAAACAGCGTGAACAGGAACACGTACTGCACCGACAGGTTCACGCGGTCCATGATGGCGCGCACCTTGGTCATGATCGCGTCCACGTCGATGAGCGTGACGTTCGGGAACGCGCGCACCAGCTGCGCGAGCCACTCCCGATTCTCGGCCGGCAGGTGGAAGCTGGTGATGAACGTCGCCGGATAGCCGTCGAGCAGGCCGGGCGGTGCGATCACGAAAAAGTTGGCGCGAAACGAGTCCCACTCGACGCTGCGCAGGCTGGTGATGGTGACGGTCATTTCGCGATCGGCGATGCGCCAAGTGAGCGCGTCGCCGAGTTTCAGGCCGAGCGTTTCGGCCAGCCCCTTTTCCACCGACACTTCGTGCACGCCGCGCGCGCCCTCCGCCCACCAGTTCCCGGCCACGATACGGTTGCCCTCCGGCGGCTGCGCCGACCACGACAGGTTGAACTCGCGCTCGACCAGACGCCGGGCGCGATCGTCCGAGTAATCCGCACCCGATACCGGGCGCTGGTTCAGCGCCGTGAGCCGCCCGCGCACCATGGGATGGAGGCGCGCCTCCTTCAAGCCGCGCGCCGAAAAAAATGCCTGCATCGGCTGCACCTGGTCGGGCTGCACGTTGATGACGAACTGGTTGGGCGCATCCAGCGGCAGTTTCGACTGCCAGGCGGCCAGCAGGTCGGACCGCACCAGTGACAGCAACAGCAACACCATGATGCCGAGACCGAACGCGAGAATCTGCGTGACGCTGCCCTGCGCGCGGCGCGCGATGTTGGCGAGCCCGTAGCGCCAGGCGACGCCGACCTGCCCGCGCAACAGATTCAACGCGCGCACCAGCGCGAACGCCGCGAGCATCAGCACCAGCAACGTCACCATGGCTCCGGCCAGGACAGTAGCGGTTAATTTGATGTCGGCCGCCTGCCAGAACAGCAACGCGGTAACGGCCGCGAGCGCCGTGCCATACACCGACAACGCACTGGCCGGCAGCGGACCGAGATCACGCCGCAGCACGCGTGCCGGCGGCACCGACTTGAGGCGCAGAATCGCCGGCAGTGCGAAACCAAGCAACAGAATGAGGCCGGTGAGCATGCCGACCAGAACCGGTTGCAACGATGGCGCCGGCAGTTGCGTCGCGAACAAACCGGCTTGCAGCTGTGCCAACACTTCTTGCGCGGCGAAACCAATGACACAGCCAACGAGGCTGGCGCCCACGCCCAGCCAGAGCATCTCCAGAAAATGCAAGCGCGTGATGAAACCCTGGGTGGCGCCGAGGCAGCGCATGACGGCCGCGCCGTCCAGATGCCGCGCGCTGTAGCGGCGCGCGGCGGTTGCCACCGCGACCCCGGCGAGCACCACGCTCACCAGCGCCGCGAGCCCGAGAAACTTCTCGGCGCGCTCGAGCGCGGTCTTGAGCTCGGGACGCGCGTCGCGCACATCGAGCACGCGCTCGCCTTCGCGCAGGCGCGTCTCGATCCAGGTGCGCACGCTGGCGAGCGCCTCGGGCGGGCCGGCGAGCAGCAGGCCGTGACTCACGCGCGAGCCGGGGCCGAGCAGACGGGTGCGTTCCAGGTCGGCGGCGTTCATGAGCAGGCGCGGCGCGTAGCTGAACAGGTTGCCGCCGCGATCCGGCTCAAAGGTGATCACCTGCGCGATGCCGAAGCGCTGCGCGCCGAGTTCGATCGACCCGCCTACCCGCAGGCCGAGCACGCCGAGCAGGCGCTCATCCACCCACACCGTGCCGGGCGCGGGAATTCCGCTTGCGACACGCTCCGCACCGAACGGCTCGTCCGCCACGCGCAGTGCGCCGCGCAGCGGATAATCCGCGCTCACCGCCTTCACATCCACCAGCTGGGCGTTGTCGCCGGCCAGCACCACGCTCGGGAAACTGGCGGTGCGGGCGGTGCGCAGGCGCAGGGCCTGTGCGTGCTGTTCCCACTCGGCCGGCGCTGCCTGGCCGGCCGCGACCACGAGATCGGCGGCCAGCAGCTCGGCGGCCTGCTGGCTCATGGCCAGGCGCACGCGATCGGTGAAGAAACCGACCGAGGTAATGCTTGCCACCGCGATCACCAACGCCGCTGCCAATACCTTGAGTTCGCCGGCGCGCCAGTTGCGGCGCAGTGCACGCAGTGCGTAACGCAGCATCGATGCCTTCACGCGCGCACCGTGGGGCGGCGCACGCGTTTCGGCTTGGCCTCCTGCGCGCGTCCGGCCTCCAGCCGCACGCGGCGCGTGCAATGGCGCGCGAGCGACTCGTCGTGCGTGACCAGCACCAGCGTGGTGGCGAGCTCGCGGTTGAGCGAGAACAGCAGCTCGGTGACGCGCGCACCGGTCGCCTGGTCGAGGTTGCCGGTCGGCTCGTCGGCAAACAGGATTTTCGGGCGCGCCGCGAACGCACGCGCGATCGCCACGCGCTGCTGCTCGCCGCCCGACAGCTGGCTGGGATAGTGGCCGGCGCGGTCGGCCAGCCCGACGCGCGCCAGCACCTCGCGCGCCGCCTCGGCCGGCGCGGCTTCGCCGGCGAGTTCCAGCGGCAGCATCACGTTCTCGATCGCGGTGAGGCTCGGCAACAACTGGAACGACTGGAACACGAAACCGACGCGGCCGGCGCGCAGGCGCGCGCGCCCGTCTTCGTCGAGCGTGCCGAGGTCGATGCCGTCCAGCCGCACGCGTCCGCTGGTCGGCGTGTCGAGCCCGGCGAGCAGGCCGAGCAGCGTGGACTTGCCGGAGCCGGAGGCACCGACGATCGCACACGCCTCGCCGGCATCGAGCGCGAGACTGACGTTGTCGAGAATGGTGAGCGTGCCTTCCGGACTGACGACCTGTTTGGTGAGGTTTTGCGACTCGATGATGGGCATGGTGTAATGGCGGCGAATGAAAATCTTCTGGTTAGTGTTCGTACTGTTTCTGGCGCGCGATGCCGGCGCGGCACCCGCGCCTTCCATTCTGGTCGTGGGCGACAGCCTGAGCGCCGGTTACGGCATCGAGTTGCGCGACGGCTGGGTCACGCTCCTGCAACAACGCCTGGCCAAGCAAGGCTACCTGCACGCGGTGGTGAACGCCAGCATCAGCGGCGATACCACGGCCGGCGGACGCACGCGCCTGTTGGCGGCACTAAAACGCCATCGCCCGCAGATCGTCATTCTCGAACTCGGCGGCAACGACGGCCTGCGCGGCCTGTCGTTGCGCGAGACGCGCGCCAACCTCAATGCCATGATCAAGGCCGCGCAATCGGCCGGGGCGCAGGTGCTGCTGGTCGGCATTCATCTGCCTCCCAACTATGGCCCGGATTACACCGGCAAGTTCCATGCGATCTATCGCGACCTGGCACACAATTACAATCTGGCGTTCGTGCCGTTCCTGCTCGAGGGTGTTGCACTCACCCCCGGGCTCATGCAGCCCGATGGGATCCACCCGCGCGCCGCCGCCCAACCGCGTCTGCTCGACAACGTCTGGCCGTATCTCGAACCGCTGCTCAAGCCAGAGACCGAACCGGTTGCGGCCCAACGCCGAAGCGGCGGATAGACACCGAGAGCCATCCGGTGCAATGCGCCGCGCGCATTGCACCGGATGCTTTATTTATTTCATCGGCGCCTTGAGTGCCTTGGTGGCGATCAGTTCGATCAATACGCCCCAGAGTGCACCTTACAGGGTCAACATGATGGCGCCGCGCGCCTCCTGCGCAAACACCGCCATCGGCAACGAGCCGAGCACGCCCAGCAGCGCGCCATGCGCCAGGTACGGCCAGCGCAGCGCCGAGATGCCGACCACAAAACCGACGAAGCTGCGATTCAGGATCGTGCCGGCGATCAGCGCCGGCGTGTAGACGATGCCGACGCTCACCCCGCCCTGCCAGCACATCACGCCCGCCGCCACGCCGAGCAGTGTGGTGCCGACCAACCGCTTTGCATACACCATTGAGACACCCCTGTTCCCGGGTTGAGGAAACTCTGAACAAGTACACCTTTTGCCGTTTCGTCCAAAGGACTTGTTCAGAGGTTCCTTAATGAAACCTTGCGGATGCGCGTCGTCGCACAAGCCGGTATCATGCGCCGGTTCATTCTGCGTCGCACCTGCGCCATGTCCAAGAGCAAATCCTCCGAACCGCGCACCGTCCGGGACTTCATTCTCTGGGCCGAACGACGCTTCGGCAAGGCCGGGCTGTATTTCGGCCATGGCACCGACAATGCGCGCGACGAAGCAGTCTGGCTGGTTATCGCATCACTGCAAATTCCCTTCGACCGCCTCGACGCCGAGGCCGGACGACGGCTGAACGCAGCCGAGCAGAAGATCGTGCGCGATCTCGTCGAGGCGCGCGTCGGCACGCGCAAGCCGCTCGCTTACCTGCTGCACGAGGCCTGGTTCGCGGGCCTGAAATTCTACGTGGACGAGCGCGTGATCGTCCCGCGCTCGCTGATCGGTGATTTTTTTCCCGAACAGTTCCAGCCATGGATCGACCCCGCGCGCGTGCACCGCATCCTCGATCTGTGCACCGGCAGCGGCTGCATCGCCATCGCGGCCGCGCACGCCTTCCCGCGGGCACAGGTAGACGCCGTGGACATTTCGACCGATGCGCTCGCGGTCGCGCGCATCAATGTCGAGCGCTACGACCTCGGCGCGCGCGTACAGCTCGTGCATTCCGACTTGTATCAGGGGCTTGGCGGGCGTCGCTACGACCTGATTCTATCCAACCCGCCGTACGTGGATGTCGTCGACATGGCGGCGCTGCCGGCCGAGTACCGGCACGAACCGGCGCTGGCCCTGGCCTCCGGCGAACACGGCCTCGATGCCATTCTGCACATTCTTGCGCACGCCCCCGCACACCTGAATCCCGGCGGCACACTGGTCGCCGAAGTCGGCAACAGCCGCGTGGCGCTCGCCGCGCGTTTCCCGGAGGTGCCGTTCGTCTGGTTGACCAGCGCCAGCGGCGACGAGAGTGTGTTCCTGCTCTCCGCCGGAGAGCTCGACCGGCATGCCGGACGCTTCGCTTCCGCGCGCTCCTGATCCGCTTTCCGCCGTTGGCCAGCGCTTTTTGTAATCGCTCACCTACGTGCCTGCCTTGAAGTGAGCAATAAACTCGTCGGCCGTGATTGCCGCGTGCGCAGTAATTTGAGAAAGATCAATGCGGGACTGGTCTGGCGTATCCTAAAATCATTTTTTTTTACAAGGGACTTCAGGAGAACCGACATGGCAAAGGAAAAATCCACCCGCCGCAGCACCAGCCGGGCCAGCGCTGGACAGGGTAACCCCGGACAGAACGTATTGCCCGATGAGCGGCGGCGCATGATTGAGCAGGCCGCGTACTTCCGCGCCCAGCAACGCGACTTCAATGGCGGCGATCCGGTCGAGGATTGGCTGGCTGCCGAACGCGAGATCAATCGCCTGCTACCGAGCCCGCAGCAGCAAAAGCAGGAACTGGCGGCGTACCAGAAGCTGCGCGAAGGTGTCGGCCGCATCCTCGGCGATGCCAAAGAGACATTGAATGCCGAGACCATTCGCCAGGCGCTCGCACAGGCGGTCGCACAACTCAAGCAGGTGGGCGAACACACTGCCGACACTGTCGACAAGGTCGCCGCGAGCGTCGAGCGGGATATGGCCAACGCCGCACAGAAGATCGGCACACGCTGGGAGGCATACTCCGAAAAAACCGCCGACCTGTTTCAGGTGTGGCGCAACCGCAGCAACCAGTTCCTGTCCGGCGCCACCACCGCGCTGGGCGAATGGCTGCAGCAGAGCAGCGAGAAACTGAGGCATCAGACCTATCACAGCGGCGAAATGGCGGCGAGTGGAGCGCTGGAGTGCACCGCCTGCGGCGAGCGCCTGGTGCTCGAAACGCCGTCGCACCTGCCGGCGTGTTCGAAATGCCGCCATACGGAATTCCGCCGCGTCTAGCCCCATCCGGCGTGCGTCATGGATACCAGCTCCGGGCAGGCAGCCCTGCGGATCCTGATCCTGAGCGCGGACCGCTTCGAGGATTCCGAATTACAGGTGCCAACGGAGCGTCTGCGCGCCGCGGGCTTCAACGTCGATATCGCCGCCCCGGTGAAGGGCCCGATCCGCGGCAAACACGGCCACCTCGCCAACGCCAACCTCGGTATCGACGAGGTGCAACCGGACGCTTACGCAGCGCTGGTGCTTCCGGGCGGCGAGGCGCCCGCGCGGCTGCGTCACCTGCCGGAAGTGCTCGACGTGGTGCGCGCCTTCGTGCGGGCCGGCAAACCGGTAGCCGCCATCTGCCACGGTCCGCAGATCCTGGCGGCGGCGGGCGTGCTCGCCGCACGCACCGTCACCTGCTACCCATCGGTCGCGGACGAGCTGAAGTCCGCGGGCGCGCGTTACCGGGATGCAGAGGTTGTGGTCGACGGCAACCTGATCACTTCACGCAAGCCGGCCGATCTGCCGGCCTTTGTGCGGGAAACTCTCAAATCCCTGCATTCCGCAGCGGCGCGGCCCGAGGGCGTGACCACCTCGTAATCGTATTGTGGCGCGCGCTCCAGCCACGCCTCGCTGTTCATCACTACAGACGTTGACCAAAATCAAAGCGGCGCTCATTCAAGAGATGGACAATACCGAAGGAATTTCACATGGAGGCATGATCATGGCAAACGAAGCTAAACAGGAAACCAAGGGGCAGGATATTCAGAAGGTGACGCCGGCACGCATGCTGAGCCCGTTTGACGAAATGGACCGCATGTTCGGCGGTTTTTTTCGGCGCGGCATCATGCGCCCGTGGCGCTTTGACTGGCCAACCTTTCCGGAGATGGCGTTGCCGGAGATGCGGATGCCGAAGGTGGACCTGGTGGACCGCGAAAACGAAGTGCTGATAAGGGCCGAGGTGCCGGGCGTGGACAAGAAAGACCTGGACATCAGTGTCGGCGACAACAGCGTGACCATCAAGGGCAGCACACGCCATGAAGAACAGGAAGAGAAGGGCGACTATTACCGCTGCGAGATCTCACGCGGCGCGTTCAGCCGCACCGTCGCTCTCCCGGCCGCGGTAGACAGCACCAGGGCCAAGGCAGAGTTCAGGGACGGGATGCTGGAACTGACACTGCCCAAGGTGGAAAAGGCCAAACGCCATAGCGTGAAAATCGACTGATCTGATTCGTCGCGGCACGCTTCCACACCGCAGCTGCTCGCAAAGTGGAGACCCCGGTTACGCCGGTGCCTCACCCGGCTCGGCCATTGCCCTGTCGATTGCCTTGAGCATCCGGTCCGCATTGAACGGCTTGACCACGAAGCCGTGTGCGCCCATGGCGCGCGCCTTCGCCACTGTGCTCGAAGTTGCCTCACCGCTGATCATTACCACCGGCAGATTCGGGTGTTTGGTCCGCAACTCGGCCAGAACTTCCAAACCGTTGCTGCCGTTCAAGTTGATGTCCAGCAAAACGATGTCCGGACGCAGGTCAGCGCAGAGTTTGAGCACCGTACTGCCACCCGTCGCCTCGCCCACGACCTCGTGATTGCGGCTGCGCAGGATGGCCCGAACCAGCTCGCGTACCACGGCATTGTCGTCAACAACAATTGCTCTCATGTCTCTTTACCATAACCACACCATAGCCACGGGATTTGTATTCCCTAAACGTAGTCTAGTGTAGCGCTATACGATGAGCGGATATCAACAATATGACACGTTGGGCGGGACCCTGCCCTAGCGTATTTTCACGCTACGGTTTATCGCATAAACCGCCCGCGCTGGGTACACCGGCCGGCCATACACCATAAAGGCGAACCCCGGACGTCAGTGGCTGCAACGGCTGGTGTTCTTGAGCCTTGCGATCTTGCTCGAGTTGTCGCGTTGCAGCACTTCGCACTCGACCGTCGGGCGCGCGCCGTAGCAGAGGCGGATTTGTTCGAGCAGCTGATCGATCTCGCGGTTGCAGGCGGCGCTTTTCGTGTGCTGCCGGCCAATGCCGAAGTCTTCGGGCGAGAAGTCGGTGCGCGGCGGCGTGCGCGAAGGCTCGTCCGGTGGCGACTTCTGTTTGCAGCCCGCCGCCAGTACCACCATCACGATAAACAGTACTTTCCACGATCTCATCGGATAACAACCTCAACAATATCTCCCAAGCCGCGGGCACATGGCTGAAGTCCTGCACGCGCTGATTTTATCGACACGAGGGACAGCGCCTCCCCATTAAAAAAGACGGCCGGCCAAAGGCGGGGAAGATTTTCGCAAGCGGCTCTGCCCAGTACAGCCATTTAGCCGTTCGATCCCTGGCGCGACAGCAGCGCTGCAAGCGCGCCGAGCAACACGGACACAGCCAAGGGGCAGCGGCCAGACGCAGCACGCCCCTGACAGGAGTGCTCACGCGGGATTAATCCGAATCCTTGGGATTTTCAGCCAGCGACTGTTCCGGAGACTGTTCCGGATTATCGGATGACTGGATATTCTTTTTATCCAGCTTGCGCTGGCGCTTTTCTTCGTTCTTCTTTTTCTTGGCTAAATCTTTCTGACGCTTCTCGAACTGATAATTTGGTTTTGCCAAGTTGGCACCCCCTTCGCTGGTGTCGGTTGATGAACGTTGATCCCGGTTACTGCCTCGATCTGCACATGCTACATGCAGCCCGGAAATAATGAAATCAGTGCTGCGGAACCAACGAAACCCCGCGGAATACGGCTAACCGCAGGAAAGCGCCGGCGCCTGGGGAGACAACATCGTGCGCACCACCTGGGCATCGGCATGACGCGACGGATCACACAGGATGTGCTTCAGCTCCTTTTCCACCAGGATCTTTGCGGCGCTGCGGAGGCGACCTGCGCTCTTCGAGGTGATATTGAGCGACGTCGGAATCCGGTTGAGACGATTGCCAAGCCAGGCATGTTCCGGATCCCCGTCCTTGTCCAGATTCTCCCAACTGATGTGCAGCAAGGTCCCGCCGTGATGTTTTAACAGGGTCTTGGCGAACTGGAGTTGCGTGGCGCGAAGTGAGGTGAGGAGCGTGTCGTAGGCCAGGAAGAAGTTGCTGTCGATCAAGTAATCGGACCAGCTGCGCGGCTCCGCTTGCTTGGCCATACTGTTATCAAGCGACATGTAGGCATCGATGATGATGACCACGCGCTGTTTAGGCTCATCCGTATTGCTGGTGTGCGATTCCATGGCGGTCTTGATCGCATTCAGCCCCAGGTTGTCGTAGGCGCCGCCGTCGAGCAAGTGGACATATTGCTGTTCACGGAAGTCACGCAAGGTCACATAGTTGAAGGCCCCCGGGAAGCTTGCCGACGCCATGACCGCGTTGGCAACTGGATACCGGTCAAGGTCGGAATCGAGTTTCTGAAATTGCTCGGGCGTGAAGGCGAAAGAAAACTCGCGACTCGGTGCGGCCGTCACATTCGTGGCATTGATGGCGAGATTCGGCCGGTTTGGATTCAGGTCCCGAAAGCGGAACTGGTTATTGTCGAGAATTGAACGGTCATAGAGATTGCTGGAAATGGTCTCCGCCATGATGTCGGTTCGGTCGAAATGCGTGAACCAGAATTTGACGATGTTGTTCGGCCAAAACCAGTTGCCGAACCAGCGCGTCAGAAAGTTGCGTTCCAATAACGGATAAACCGTTTCCTCGCGCCAGGCGTAGCGTGCGGCCCCGTTTGTGGTCGGTGGGCAGGCCGCCTTGTCCTCTGGATTGTCACAGCTCAGGGCGTAATAGGCCGCCGTCAGGCAACCGCCGGACACGCACGACACGAGATCGGCATGTTGGAGCAGCCCGTAACGCTGTAACTCGAACATGACCGCCGCCCCGAATATTGACGCACGACTGCCGCCACCCGAGATGGCCAGGGACACGAAACGATCGTCCCGGCAGTTCTCCGGGATCGATTCCCGGGATTGGGGCGCTGCCACGGTGCGGCAGGCAACATTGATCTGCCACGGGACATTCACGATCGACGCCTTGCTGGCGCCAGAGGGGACGTTGGCTGGCAGCATCGGCCGCAGCGACGCCACGCGATAGATATTTTCCACCGGGCGTGGGACTGGGGCTAAAGCGCGCTCGCTTGCCTGGTTGCTATAGCTGTACAACGGAATGGAGCTGCACCCCGCAAGCCCGGTTACCGCCAGCAACGGGAGCACAGCCAAGCAACGCATGATCAATTCTCCTCCGTGAGGCTGTGACACATTATTGTGAACAGTCTGGCGTAACCGCCCCAGCACGGTGAAGTGCCCAAGTGGACGACTCCAGCTCATTGGCATTTGAACGGCAAGTAGCCCACAGGAATGTTGGTGTTGTTGGCGCCCCTGATGGTCATCTTATCGGGCGCCGCCGCATAGCCGCAAACCCAGGTGACCGGAACCACAAGCGCGTCTTCCACGACGGCCGGGCGGAGCGTGAGGATTTTGCCGTTGATCAGGCCGTGCGCGCGATTACCAAAGGTAATATCAATCGCCCCGTCTCGCACCGACAGCGAGCTGATGAAGTTGTTGACGATCTTGTCGGCGGGCGGCAGCCCGGCGCTGGCGTTGTCAACGGGAAAGGCGTGTGCGGTGGCCCACGATCCGGAAATCGGAGCTTTGACGATGTCCGCCAGGGGCAGGGCTTCAACGATCTGCTCCCGGATAATCTTGTTCTGAAAATTGGGAACCGCCATCAACGCCAGAATCGCGACAACCGCGAGCACTACAACCAGTTCCAGCATGCTGAAGCCGTCATGCTGCATCGCCATTTGCCTAACCGAGTTCGTAGTGTGGGGGAGCCATACCATCAATGGCATATGTCCTGCCGCTTGTACATCGCCTCGATCTCCTTGGCGTAGCGCTCCTCGATCTTATTGCGCTTGAGCTTGAGGGTCGGCGTGATCATCCCGTTTTCCACCGTCCAGGGATCGGCGAGGCGCGCGAGGTGACGGATCTTGGCGTAGCCGGGGAAATCCTTCAGTTGCGCGTTCGCGCGACGGCACAACTCGCGTTCGTCCTCGAGCTTGCTCACCACCAGCAGGCCGAGGTGCGCGCGACCTTCGCCCACGACCATGGCCTGGTCAAATTCCGTGTCGCGTGCAATCGCCTGCTCGGCGTCACCGGGCGGAACCTTTTCACCGTTGCTGAGAATGATGACATCCTTCACGCGTCCGCGGATGTAGATGCGGCCTTCGCGCATTTCGACGATGTCGCCGGTGTGGAACCAGCCGTCTTTGTCCAGCACCGCGTCGGTGGCGGACTGGTTGTTCCAGTAACCGAGCATCACGATCGGGCCGCGCACGTGCAGCTCGCCGTTTCCGGCCACGCGCGCCTCGACGCCCGGCACCGGGTGCCCGACCGACATCGGGTCGTTGTCGGCCAGGCGGTTGCAGGCGGCGATCGGCGAAGTCTCGGTGAGACCGTAACCGTGGACGAAGGTCAGGCCAACGCCGGTGAATATCTTGAGCAGGTGCGGGGCGAGCGCTGCGCCGCCGAGAAAGATGTACTCCAGCTCGCCGCCGAGGCGGGCGCGCAGCTTCTTCGCCACCAGCGTGTCGAGCACCGGCCAGAGCAGCTGCTCGCCCAGGCTGGCCTCTTTCTTGAAGCGCTTCCAGCCGATGTCCACGGTCTTCTCGAACAGTTTGCGCTTGGTCGAGCCGGGCGGCAGGTTCTCCTCGACCTTGGAGTACACGCGCTCGAAGATGCGCGGCACACTGACGATGATGTTGGGCTTCTGGCTGACCATGTCCTCGCCGAGCTCGAGAATGCCACGCGCGTAGATCACCTGCGCATTGCCATCCATGCACATCGGCACGTAATAGCCGGCGGTGCGCTCGAACATGTGCGACAACGGCAGGAATGACAGGAACCGCTGTGGCCGGCCGCAGATTTCCGGTACGGCTTCGAGCACTGCGCGCAGATCGCTCACGATGTTGCGGTGCGAAAGCATCACGCCCTTCGGCCGGCCGGTGGTGCCGGAGGTATACACGAGCGTTGCCAGCTCTCCGGCCTTGGTCGGACTCGGTTGCAGCGTCACGCCCTTTTTCGGCAGCCACTTCTTGACGCTCACGGCCTTGGTGTCGGCCTTCGGCGCATCGTTCAAACACACCACGCGTTCGACGGTGCCGGCCTGCGTACGCAGCGCTTCCCACAGCTTGCCATCTTCGAGCAGCAGCAGTTTGACGCCGGCGTCGGTGAGACAATAGGCCATGTTGTCCGGGCGGTCGTTGTAGAACAGCGGCACCACCACGAGCCCGAGACCGAGCGCCGCCTGGTCGAAGCACATCCACTCCACGCGGTTGCGCGAACACAGGCCGACGCGGTCGCCGGCTTTGAGATTTTCCTTAGTGAGCGCCGCCTGCCAGCGGCCGACTTCGGCCGCGGCCTGCGCCCAGCTCATATCCACCCACGCCGTGCCGTCGAACCAGCGGTACGCCTTGCCCTCCGGGCTGAGGCGCACGCGCTCGCGAAAGAGATCGGTCAGCGTCCAGTTTTCTGCGGGAACAATGCGCATGCTCACTCCTTTAGCAGCAGTTGCCGGGTGAAAATCTCGCGTCGCGTCCAGCCGGCATCCGGCTCGAAGCGCTTGTCGTACTCCTGTGCCAGGCGCCGCAGCGTGCTGCAAATGCCGATGTCGCCGAGCGTTTCGGCGTAGCGCATCGGCCCGCCGAGATACGGCGCGAAGCCGGTGCCGTATACCATGCCGGCATCGATGCTGTCGAGGTCGGCCACCACGCCTTCACGCAGGCAGGCGACGGACTCGTTGACCATGCGCAGAATGAGACGCTCGGTGATCGGTTCGTGCGTAGCGCCGCGCATGCCACGATCCTGCGCCTTGCCCTTCTTGTCATAGGTGTAGAAGCCCTGGCCGCTCTTCTTGCCAAGATGTCCGGCCGCCACCGTGTCGCGCAGGCGCTGCGGCACCTTGATGCCGAGCGGGCCGGCGAGTTCCTCCGCGACCGATAGGCAGATGTCGAGGCCGACGGTGTCGGCCAGCAGGATCGGGCCCATGGGCATGCCGAAGTCGGTGGCCGCACCGTCGATATCGGCCAGCGCCACGCCCTCCTCCGCGAGCA
>Ga0105094_10000429_pt1 | contig 20708 bp, 20 predicted proteins | sample PPLLak1March2015_2_FD_87023 | JGI IMG/M metagenome (GOLD analysis project Ga0105094, IMG submission 87023) | Freshwater sediment microbial communities from Prairie Pothole Lake near Jamestown, North Dakota, USA - PPLs Lake P8 Core (3) Depth... | ecosystem: Environmental > Aquatic > Freshwater >...
CGCTGCCGCCGCAGTTCACCCCGCGAATCGATCGCCCCGACCGGCAGTGGGTCGGGGCGATCTGCAACCGGGTACCCTGGAGGTGGCGGTCTTGCTGGGACAGAGCTCCTGCCCGGAGCAGCGCAAGGGGGCCAGGAAAGCCGGCGGCCCGCATGCTTCCCCCTGGGCCTCAGCCCTCCCAGCCAACCTCAGTCTCGGCGGAAACTCTCAATTCAATCTCACCGCGTCGGGCTATTGTCCGAACATCTCCAGCAGGACAGGGTTGATCGCCTGCCACTGGGGCGCCAGCACCGATGCCCCCCCGGCAGTGGTGAAGCCGCGCGCCATCTCGCGCGTGATCGTCCGGCCATCGATCCCCTCCGGGCCCGCCCGCAGCACGGCGAACCCGAGCTGCGGCCACAGCATCGCCGGCAAGTCCGTGTCGATGGACGCCATGAGGACCGCACCAGCAGCGGGAAGGCGCGGCCAGGTGAGCGGGTTGAGCATCCGTGTCAGCACGCTCTGCAGGAAGAGCTGACCGCGCTGCATGCGGAAGAAGTCATCGGTTCCCTTGCGGTCGCGCACGAAGGCCAACGCCTGCGTTCCATCCAGCAGATGCCTGCCGGGCTCATACCCCGCCATGGGGGTGCTCAGGTCCACCTCGACACCCCCCAGCGCGTCGACAAACCGCGCCAATCCCTCGAACCGGATCCGCACATAGTAGGGCACATCGACGCCGAAGTTCAGCGCGACGGTCTGCTTGGCCGCCTCGGGACCACTCCCAGGCGAGGCGTTCTCGGCGAAGAAGTGCGCCGTGTTGATGCGGTTCTCGCCAGCGCCCGGAATGGCCACCCACAGGTCCCGCGGGATCGAAAGCATGCCGACATAGGGCTGGGTGGGAATGACCGTTGTCAGGACCATGGTGTCGGTCCGGGAGGCTTGAGACTCCTGCGGCCGGCTGTCGATGCCGAGCAGCAGGATGTTCGAGCGAAGCGGCAGGAACAGATACACGGCCAGTGAGAGGCCGAGGGCCAGGCCGAGGCCTGCAGCCATGACCCGCGACCAGCCGTGCCGGGCGCGCGCCGGCACTCGGTGTGGCCGGGTTTGGTCGAACGAATTCACGACGCCCTGTAGGTAGGGCTGATAGGCACGCGGGTCGCTGGACATGGGGCGGAAGTGTACCACCCAGCTCCGCCTCCCCTGCCCCGGCCGGAGCGCCCCCGGACATCCCCCTGCCGGCCGGCAGTTGCCCCCTCCCCGGCGGCCGCATACAATGGGCACGTTCTGCTCGCCAGCCCTTGCATTGCGGCACGAACCGGACAGCATCCCTGAACATAGCCTGACGGCCGATCCGGGCTGCCAGCCGGGATCCCCCCTGCGGAGCCACGCTGTGCTGAGAGCCATCTTCCTCTACCTGTCCCAGGCCACCTGGGCCAAAGACCTGATCATGCGCTGGGGTTTCTCCCGCCGGGCGGCGACGCGCTTCATCGCCGGCGAAAGGCTGGAGGAAGCCCTGCGGGCGGTATCGGAACTCAACCGGCGGGGGCTGTTCGCCACACTCGACCACCTCGGTGAACACGTGACAACCCCGGACGAGGCTCGCCGGGCAGCGGATGACTACCTCGAGATCATTGACCGCATCTGCGCCTCAGGTGTCCGCTCGAATGCCTCGTTGAAACTGACTCAGCTCGGCCTTGGCCTGGACGACGATTTGTGTCTGGACAACCTGCGCCGCATCCTGCGCAAGGCCGCTGCGTGCGGCGTGTTCGTTCGTGTCGACATGGAGGATTCATCGACCGTCGATCGGACGCTTGACTTCTACCGCACGCTGCGCGACGAGGGACTGCACAACACCGGCCTGGTGATCCAGGCCTACCTGTTTCGCAGCCAGGCCGACGTGCAGTCCCTGCTGGCCGCACCGACCCGGATCCGGCTGTGTAAAGGCGCCTACCGTGAGCCGGCGCACATCGCCTTCCCGCGCAAGGCTGACGTCGACCTGAACTTTGACACGTTGACCGCTATGTTGGTGGACGCCGCCCTCGCCCACGGCGCGCCACCTGCCGCCGCGGATGGCAGAATCCCGGCGCTCCCGGCCATTGCCTCGCACGACGAGAAGCGGATCAACTTCGCCCAACGCTACGCCGAGCAGGTCGGCCTCCCCAAGCCGGCGCTCGAGTTCCAAATGCTGCACGGCATCCGGACCGACCTGCAGCTCGCCCTCACCCGGGCCGGCTATCCCGTGCGAGTGTATGTTCCTTACGGGACGCACTGGTACCCCTACTTCATGCGGCGACTGGCCGAGCGGCCGGCGAACGTGTGGTTCTTCCTCTCGAACTACCTGCGCGGCTGACAAACCCCGCCGGACGACGGCTCGCGGGTACAATCTCCGGCGAGCCGGTTCTTCCGGCCGAGGAGCGGCATGCAGCTGCAGGGGAAGACCGCCATCGTCACCGGCGCCGGGCGCCGGCTGGGCGCAGCCATTGCGGAGGCGCTGGCCAGCCGCGGCTGCAACCTGCTGATCCACCACCACGCCAGCCCGCAGCCAGCCGCGGAGCTCGCCCGCCGCGCCAACGCCCTTGGCGTGCAGGCCCACGTCGCCCAGGCAGATCTCGCCCGAGTCGAGGGGGTACACCAGCTGTTCGAGTCCTTCGACGGCTGCTTTGCCCGGCTGGACCTCCTGGTCAACTCGGCGGCGATCATGCAGGCCGTCGATCTCTTGACGGCGACCGAAGCCGACTGGCAGCGCAGCATGGCGTTGAATTTGAAGGGCCCCTTCTTCTGTTTGCAGCAGGCAGCGCTGCGCATGCAAGCCCGCGGCGGCGTGATCATCAACATCTCGGACCTTGCAGGCCAGCGACCGTGGATGCGCTTTCCGATCCACTCCATCAGCAAGGCCGGCGTGGACATGCTCACCCGGGTCGCCGCGCTGCGACTGGCGCCCGGAGTGCGGGTCAATGGCATCGCGCCCGGTCCTGTGCTTAAGCCGGAGGGCATGCCCCTGGCACGCTGGGATCAGATGGGCGAAGCGCTCCCGCTGGGCCGGGCTGGCGGACCCGAGAACGTCGTCCAGGCAGTGCTGTTCCTGGCGGAGAACGACTTCATCACCGGCGAGACGATCGTCGTTGATGGCGGCGACACGCTCACCTGAGGAGCACAGTGTGACCGAAGCGGTCAAGCACCTGGCACAGCGCCTCGAGCAGGAAGGCGAGAAGAGCCTCGCTTTCTTTCGCCGCCTGCCTGAATCGGCCTGGGAGGCGCAGGTGTATTCGACAGGGTCCGGCTGGCGCGTTCACGACATCCTGGCCCACTTCACCTCCGCCGAACGCGGCTTCCACGCCTTGCTGGAGGATGTCCTGGCCGGTGGCCACGGGGCGCCGCTCGGATTCGACATCGATCAGTTCAACGAGGGGGAGGTCGGCGCGATGCACGGCCAGCCGGCAGAAGCGTTGCTGCAGGCCTTCGCCGCAGCCCGCGCCAGCACGATCGAGCTGACCCAGCGGCTTCGACCGGAAGCCTTGATCCAGCGCGGCCGTCATCCGTGGTTCGGCGAGACCACAATCGGCGATATGCTGAAGCTGATCCACCGCCACAATCAGCTGCATCAGCGAGACATCCGCAAGGCCCTGGCCTCGGGGTCCCCACTGCCGGTGGAGAGCAGCCTGCCGCCGCGCCAGGCCGGGTCGGGAGACGGGTGATGCCGGACCAGCCGGCCCCATTTGCCCAGCGCAGCCGCAAGCGGATCGCCTTCGACCACAGGGAGATGGATTATTACCTGAGCTGGATCCTCGGCCGCGCAGTCTACGAGGGCGCTCGCCGCGAGGAGTGCTTGCAGCTTGCCTCCCAAATCACGGATGGGGATCCGCAGAGCTGGCAGCGGGCCTGGATCCCGCTCGCCGAACAGACCGAACAATCTGCGGCAGCTTCGCTGTCCGCCGGCGACCATCAGGCGGCGCGCCTGGCGTTCCTGCGGGCGTGCACCTGCCATCGCGCCCCGATGTTCCTCATGCACCCGGAGGATCCGCTCTTCGCCGAGCTGGGCGAGCGGATGCGCAGCTGCTTCCGGCGAGCCGCCGCCCTCTTCGCTCCGCCCATCCGTTCGATCGAGGTCGACTACCACGGGGTTCGCCTGCCCGGCTACTTATGGCCACCCGACACCTCCACCAAGCCTCACCCGACGCTGATCGTGATCGGAGGCATTGAGACCTTCGTCGAGGACTGCTGGTTCATGCTCGGGACTTCAGCTGCCAGGCACGGCTTCAATCTGCTGACGGTGGACTTGCCCGGGCAAGGCTTCAACCCGGGGCACGGCCTGGTTTTCGGCGCCCAGATGGAGCAACCCGTTCAGGCAGTCCTCGACCACGCCTGCGGTCGCCCCGAAGTCGATCCAGTTCGTCTGGCGCGACACGGTTTCAGCTGGGGCGGGCACGTGGTGCTGAAGGGCGCCGAACATGATCCCCGTGTGGGCGCCTTAATCGCCAACCCGCCCATGCCGGACGTCTTTCGCGCCGCGCTCGGACAGCAGGCTGGACAGAACCGCAAGGACCCGATCGCCCGCCTGGTGTTCGAGCAAATCGCCTGGCGTTTGGGATTGCGCATCAGCGCCAACCTCGGCGACCTGGCTCGCCGGTTCGCCAAGGCCTATGACTACCTGGCGCACGGCAAGGCTGACGTCCGGCACATCCTTTGCCCGTGTTTGCTGCTGGCCGGTGAGGGGGAGGCTCCCATCACCCTGACCATCGCCCGCGAAATGGTGGGCAGACTGACCCATCCCATGACCCGATTGCACATCTTCACCGGGGCCGAAGGCGGCGAGGCGCACTGCCAGGTCGACAACCTTGAACTTCCCAACAACCTGATGTTCGACTGGCTGGCGAGCGTGTGGGCGTGATGGCAGAGTGGGACGCGAATGGGTGGATCGCCGTCCGGCGCTGGAGCTGCAATGCGCTTGGGTGACCGTCCTCGTTACCCGATCCACGACCTGTACATCCGGCCGCTGGAGGTCAGGCTGACGGAAGGCGCCGCGCACTTGCGCCTGCTGGCTGATGCCGATCACCTGCTACGCCGCTTCGGCGCGGTGGACTTCCTCCGCCTCCCAGCCGGCACGACTTTCGGCCCGCGTCTGCAGTCGGTCGCCGATGAGGCGTGGGTGCTCGAATCAGGCGAGGCGGACCTGTTCTGGCGCGACGAGCGCCGTGGCTCCCCCACCCAAAACTGCCAGCACCGGCTGCGCGCCCTGCCGCCCCTGCTCTGGCTCGTCCCCTTCGGGGTGGTCTTTGGTCTGCGCAGCGCCCAGCCGTGCGTGCTCATTCGGCTAAGCACACACGAGTCCAAAGGCGAATTCGCCGCCTCGGAGTCCCTTTGGCCGGAGGACTGGTGAGCATCCGGCGCAGCGCCCTGGTGGAGTTCGTGCGCATCAGTCGGCTGGCGTATCTGCTGGCCGGCGCAGGTCTCTATGCCTGCGGCCTGGCGGTCGCGGACTACCTGGGCCTGGCGATCGATGCCAATGCTGCCACGGCAGGTCTGGTCGCGATCTTCTGGGTGCAGCTGACCACACACTACCTGCTGGCGCTGGACGACTGGCGTTTCCGCCCGCCACCCGCTCCGGCATCTGCGGATCCGGCGAAGGTCGATGAACGGGCGCCGGCCTTCTCGCGCACGACGCCCCTCTCGGCGGCCATCGTGAGCGGCGGCTTGCTGGCGGTGGTTACTACTGGACAGCTGATCACGAGCTCCCCACCCTTGCTCGCCTGGGTGCTGCTGTTGCTGATCTTGCTCACCGGCTTCTGGCTGGCTGTCCCTCCGCTCAGCCTGCGTTACTCGGGATACGGCGAGCTGCTGGCTTCGGTCGCGCTCGCGCTCTTCATCCCGTCGTATGCCTTTGCGCTGCAGACCGGCGAGGCTCATCGTCTGGTGCTACTGAGCGCGGCGCCGCTGGTTGGGGTGCACTTCGCCATGCTGCTCGCGCTGCAGTTGGAGGACTTCTCCGCCGCCACCGCCCAGAAGCGCCGCAACCTGATGGTTCGCGTCGGATGGCGAGCAGGGATGCGGGCGCACGATTCTGCCCTGGTGGCAGCAGGGCTGCTGTTCGGCCTGGCCCTTTTGCAGGGAGTTCCCCTGCGGGTGCCGGCCGGCGCCTTGCTCTTGCTGCCTCTGGGGTTGGTGCAGACCTGGCAGTTGTTCCGCATCCGGCAGGGCTTCCCCCCGGCGTGGCGCCTGCTCAGATGGAACGCGATGGGATTGTTCGGGCTGGGGATCTACGTCGTGCTTGTCGGATACGTGCTGTCCTGATGCCTGAGTTTCTACGCTTGGCCTATCTCTCCCAGGCACTCCGAATCTGGCTCGAGGCGGCGCAGCCACTGCCGCGCGCCGAGCCCGAGGAGATCCCAACGCAGGCTGCGCTCGGGCGGATCCTTGCGGAGGACCTGCGCGCAACGGGCGATCTTCCGCCCTTCCGCCGGTCCACGGTTGACGGGTATGCGGTGATCGCCGCCGACACCTTCGGCGCAAGCCCCAGCCTACCTGCCTACCTGCACTTGGCCGGCGAGATTGCGATGGGGGTTGCCGCTAACCTCGATCTCGAGGCCGGCGCGGCGGCGCTGATCCACACCGGCGGCATGCTGCCAGAACGGGCGGACGCGGTGGTGATGCTCGAAGATACCCAGCCGGTTGCCGGGGCAGAGATCGAAGTGCTGCGTCCGGTGCAGGCTGGAGCCAACGTCCTACAGCAAGGCGAGGACGTCCGTCAGGGAGAGAGTGTCCTGCGGGCAGGCGCGGCGCTCCGGCCGCAGGAGATCGGTGGGCTGTTGGCGCTCGGAATCGAGCGCGTGAGGTGTCGCCGGCAAGTGCGGGTTGGGTTGCTCTCCTCCGGCGATGAAGTCGTCCCCCCCACGCAGGAACCGTCGCCGGGGCAGGTGCGAGACGTCAATGCTGGCGCTCTGCGAGCGCTGATTGAGCTCGCTGGCGGCCAGGCGACGAGCTACGGCATTGTGCCCGACGAACCCGACCTGCTCGAGCGAGCCATGCGGCAAGCAGTGGCCGATAGCGAGTTGGTGATTGTTACCGCGGGCTCCTCGGTGAGCACGCGCGACGCCACGGCCGAGGTGATCCGCCGCCTCGGCCCCCCGGGCCTGCTGGTGCACGGCCTGCGAGTCAAGCCGGGCAAGCCGACGATCCTGGCGGTCGCTGGCGCAGTCCCTGTGCTGGGGCTGCCGGGCAACCCGGTCAGTGCGTTGATCCTGGCGCACTGCCTGGCGGTTCCGATGATCCAAGCGATGCTCGGCATGAGCCGGACGCCAGTTGCGCCGGCCGTGCCTGCCAGGTTGAAGGAGAACGTGCCTTCGGAGGCAGGCCGCGAGGACTTTGTGCCTGTGGCGTTGGAGCCCGTCGCCGACGGCATTGAGGCTGTGCCGGTGCACGGACGCTCCAACCTGATCTTCACGCTGACCCGCGCAGACGGTTACCTGCGCATACCGCCGGAGGTTACCGGCCTGCGCGCCGGCGCGCAGGTGCAGGTCCACCTGTTTCCCGGTGGACCGGCCCGGCCAGCCCCCATCGGGAGCGAAGCATGAAGCGTGGGATCTACCTGCACGATGTCCCCCTGCCGGAGGCGCACAGGCGCTTCCAGGAAGTCCTCGAACAGGCCGGACTGTGGGGTCCGCTCGAGGCTGAGTCCGTCCCGCTCGATCGCGCGCTGGGCCGCGTGACCTCGGAGCCCGTGTGGGCGCGCCTTTCGTCGCCCGCCGCCACTTCGGCTGCCATGGACGGATACGCCATTCGCACGACCGCCACCCAGCAGGCAAGCGACCGGTCCCCGGTCGAGCTTGAATTGGAGCGTGAGGCGGTCTACGTGGACACCGGCGATCCGCTGCCCCTCTGGGCGGATGGAGTGGCGCCGATCGAGGTCGTGGAGGTACTTCCCAGGCACATCCGGCTCCGCTCGCCGATCCCCCCCTGGACCAACCTGCGTCCGGTCGCCGAGGACATTGCCGCCGGGGACCTGGTCTTTCCCTCCGGCCACCGGGTGCGCCCGGTCGACCTCGGCGCGTTGGGCTCCAGCGGCACAGCCTCGCTTCGGGTCTGGCGCCGGCCCCGGGTGGCAATCCTGCCGACCGGCGATGAACTGGTGCCGATTGACCAGGTGCCGCGCCCAGGCGAGATCCTCGAATCGAACAGCCTGGTGCTGGCGGCGCAGGTCGAGGCCTGGGGCGGCGTGGCGACCTGCCTGCCGATCGTACGGGACGAGTACACTGCGCTCCGTCAGGCCGTGCTACAGGCCAGCCTCGACCACGACCTGGTCCTGGTGAACGCCGGCTCATCGGCCGGCTCCGAAGACTTCACGGCTCAGGTTGTGGAGTCGGTCGGACAGGTGCTGGTGCATGGAGTTGCCGTACGGCCCGGTCATCCCGTCATCCTGGGGATGCTCGAGGCGAAGGCTCGGCGTATCCCGGTGATCGGCGTGCCGGGCTTCCCGGTCTCGGCCGCGCTCACCGGGGAGATCTTCGTCGAGCCGCTGCTGGCCCGCTGGCTTGGCGTTATCCCGCACGACCCGCCTCGGCTGGCAGCCACTCTGACACGCAAGGTACACTCCTCGGCCGGTGACGACGAATACTTGCGGGTGGCAGTCGGCCGAGTTGGCGACCGGATCGTGGCCGCGCCGCTCTCGCGCGGCGCCGGGGTGATCACCTCGCTGGTGCGGGCCGATGGAATCGTTCTGATCCCGGCTGGCACTCAGGGGCTCGACGCCGGGGCCCCGGTGGATGTCCGACTGTACCTCGACCCAGCCTGGGTCGAGCGCACGATCGTCGCCCTGGGATCCCATGACCTTACACTCGATCTGATCGCCGAACGCTTGCCGGCGCACGGCTGCCGATTGACCTCGGCCAACGTGGGTAGCCTGGGAGGGCTGATCGCGCTCTCAAGAGGCGAGGCGCATTTCGGGGGATGTCACCTGCTCGACACCGAGACCGGAGAGTACAACCTTTCCTTCGTGCGCCAATACCTCCCCGGTCGCAGGATCGTCCTGCTGGGCTTCGTCCGCCGCACACAGGGCCTGCTTGTCGCCTCGGGCAACCCGAAGGGCATCCGGGGCCTGAGCGATCTGACGCGGTCCGACCTGGCATTCGTCAATCGACAACGGGGCGCCGGGACACGCGTCCTGCTCGACCATCTGCTCGCGCGGGACGACATCGAGCCGTCGTCCATCCGTGGTTACTCGCAAGAGACCTATACCCACTTGACGGTCGCTGCCGCCGTGGCCGCTGGCCAGGTCGATTGCGGCATGGGCATTGAAGCCGCAGCCGCACAATACGGGCTCGGGTTTTTGCCGATCGCCGAGGAGCGCTACGACCTGGTCGTGCCGGAAGAACACTATCGCAGTCCGGTCTTCCAGCCGGTGCTTGACGTCCTGGCTGATGCCGGACTGCAGCGTGCCATTCTGGCGCTTGCTGGCTACCGGCTTCCGGAGATTGGCCAGGTCCTACACGTCGTCGGCCCCTGAATGCACTACTTGTCTCAACCCCGCTGCGCGGCAAGGTCGTCATCGCGAGCGCTCGCCCCGCAGCGACGGGCAGTGTCAGCGGGGATCTGGCCTCAGGCCCCCTCAAGCGCCGCCTCGACCCTCAGGCTTCTTCGAAACCGAGCATCTCACCCGCATCATGACTACGCGCACAACAGACGGATTCTTGGCGGTTGCGCGTAGCCGGTTTTCCCAGGACCCTCCCGCAGCGCTGAGGGGGCACGGCGCAGCTTGAAATGGCACAGGCCTCCAGCTTGGGAGGCCTGTACAGGCTCGGGGAACGGATCGAGGGCTACTCGCCCTGGACTGGAGCTGTGGCCTTCGGCGCCGGCTCGGGTTCCGCCAGCCCCTCCTCAGGCGTATCCGCTTCGTGGGAGGGCCCAATCCCCAACGGCTGCCATTTCGCAGAATCAGCCCGCAGGCGGTGCTGGGCGCCGCCGCGAGCATGAACCTGGTCAAAGCCCTCGGGGGTGATGTACATGCTGTCGCCGTCAAGCAGGCCGGTCACGCCGGTCTGCCCGGGCTCCAGGCGCTTGTTTCGGCAGTACTCACAGGTGTCCGGATCGTGCGGCGTGTACGCCAGGGGCTCTTCGTAGGTGGTGACGAACCCCTCGAAGTTGCGCAACACCACCTTGTGATCGGAGGCGCTGAGTTGATAGCTGGGCATGACCGGGATTTTCCCCCCCCCACCGGGTGCGTCGATCACGTAGGCCGGGATAGCGTAGCCGGAAGTGTGCCCGCGCAGGCCCTCCATGATCTCAATGCCCTTGGCGACCGGGGTGCGGAACTGTCCCGAACCATCGACCAGGTCACACTGGTACAGGTAGTACGGCCGCACGCGAATGCGCACCAGCTCCTGCACCAGTTGGCGTTGAAGGTGGACGCAGTCATTGACCCCGGCCAGCAAGACCGACTGATTGCCCAGCGGCACACCCGCCCGGCTCAGCCGGTCGCAGGCCTCGGCAAGCTCGGCGGTGATTTCGTGCGGGTGATTGACGTGGATGTTCAGCCACAGCGGATGGTACCTGGCGAGCATGTCACACAGCTCATCGTCGACGCGCATTGGCATGAAAACCGGAACCCGGGACCCGATGCGGACGATCTCGATATGCTCGATCTCGCGCAGCCGCCGCAGCAGCTCATCCAGCAACTTGGGCGCTAGGGTCAGTGGATCTCCCCCGGAGAGCAGCACATCGCGCACCTGGGGAGTGCGCCGAAGGTAGTCCAGCTGCATCTCGAACTCGGCGCGCGAGAACTGCTCCTTGGGATCACCGACAATGCGCGAGCGTGTGCAGTAGCGGCAGTAGGAAGCACACTGCGTCGTAACCAGCATCAACACCCGGTCGGGATAGCGGTGGACGAGCCCCGGCACGGGCGAGTGAGCGTCTTCCGAGAGGGAATCCTCCATCATCCCGGTGAACGGAACCATCTCGCTAGCGGTGGGGATCACCTGCTGGCGGATCGGATCGTGCGGATCGCCGGGATCGATCAAGGAAATGAAATAGGGGGTGACGTCGACCCGGAACAAGCCGGGCGCCGAGAGGGCGCGCCGTTCGCTATCGGTCAGAGGGAAGACGCGTTCGATCTCGTCGACCGTGTTCAGGCGGTTGCTGAGCTGCCAGCGCCAGTCGTTCCATTTTGCATCGGGAACATCGGCATACGTCGCCGCACGGCGGGAAGTGAAGAGTCGCTTGGTCATGGGCACCTCACTGCATTTCCAGTGTACCACGGGGGTCGGCCGGAAGGCTCCCGCGATGGGACGGGGTGCACTGCAGCGTGCACCCCGCCGATGTTCGCCCTCGTCGGAGACATGCCGAGGGTCAACGACTGTCGCTGGCCACCTTGGCAGCCGGCGCCCGCTGCAGCAGCGTCTGCACGCTGCGCCTGGCCGAGGCCGGCGTCGGAATGAGCGCGTCGAACGGCAGGCCGAACCGCTCGGCCCCCAGATACAGGATTTCGGAGATCAGGTCCTGGTAGGGCATGCCCTCGGAGGCCGCCATGATGCACAGATCGCTGATCTCCGAGTTCATTCCCGGCAGCGTGTTGATCTCCATCAGGTAGGGCTGCCCATCGGCGCCCAGGCGAAAGTCCACGCGCGAGACATCCGCTGCGCCCAGCGCCTCGGCACCCTGTCGAGCGATGCGGACCATCTTGGACTGCAGCGAGCGGGGGATGTCGGCCGGGCAGAGGTAGCCGGGGGCGCCTGTGACGCCGATGTCGTAACTCTTGGCATCATGCCCATATACACCCGGGCTGACGCTGACCTGGTTGTGCATCTCCAACACCGGGAAGAAGTGGTACCCGTTGCGGTCGTACAGCCACGGACGGCGCCTGCCGGCGGACGGCCCGGCATTGCCGATGTAGCCCACGGTAAACTCGCGCCCGGGCAGGAATTCCTCCACCAGGGCAGGCTGGTGGTAGCTTTCGATCACCCAGGCAATGCGCTGGCGCAGCTCTGCTTCATTCTGCACCACAGCCTGGGTGTCGATGCCCATACCGGTGCCCTCGCGCGCCGGCTTGACGAAAGCCGGGAAGCCGCGCTTCCACAAGCTGGCCTCCTCAGGCGCCCGCGCTTCGAGGAACTTGGGAGTCGGCAACCCCAGAGTCTGCCAGATTCGCTTGGTCTGGGTCTTGTCGAGAGATACGGCATTGGCCAGGACGCGCGAGGCCGTGTAGGGGATCCCCAGCAGTTCGAACACCGCCGGGGCCTGCGCCTCGCGGCCATCGCCACCCAGACCCTCGGCTATGTTGAAGGCGATATGTGGCCGGAGGTTGAGCAGCGCCTCCGGCAGCGTGCTGTCGGCCCTGCAGAAGGTGACCCAGTGACCGTCCTCCTCCAGCGCCGCGGCCAGCGCCTCAATGGTCTCGCGCCGGTCGAACTCCGAGCCGGCATCGGCAGGGGCCTCGGGACCCCAATCGATCTCGTCCTTCAGGTTGGCCACCAGGGCGATCCGCCAGGGCGGCCTGCGCAGGATCGGACTGGGAGGCTTCTTGTTGTGAAGCTTCATCGAACTATAGTCACGCATTGCTTGATCTCCGTTTCTCTGACGACGTACCTACAAGACTGAGAGCCGGTCCCTTCAAGGAGCTGGCTCTCAGGTCCTTGCGGTCGTGATCTCTTGACTGCGCCGGTCAACCTTCCAGCTCATCTTCGGTCAACACTTCTCCCATCTTCCAGCCCGCGCCCAGCGGCCGTTCGAAGGCCCAATCCAATTCGAGCGGATCGGCGCTGACCACCTCCAGCCGGGCGCCGCACTTCGGGCAGCGCGCCCGTTGGCCGGGCGTCGGCGGGTGAACGAAGTGGACCTGGCCAGCACATTCAGGACAGGTTCCGTACTGCATCTGCGCTTCCCTTTCCTTCCAAGGCTTGCGGCAACCATACCAAGGCTAAAATTACCGCAATTATGCACAATTCTTCTGCACCAGATGTGGCAGAGACGTTGCAGAACAGTCCTAGATGTGGCAAACGCGTGCAAGGAGACAATCACAGGCCGCCAGAGGTGGCACGGGGCATTGTGTCGCCACGTGAACAGGGTGCTCACGGGGTGGGCGGATCTGGTCGGCGGGCGAGCTGGGGACTACGGCGCGGACGGTTGCAGAAGGGTGAACTGGTATCCGATCCCGGCCACCGTCTGGATGAAGCGCGGCTTCTCCGGGTCCGGCTCGATCTTGTGCCGGAGGCGACTGACCAGCCCGCGCACCAGATCTCGGTCGCCCTCGCCTGCATACCCCCAGACACGCTCGACGATCGTCTCGGTCGGGACAACCTGCTCCCGATTGGTGACCAGCACATGCAGCAAGCGGAACTCGAGCTGGGTCAGGCGGCGGGGCTCCTTGCCCTCGACGCTGACGGTGCGCGTCGCCGGGTCCAGCGTGATTCCATCCAGTTCCAGGCGCGGCATGCTGAAGGTGGCCGTGGCCCCGCTGCGGCGCATCAGGCCCAGGGCATACTCGGAGAACAGGCGCAGCGAGACCGGGCGCTCCATCACCAGATCCGCACCCGTACGCACCCAGGCAGCGAGCTGCGCTTCGCTTGCCGGGTCCACCATTACGATCAGGGGCACATCGGTCACCGCCCGCAATGCGGCAATGTCGGCCTGCAAGCCAGCCGTGTCCTCGATGGCGACGATCACCAGGTCCGCCGGGTTCTCCTGCCAGCTGTTCAGGATGCGGCGCAATTCGGAGCCGGGCGCCACGGCCAGACCGGTGTGGCGCAGGGCGAATGAGATCAGGTCGCGTTCATCCGGATCGGCGGCAATCACAAACGCCTGCATTCGATGCAGCGCCTCCCGCGCCTATGCGCCGCATTCTAGGCGGTCTGGCGGCAAAGGGCAACGCCCGACAGGCACCCCGCCGGGCTTGCCAGGCGTGGTAGGATTGGCGTCCGGTCAACTGCGGAGGAGGGATCCGAGCGATGAGCCTGCCGCGCCTCGGGGATCCGGCGCCCGAGTTCGCCCTGCACGACGATCACGGCAACCTGGTCCATTTGGCTGACTTGCGCGGTCGTCCGGTCGTGCTGTATTTCTACCCCAAGGACGACACACCGGGCTGCACCACAGAAGCTTGCGGCTTTCGCGATGGATACGCCGACTACCAGCGCAACGCGGTGCAGGTGCTCGGCATCTCTCCCGACAACACCGCCTCGCATGCCAGGTTCCGCGACAAGTTCTCGCTGCCCTTTCCCCTGCTGGCCGATGAGGGGCATACCGTGGCTTCGGCCTACGGCGTGTGGGGCCCGAAGACCTTCATGGGACGCTCGTACGAAGGCGTGCTGCGGACCACCTTCCTGATCGGTCCCGACGGCCGATTGCTGCGCATCTATGAAGACGTCAAGCCGGATGGGCACAGCGCCCAGATCCTGGCCGACCTGCTCGGAGCCGATGCTTCGAGCTGACCACCACGGAGACTCTTGAGACCCCATGCAGCTTCTGGTGCAGCTCTTCGACTTCATCCTGCATATCGACAAGCATCTGGGCGAGATCATCGCCGCCTACGGCTACTGGACGTACACGATTCTGTTTGCCATCATCTTCATGGAAACCGGCTTGGTCGTCACACCCTTCCTGCCGGGCGATTCGCTGCTGTTCGCCGCCGGTGCCTTCGCCGCAACCGGCGCGCTGAACGTGTGGGTGCTGTTCGTTCTGCTGTTCGCGGCGGCCGTCATCGGTGACTCGGTCAACTACTGGGTCGGCAACCGGATCGGGCCGCGCGTATTCCAGGAGGACGTGCGCTTTCTCAAGCGCGAGTACCTCGAGCGCACCCAGCGCTTCTACGACAAGCACGGCGGCAAGACGATCTTCCTTGCCCGGTTCATCCCGATCATCCGCACCTTCGCGCCCTTTGTCGCCGGCGTCGGGACAATGCGCTACAGCAAGTTCATCATGTGGAACGTTGTCGGCGCGTTCGTCTGGACGTCCGTCTTCATCTTTGCCGGCTACTTCTTCGGCAACATTCCCGTCGTGCGCGACAACTTCGGCCTGGTGGTGATTGCCATCATCCTGATCTCCGTCTTGCCCGTAGGCTACGAGCTCCTCCTGCATCGCCTGCGCCCGGCGGCAAAGGCCGCGCCGGAGGCTCCCCTGCCCGAGGACGCCCTATAGGCGGATCCCCGGATGCCGCCGACCGCGGCGGCGACGGGCGGATTCCTCGCGACCGATGGCCGAGCCGGACAGTCGAATGGCCTTCGCACAACGGGTGCATCCTTGACCCGCCGCCTCGCGCACGTTGCGTTGCTTGTCAGGGACTACGATGAGGCGATTGCCTTCTTCACCGGATGCCTGGGCTTCTGCCTCATCGAAGATGCTCCCCTCGGCGAAGGCAAACGCTGGATCCGGGTAGCTCCGTCGCAGCAGTCGCCAATCAGCCTGCTCCTCGCTCGCGCTTCGACGCCTGAGCAGAAGTCGTGCATCGGCCAACAAGCCGCGGGCCGTGTGTTCCTGTTTCTCCACACGGACGACTTCATCCGCGATCAAGCCAGAATGAAGGCCGCCGGCGTGAGGTTCCTGGAGGACGCGCGGGAAGAGGCCTATGGCACGGTCGCCGTCTTCGAGGATCTGTACGGAAACAAATGGGATCTCATCCAGCCGCGAGCCGCACCTGCCGCCGAATCATGAACTGAGCCCGGTTGTGCATGCGGCGCTGGCTCATTCGTAGCACGGCCCTGCACCTGGCACCCTACCCGGGGCGCAGATCGACCGGTTGTCCTGGGCGGTCCCGGGAAGCCGGCACGGCTGGCGGGCCTAGGGGCGGGTGCCGCTACGCCCTGCGCGCATCCCACCCGAGCGAGACCGCCAGCCTGAGCCGTCGAGCGGGATGCCCGACGGGATCCTGGGCGGATCCATGGCCGGCGTTCTGCCGAGCGTGAGGCAGGTGCCGCTAGGCGCGCAGGGGAACCGGGGTGAGAAGCAGGAAGAAGAGCACGATCCCCAAGATCGCCAATGCCCTGCGACGCGGTGTGAGCGGGGTCAGGTCATCGAGGGGTGTGGCATAGACCCTCCCGAGAAAGAAGAGCATCGCCGCCCAGAGAAACCATCCTGGCCACACCAGGCCGAGCAACAGCGTCGCTCCCACGGCGAAAGGCCACAGGCGAATGGCTCGCTCCCCCATCAGCACGTACACCAGATGACCGCCGTCGAGCTGGCCTGCAGGAATCAGGTTGAGCGCTGTCACCAGCAGCCCAGCCCAGCCTGCCCAGGCGATCGGACTGAGGAAGACATCCGTCCCGCCAAGCGGCAGGGGTTGGCCGACGGCGATGTAGCGCAGCCAGTAGATCACGGCCGGCGTCGCCCCATAGCTCACCGGCGTCGGGAGCCAGGCGCCGGTGACCACCCACTTGGCCGCCAGATACAGCAGCGAGTTCCCCTCCAGCCCACCGAGCGCCGCCGGATCGGAAGGCAGCGGACCGACCTCCGAGACCGATAGCCCGTAGAGCAGCACCGGGATCGCCACCACCAATCCCGCCAACGGACCGGCAAGGCCGATATCCAGAAGCACATTGCGGTTGCGCGGTGGCCGCTTGAGTCGAATGAAGGCGCCCAACGTGCCGAAGGCACTCCCCGGGAACGGCAAGAAATAGGGAAGAGAGACGGGAGACCGGTGAGCCTGGGCCGCCAGGTAGTGGCCGAACTCGTGCGCCAGCAGGATCGCCAGCAGGCTGGCTGCGAACGGGATCCCGGATGGCAAGGCACGCAGCACGCCAGCGAGGTGGGGCGGCCCGCTGTAGCCGTACAGCGCGCCGGCCAGCAACATGCTGAACACGGTCAGCGCGAACAGGCCAAGGTTGATCCACGGGTTCGAGCGCTGGACGACCGGGAGCGCCTCCACCGCGAATATCGCCGGGCGGCCGCCTTCGCTGCGCGCAACAAGCTGCACGCCCTGCGCCTCAAAGGCGCCAGCCAGGCGGGTGTAGACCTGATCGGGTGGAAGGGTCAAGTCACCGCGGAAGCGCGCCAGGAATCCCCCCTTGCCCGGCCCGGTAGTGGAGTCCTGGACACGCATCACTTGCTGCACAACCGGGAGAAGGCGTGCAACGAGGTCATCAGGGACGGTCGGGCGGTCTTCGCTCACGCTCATGTACTCCAGACAACAAAAAGGCGGGGATGGATGGGAGTCGAACCCACCGCGGCCCGCTGTGCGACCCGCCGCCGGTTTTGAAGACCGGGGAGCCCACCGGGACCCAACCACCCCCGTATGCGGGGAAGGATACCGCGCGGACGTTCGCATGGCAAGGTAGGCGGTCGCAGAAGTCGAGTTGCAGCTACAATTCAGCCTGGACAACCGTCGGATGGCGGCCCCAGGAGCAGGCGGTTTGCACCCCTACGTCAGCGTCGCGAGCGCTTCGCCCTTCGGCTCAGCCAGCCGACTGCCGGGTCTGGCAGCGCTGCTGGTCTTGCTCTGCGCCTGCGCGCCGACGACGGCAACGCCTGGACCTCCATCGGCCGCGCCGGCCAGGCTGGGGCCGACGTCAACGGTCCCAGCAAGCGCACCTTCTTCCACGCCGCCTGCACCGGCTCTAACCGCCGCGCCAATCCCCCCTCCAAAGGCGGATGACTGGCGCATCGGGCCGGACGGGGCCGAGTTCAGCCTGCTGGTGTACTCCGACTTTCAGTCCCCTGCCGGCCACCGGCTGGCCGGCGTGCTGGCTGAACTGCGGGCGATCCATCCGCAGGACCTGCAGGTCATCTTCCGCCCCTACCCGCTCTGGCCAATCCACGACAAGGCACTCATCGCAGCCCAGGCCGCCGAGGCCGCCGGCGCACAGGGCCAGTTCTGGGCAATGCACGACCTTCTCTTCGGGACGTTCGCCGAATGGATCGGGCTCAGCCCGGAGGAGTTCCGGCAGTGGCTCGAGCAGGCGGCACCCAGGCTGCCGCTCGATTCTCAGGCCTTCGCCCAGGCCATGCAGGCGGGCACGTATCAAGATGCCGTCCTGCAGGATTTTGAAGCCGCTTTCGCTTCCGGACTCACTAGTGTTCCGACGGTCTTCCTGAACCAGAACCTCGTCCCCATGCAACCCAGCCTGGCCAACCTGGAGGCTCTGCTGCGGCTGACGCACGCCGAAGCGCAGGGCCTGCCTCAAGGGCCACCCGCGCTGGCCGACCCAACCCAGGTCTACCGTGCGGTGTTGCAGACCAGCCTCGGCCCGATCGAGATCGAACTGGACTCGGCGGCCGCCCCTCAGGCAGTGGGCAGCTTCATCTACCTGGCTGAGCTTGGATGGTACGACGGAACGATCTTCCAGCGGGTAGTGCCCGGGGTGCTCGCCGAGACTGGCGATCCGACTCACACCGGCCTGGCAGGCCCTGCCTACCGCTATGCCGACGAGATTGACGGCGAGCTATCATTCGCGGAGGCCGGCCGGGTCGCGATGCAGACTGAAGGCCCGGATTCCAACGGCGCAAACTACTTCATCAACCTTCAACCGCTGCCGGAGCTCGACGGAACCCGAACCATCTTTGGACGAGTGGTCTCAGGTCTTGAGGTGCTCCAGCGGCTCCCCGCCCGCGATCCATTGACCGACCTGCTGCTCCCCGCCCCGTTGGTCATCGAGCGCGTGACCATCCTCGCCGGGCAACCCTAGCGATCCGTCTGTTGGCCGGAGCCCAGACCGCGTTGCAGGCAGGGCTGAGTTCCTGTATCCAGGTGGGCATTGTTCATCCGACCGGGGTCGCACAACCCTCCCCCGTCGACCCCCGATCCGGGGAGCGTTGCCAGCGCAACCCCGCCGAAGGAAGCTGCCGCAGCGATGGGGCGGCATTCGCCACCAGAGCCGAACATCATGGCGGGCCCGCGCCAAATCCTCGACGGGAGCGAAGGCGGGGATCGGCACGAGCCGCGGCGCACAGCCATCGCCCAACCCGGCACGCGTCACAGGGCATCCAGACTGCCCGGATGACGAACCCGAGGTGATGGCAAGTTGCGCTGACAGATCACGCGGCGGCCTGCGGCATGCCGGCAGAAGGTGGCGGGGATTGCGGAGAGATGGCAGCCGCTCGCCCGCTGGACATCGGATCGAAGCGGACGTGTGGATGAGTCATACCACTTCGCGCGGCAGCGATCGCGGGGGATCCCGGCTCCTCTCACTGCAGGCCCAGGCAGCACGGGTAGACGCCGGTGAGTCCACTAGCGACAGGTGGCAGGCGAGCGGCCTGCATCGTCGCGCCCGGCCCAATCGCGCCTGCCTGCGTGGCACCACACGCCTGAGAGAAGCGATGGGATGGAATCGCGCCGCGCCTTGCGACGATCGCACACCAAGACCTGGCAATCCCTCAACAGCGTGAGGCGCACGCCGGGACCACGCTGCGCACGGAAAGGGCCGTCCGTGCGGCCGAATGCACGTGTCCGCTGGCAGCTACACCCTCAAGCAGAGAGTCCCCAGACGAGCATGCGCGCAAGCCTCCTAGCCTGCGCCGCATTGGGTGCTCAAGAAGGCAACCGGCCTGCAGCAAGCGGAGGCAGCGTGCGGCAACGCCAGGTGCCATGTGTTGGGCTCGCCACCTGGCGCCCACTGCTCCGCTGGCGCCAGGTGACAATTCCAGGTGGCCGCTTGGACCCGAGGCCGGCGCGCTCGCTTGACAGCCCTCTGGCGCAATGCTAGAGTTGCGCCGACCTGCCCCAATCTGGCTTGGCGTCTGCCACAGGTGATCCCAACGTGACAAAGACCCGCACCGAATCCATGGTCGAGCGCCTGCAGAACCTCAGCGCATCCTCACCGGATGTCGAGGCGTCGGCGATCGTCAGCGTCGATGGTCTGACGATGGCCTCCGCCCTGCCGCAGAATGTCGAAGAGGATCGCGTCGCTGCAATGTCGGCTGCCATGCTGTCGCTCGGCGAGCGGATCGCCAACGAACTCGGACGGGGCCAGCTCGACCAGGTGTACATCCGGGGCGAGGGCGGCTATGTCATCTTGATGGCGGTCGGTCGGGAGGCGGTGCTGACGGTCATGGCGCGGCCAGAGACCCAGCTGGGCCTGCTGTTCCTGGAGATGCGCCGCACGACCAAAGAGCTGGCAGCGTTGCTGTGATCTCCGAGGTACGCGCGTGACGCCCATCGCCCGAAGCGGCTTTCTGCACCCGAACAAGGCAGTCCTCGGCCAGCTCCTTGCCCTCGAGGATCTGATGGGCAAGAATGGCGTCAGCGCCGTGCTCAATCTTTCGGGCTTGAAGGCCTGGATCGATCATTATCCCCCCGACAATCTCGACCGGCAGATCGACTTCTCCGAGATTGCGGCCGTGCAGCTTGCGCTGGAGGAGATTTATGGCGTGCGCGCCGGCCGCAACATGGCGCGCCGCTCGGGCTGGCCCGGGCTGCAGGGGCTGCTTGCGGACATCGGAGCGCTGGATCCGCTGCGGGCACTCGCCCAGCGGCCTCAAGCGCCAGCCGAGCGCATGGCCATCGCCGTCGCCTCCTTCGCCAAGGCCATCTCACAGGTCTCCGACCAGGTCTGCCAGGTGCAGCCCGTCGCCGCCAACGTGGAATTGGCGACGCGGCCCTGCCCGCACTGCTGGGGTCGCCAGGCAAGCGAGCCGATCTGCCACGCCATGCTCGGCGCGCTCGAGGAGCTGTGCAACCTGGTGGCCGGCGAGCTAGCCTGGAGTGTGACGGAGACGGCATGTTGCGCGGCCGGCGCTGAGGAATGCCGCTTCCTTATCCTGCCGGCGCCGGCAGGCTAGCCGCCTTGAGAGCCCCCGCCCTTTCCTGCCCAGCGGCCGTGGTC
>Ga0105094_10000432_pt1 | contig 20673 bp, 17 predicted proteins | sample PPLLak1March2015_2_FD_87023 | JGI IMG/M metagenome (GOLD analysis project Ga0105094, IMG submission 87023) | Freshwater sediment microbial communities from Prairie Pothole Lake near Jamestown, North Dakota, USA - PPLs Lake P8 Core (3) Depth... | ecosystem: Environmental > Aquatic > Freshwater >...
GAGCTCTTCTGGGGCGAGGACTGAGCCCGGATCCGTCGGAGCGCCGCCCGGCACTCCTGTACGTCGCCGCCTTCGTGCTCGTGCTCGTCTCCGGGGCCGCGCTGCTCGTGGGGATCGCTCGCGACGAGGGCGGTCCTGTCGGGCTATCGCTCACGGCGGCGGTCGCCGCCATCGTCCTGGTCTGGATCGGCGTCGTGCGCAGCTCAGGCCCGACGCAGCGTGACCGTCACCGCTGACCCGTCGATCTCGGCATCCTGACGGAGCTCGGCGTCGGGCAGCACTCCCGCCGCGACCTCGGTGGCCAGGGTCTCGCGCGCCACGGCGTCGCGGTGGGCGGCGAACGCCTCGCCGGGCTCGCCGGTCGCCTCGATCCCGAGCGCGATCCGGTCGCTCACGTCCAGGCCCGCCGCCTTCCGCGCGTCCTGCACGAGCCGCACGAGCTCGCGGGCCAGGCCCTCGCGGCGGAGGTCGGGCGTGAGCTCCAGCTCGAGGGCGACGGTCAGGCCGCCCTCGGATGCCACCCCCCAGCCCTCGGGCGTCTCCTGCAGCAGCTCCACGTCGGCCGGCCCGAGCTCGACCCCGGCCACGGTCACCGGCTCACCCTGGGCGAGCGCCGATGCGATCGCCCCGTCGTCGGCCGCGAGTGCCGCGGCGACCTCCTGGACGGCGGATCCGACGCGTGGACCGAGCGTCCGGAAGTCCGGCCTCGCGCGCCAGCGGGCGAAGCCCTCTGCCGACTCGGCGAACACCACCTGCCGGACGTTCAGCTCGTCCGCGACGAGTGGGAGCAGCGGCTCGAGCGTGTCGCGGTCGCCCGGGAGGTACACGACGGCCTCGAGCAGCGGCTGGCGGACCTTCACCTTGGTCTCGGTGCGAACGCGCCGGCCGAGCTCCACGACCTGTCGCGCGACGGCCATCGCGCCGTCGAGCCGCTCGTCCACCCGGTCGACGTCGCCCTCAGGGTAGTCGGTGAGGTGGACCGAGTCGGGTGCACCGGATGTGCGCGCGGCGAGGTTCCGCCACAGCTCCTCGGCGACGAAGGGTGTGAAGGGGGCGAGCAGCCGTGCCAGCGTCGTGAGGCACTCGTGGAGCGTGTGGAACGCGGCCCGCGTGTCCTCGCCGCCCGTTCCCTCCGGGTCCCAGAAGCGTCGCCGAGCCCGCCGGACGTACCAATTGGACAGGTCGTCGACGAAGCGAGCGATCCGCCGGCCGGCGCCCGTGGCGTCGTACGTCTCGAGCCGTCCGCGCGCCTCACGAGCGGTCGTCGCGAGCTTCGACAGCACCCAACGGTCGAGCACCGGTCGCGAAGACAGCGGTGGCGCCTCGCCGTCATCGGGGTCGAACCCGCTCGCGTTCGCGTAGGTGACGAAGAACGCGTACACGTTCCACAGCGTCAGCAGGAACTGCCGGACGACCTCGTCCAGGATCTCCATCCCGACCCGGCGCGATGCCCACGGGGATCCGCTCGTGAGCAGGTACCAGCGCAGAGCGTCGGCTCCTTGGCGGTCCAGGACGTCCCACGGGTCGATCACGTTGCCGACGCTCTTGCTCATCTTCCGTCCCTCGGCGTCGACGATGTGGCCGAGGCACACGACGTTCCGGTACGTCGTCGAGTCGAAGTGCAGGACGCCCTCGGCCATGAGCGTGTAGAACCACCCCCGCGTCTGGTCGATCGCCTCCGAGATGAAGTCGGCGGGGAACCGCTCCTCGAACCGCTCGAGCCCTCGCCCGAGGTCCGGGTGGTATCCCCACTGCGCGAACGGCATCGCGCCCGAGTCGTACCAGGCGTCGATCACGTCGGGGACGCGCCGCGCCTCGGCGCCACACTCCGGACACGCGAACCCGACCTCGTCGACCGCGGGCCGGTGCGGATCGAGCCCCGTGACGTCTCGACCGGCGCGCTCGGAGAGCTCGGCGAGCGAGCCGACCGCCGTCGTGTGACCCGCCTGGCACCGCCAGATCGGGAGCGGCGTTCCCCAGTAGCGCTCTCGCGACAGCGCCCAGTCGACGTTGTTCTCGAGCCAGTCGCCGTAGCGCCCGTGCTTGATGTGCTCGGGGAACCAGTTCACCGAGTCGTTGACCTCGAGCAGCCGGTCTCGGACCCGCGTCGTACCGACGTACCAGGATGTTCGCGCGAAGTACAGGAGCGGCGTGTTGCACCGCCAGCAGAGCGGATACGTGTGGACGATCGTCTCGGCGCGCAGCAGGAGCCCGCGCGAACGGAGGTCCTCGGTGATCGCCGGGTCGGCGGCCTTGAAGAACAGGCCGCGGACGAACGGCGGCGCCTCGTCCGTGAACCGCCCCTCCCCGTCCACGGGCTTGAACGTCGACCACCCCTCACGCCGGCCGATCTCGAGGTCCTCGGGGCCGAACGCGGGCGCCATATGCACGACGCCGGTACCGTCCTCGAGCGAGACGAAGTCCGCGGCGACGACTCGATGCGCGCCCTCGACGTTCGGGTACAGCGGCTCGTACCGCACGCCGACGAGCTCGTTGCCCGCCAGGGACCGGATCTCGGCCGAGCCCGGCAGGACGCGCTCCCGGAGCGCCGCGGCGAGGATCAGGCGCTCGCCCTCGTGCTGGACCTCGACGTAGGTGGCGTCCTCGGCGACCGCGATCCCGGTGTTCGAGATCAGTGTCCACGGCGTCGTCGTCCAGCCGAGCAGCGACGCACCGACGAGCGAGGCGTCGGCGGCCTCGACCACCCGGAAGAGGACGAAGACGCTGGGGTCCTCGACCTCGGTGTACCCCATCGCGGTCTCGGCGTCCGAGAGCGTGGTCCCGCAGCGAGGGCAGTACGTCGTGACCTTGTCGGCCTCGAACAGCAGGCCGCGGTCGTGCAGCCGCTTGAGCGACCACCACACGCTCTCGATGTACGGGGTGTCCATCGTGCGGTAGGCGTCGTCCGTGTCGATCCAGAAGCCGAGACGCTCGGTCACGCGCTCCCACTCGTCGACGTACCTGGTGACGGACTCGCGGCAGCGGCGGTTGAACTCTGCGATCCCGAACGCCTCGATGTCCCGCTTGGTCGTGACGCCGATCTCCTTCTCGACCTCGAGCTCGACCGGTAGTCCGTGGCAGTCCCACCCCCCCTTCCGTGGGACGTCGTGCCCCGTCATCGCCTTGAACCGCGGGTAGACGTCCTTGAACGTCCGCGACTCGGTGTGGTGGATGCCCGGTCTCCCGTTGGCGGTCGGGGGACCCTCGTAGAACACCCACAGCGGCCCGTCCCGCCGCTGCTCGAGCTGGCGGTGGAACACGTCGGCCTCGCGCCAGAAGGCCATGATGCGCCGCTCGAGCTCCGGGAACCGCACCTTCGGATCGACCGGGTCGAACCTGCGCATCACGTCCTCCTCGTCCGGCCGTCCCCGGGACCGCCCCGGGAACGGAAACGCCCCGCCCCCATCCGGGGACGAGGCGTGGGCCCCGCGGTACCACCCCGCTTGCGGGCGCCTCGCGACGCCCGCCGCTCACCGGCCGCCATCACGGCCTCCCGCTGTCACGGGCGGACCCGTCCGCGTCTACTGCGGGTGCCCCGAGGGCCCCGGTTCGGGCGGAGGCTCGGGGAGGATGTTCGCGAGGGGCCTGCCGCCGGGCTTCCACCGTCCCCGGCTCGCTCAGGGAGGGAACCCTCGCTACTCGTTCCCGTCGTCGCCTGTGACCGGTCATGCTACACGGCGGGATGGGCGCGGTCACGGTGCGGGTGGTCCCGAGGGCGGGCACGACGGCGGTCGAGCGCGGTCCCGAGGGGATCCGGGTGCGCGTCCGGGCGGCCCCGGAGGGCGGCCGCGCCACCGAGGAGGCCCGGCGAGCGATCGCGTCGGCGCTCCGCGTGGCGCCGTCGACGGTGCGCCTCGTGCGTGGGGCGCGGAGCCGCACGAAGGTCTTCGAGATCGAGGGCCTGACCGCGGATGACCTGCGCGTTCGCCTCGGCGGGACGTGAGCAGGGTCGTTGTCGCGCAATCCAGGGGGTGCTACCGTCCCTCGGCCATGGCCGGGAAGAGTCCGTACACGAAGAAGGAGTTGGACGACCTCCGCAAGCGCCTCACCGAGGAGCGCGCGGAGCTCGAGGTCCAGCTGACCACGATCGAGGAGACCTCCTTCGCGACGTCGCAGTCGGACATGTCCGGCGAGGTCTCGTTCGACGAGGAGAACGCCGACGCGGGCACCTTCACCTTCGAGCGTGAGCGCGACCTCTCGATCGAGAACAACGTCCGGGACCTGATGGGCAAGATCGACCGTGCGCTCACCAGGATGGACGAGGGCACGTACGGCCGATGCTCGCGCTGCGGCAAGCCGATCGAGAAGGCCCGAGTGAAGGCGCTTCCGTACGTCGACCTCTGCATCAAGGACGCGCAGGCCCAGGCCCGCCGGTAGCGCGGCGGTGACGCGCAGCGCGCGACTCGCCGCGGTCCTGTACGGCGTCGCCGCGCTCGTCTACGTCCTCGACCGCGTCACGAAGGTGTGGGCGGAGGCGGCGCTCGCCGATCGGCCGCCGGTCGAGGTGATCCCGGGGGTGCTGCACCTCACGTACACGACGAACTCCGGCGGGGCGTTCGGGCTCGGGCAGAGCGCGTCGTGGCTGTTCGCGGGCGCGACGATCCTCGTGGCGGCGGTCGTCGTCGTCGTCTCCACGCGGCTCACGTGGCGGCTCACCGCGGTGGCGCTCGGGTTCGTCCTGGGCGGCGCGCTCGGCAACCTCACGGACCGCGCGCTCGACGGGCCGGGCCTGACCGGTCGTGTGATCGACTTCATCGACGTCCGCATCTGGCCGGTGTTCAACGTCGCCGACAGCGCCGTCGTCGTGGGCGCCGTGCTCCTCACGCTCTCGAGCTTCCGGCGGGAGGAGCCGGAGGCGGGCTGAGGTGGCCGCCGAGCTCCGAGCCGTGCCCGGCCGGCTCGACGCGGTGGTCGCGCGGCTCCTGGACGTGCCGCGGGCCGAGGTCCAGCGGGCGATCGCCGTGGGCAGGGTGCTCGTCGACGGGGAGCCGAGGCCGAAGGCCTTCCGCCTCGCGGGTGGCGAGCGTCTGACGGTCGACCTCGCCGAGGTCCGGGCGCTCGAGCCGGAGGGGCCCGCGGTCCCGGTGCGGTGGCGCGACGAGCACCTGGCGGTGATCAGCAAGCCCGCCGGGGTCCCGACCCACCCGACCGAGAGCCGGCGGACAGGCACGCTCGTGAACCGGCTCCTCGGGATGGGGCTGCCGCTCGCGCCGTCCGAGGATCCGCTGCGGCCCGGCATCGTGCACCGGCTGGACGCGGGAACCTCGGGCCTGCTCGTCGTTGCGCTCGACGAGGACGCCCGGGTCCGGCTCGCCGCGATGTTCCGCCGCCACGACGTCGTTCGCACGTATCAGGCCCTCGTCCGCGGCGCGGTGCGCCACGAGCGCTTCCTGGTCGACGCGCCGCTCGGCCGGCGGGGCGCGCGCATCCGGCTCGACGCGGCGACCGGCCGTCCGGCCGAGACGGCCTTCCGGGTCCTCGAGCGCTTCCCGCGGGCGACGCTCCTGGAGGCGACGCCCCGCACCGGCCGCACCCACCAGATCCGTGTGCATCTGTCGGCCGTCGGGCACCCGATCCTCGGCGACGGACGGTACGGCGGCGGCGGGGACGACGCGAAGCGGCTCGGGCTCACACGTCCGTTCCTCCATTCGTGGAGGATCGAGCTCGAGCACCCGTCGACCGGCGAGCGCATCGCCCTCGAGGACCCCCTGCCCGAGGACCTGGCCGAGGCGTTGGGGCGGATCGGGGGGGAGGCCTGACCCGCCGGCGTCACCGGCGGCTGCGGGCCGCCTCCTTCAGGTACAGCGCGTGCTGCGTGCGGACCTCCTCGCGGGAGGCCATGAGGGCGTCCTCGACGTCGGGCGACAGGGTGCGCGACTCGATGAGCTCCGAGAGCTTGCGAGGGTCGACGGAGATCACGTGGTCCCAGAGCCCGAGCGGCTCGAGGATCCGGCGCACCGCGTCGTCGACGGGCGCCGTGACGTGCTGCGGCCGGCGATCGATGGCGGCGCCGTCGGAGCCGAAGAGCCGCCGGTACCCGTGCTCCTCGCAGAACGCGTTGATCGACCCGGCGAGCTCGTCGAGACGCCGGTACACCTGCCGCCCCTGGCGCTTCAGCGCGATCCACTCGTCCACGATCTGGGTCATCCTGGGCGCCGGGTCGCCGTCCTGCGTCTCGTACGCGTGTCGGTAGAGCGGGCACCGCGCCTGGTAGTCGCACCAGTCGCACAGCGGGTTCTGGCGCGGCTCGAACTTGCCCGCCTCGATGCGCTCGGCGACCGTGGCGATCCTGCGCCGCAGGACGTCGGCGTCAGCCGGGGAGCGGACGGTGGACATGCGCTGGCCGGGGAGCAGGTAGTAGAGCGTGAGCCGCTCGGGCTCGATGCCCCAGATCTGCCGCGCCGCGAGGTAGTAGACCGACAGCTGCAGGTCCTCGTCGACGCGGTGTTGGGGCGGCAACCGGCGGTTCGTCTTGTAGTCGACGATCTCGTAGCCGCCCCCCGGGATCCGGTCCATCCGGTCGATCACGCCGGAGACCTGGACGCCCTCGACCTCGATCTGGAACCGGAACTCCATCGCGGCGGGGATCGCGTACCGGGCCGCGTTGTCGCGGTGGTACAGCTCGAGCACCTGACGGCCGTGCTCGAGGTACGCCTGCTCCTCCGAGACGTTCACGTAGCCGTCGGCCACCCAGACCGCGTCGAGCATCTCGAGCAGCTCCTCCAGCGGCGGTGCCACGGGGACCGGACGGCTGTGGAACCGGTACAGCGCCTGGTGGAGCGAGTCCCCGAACGACAGCGCGGGGGAGGGGGCCGAGGGCAGGCGTTCCTCGTACTGGAAGCGGTACTTCGCCGGACACGTCTCGTAGGTGTTGATGCTGGAGTACGACAGCCGCATCCGGACCTTCCCGTGACCTCGCCGGTTGCCTCGGTGGCCCGGTCAGTCTATCCTCGGGGCCGCGGGAATCACAAGCCTGTAACTTTATCCACAGGTTTCCCACAGCCGGGGGTGGTGCGGGAGCCTGGTGGTCCTTCCCGGAAGGAAGTGCCCGGCCGAGATGAGCAACGGCTTCGTCCACCTCCACAACCACACCGAGTATTCGCTGCTCGACGGCGCCGCGCGGATCGGGCAGCTCTTCGCCCGCGCGGCCGAGTTCGGGATGCCGGCGCTGGCCATCACGGACCACGGCGCGATGTTCGGGGCCCTCGAGTTCTACGAGGCGGGACTCGTCGCCGGTGTCAAGCCGATCCTCGGTGTCGAGGCGTACGTAGCCCCGGGGTCCCGCTTCGAGCGCGCGCCCGGCGAGAGCGAGGAAAAGTACCGGCACCTCACGATCCTCGCGCGCGACGAGCGCGGCTACCGGAACCTGTTGAAGCTCGTGACCGACGCGCACCTCGAGGGCTTCTATCACCGCCCCCGGATCGACAAGCAGCTCCTAGCCGAGCACGCGGAGGGCCTGATCGGGATGTCGGGGTGCCTCGCGTCCGAGATCGACCAGGCGTTGCTCGCGGGCCAGCCCGCCAAGGCGGCCGAGGTCGCGGGCGTCTACGCCGACATCTTCGGCCCCGGCAACTTCTACCTGGAGCTGCAGGATCACGGCCTCCCCGAGCAGCGCCAGGTCCTGCCCGGGCTGATCGAGCTGGCGCGCTCGGTCGGCCTGCCGCTCGTCGCCACGAACGACCTGCACTACACCTTGCGCGAGGACGCGAAGCCGCATGACGTGCTGCTGTGCATCCAGCAACAGAAGGTGCAGTCGGACCCGAACCGGCTGAAGTTCGACACCGACGAGTTCTACCTGAAGACCGCGGACGAGATGCGCGCGCTGTTCGCCGAGGTCCCCGAGGCCTGCGACAACACCCTGGCGATCGCCGAGATGTGCGACCTGCGGATGGTCTACGGGAACGCCGCTCCGCCGCAGGAGCGCTTCCACGTCCCGCGGTTCCAGCCGCCGCAGGGCAAGGACCGCGACGCGTACCTCCGCGAGCTCGTGGACGCCGGGGCGGTCGGGCGCTACGGGCAGACCACGCCCGAGATCCGCGAGCGGATCGCGACCGAGCTCGACGTGATCATCTCGATGGGGTTCTCGGGCTACTTCCTCATCGTCTGGGACCTGATCAGGTTCGCGCGCGAGAACGGGATCCGCGTGGGACCGGGCCGCGGGTCGGCCGCGGGCTCCGTCGTGTCGTACTCGCTGCGGATCACCGATCTGGACCCGCTGAAGTACGGGCTCATCTTCGAGCGGTTCCTGAACCCCGAGCGGGTCCAGATGCCCGACATCGACATGGACTTCGACGAGCGCCGGCGGGACGAGGTCATCCGGTACGTGGCCGACAAGTACGGGCAGGACCACGTCGCGCAGATCATCACGTTCCAGACGATCAAGGGCAAGCAGGGGATCCGCGATGCCGCCAGGGTCCTCGGGTTCCCCGCGTCCGTCGGCGACCGCCTCTGCAAGATGTACCCGGCGGCCGTGATGGGTCGCGACTACCCGATCGACCAGGCGCTCGAGCTCTCGCCCGAGCTGCGGGACGCGTACGAGCGGGAGCCCGAGGCGAAGGAGATCGTCGAGACGGCCCGGGCGCTCGAGGGCCTCCGTCGCGAGGACTCGGTGCACGCTGCGGGGGTCGTGATCGGCGACGCGCCGCTCGTGAACTACCTGCCGCTCAAGCTCTCGAAGGACTCGCGCGACGAATCTCGCCGGACCGTGACGCAGTTCGACATGCACGGCGTCGAGAAGCTCGGTCTTCTGAAGATGGACTTCCTCGGCCTGCGCAACCTCTCCGTGATCGAGGACACCCTCGCCCACCTACGGCGCAAGGGGATCGAGCTCGACATCGACCACGTCCCGCTCGACGACCCCGCGGTCTACGCGATGCTCCAGAAGGCCGACACCACCGGCGTGTTCCAGATGGAGAGCGCCGGGATGCGCAACCTGATCCGGGCGCTCGCGCCGGACCGCTTCGAGGACCTGATGGCGCTCGTGGCGCTCTACCGGCCGGGTCCGCTGAACGCGGGCATGCACGTCGAGTACGCGGAGCGCAAGCACGGGCGTCGAAAGCTCGAGTACCCGCACGCCGACCTCGAGGAGATCCTCGCCGGTACGTACGGCGTGATGGTGTACCAGGAGCAGGTCATGCAGATCGCGGTGCGCATGGCGTCCTACTCGATGGGCGAGGCCGACAGCCTGCGCAAGGCGATGGGGAAGAAGAAGCCCGCCGAGATCGCGAAGCACCGCGAGCGCTTCATCGAGCAGGCCGTCACGAACGGGTACGAGCGCCGGCTGGCGACGAACCTGTTCGAGATGATCGTCCCGTTCGCCGACTACGGGTTCAACGCCTCGCACGCGTGCGCGTACGGGTACGTCGCGTACCAGACCGCCTACCTCAAGGCCCACCACCCCGTCGAGTACATGTCCGCCGTCCTCACCAGCGTGAAAGACGACAAGGACCGCAAGCCGTTCTACCTCAACGCGTGCCGGCTCATGGGGATCGAGGTCCTGCCCCCGGACGTGAACGAGTCCGAGCTCGACTTCGCGCCGGTGCGCACCGGCGAGCCGAAGATCCGTTACGGGCTGTCGGCGGTCCGCAACGTCGGCGCCGGGGCGGTGACGCAGATCATCGACGCTCGCCGGGGCAAGGGGGAGTTCACGTCGTTCGGCGACTTCTGCCGCAAGGTCGACCCGTCGGTCCTGACGAAGAAGGTGCTCGAGAGCCTGATCCTCGCCGGGGCGTTCGACTCGCTCGGCTACGCCCGCAAGGCGCTGTTCGAGAACCACGACAAGGTCTCGGCGCCGATCGTGGCCGAGCGCAAGGCCGAGGCGGCGGGCCAGTTCTCCCTGTTCGGGGGTGGCGACGAGGCGGCGCACCAGCTCGACGAGGCGGTCCTGCAGGGCGAGGAGTTCGACAAGCCGCTGCTCCTCAAGCAGGAGAAGGAGATGCTCGGGCAGTTCGTCACGGATCACCCGCTGCTCGAGGTCCGAGCGTCGCTCGCCGCGCAGGCCGACATGGAGATCCCCGAGGTCGTCACGCTCGACGACGGCGACCTCGTGACGCTCGGCGGCATCGTCGGCGCCGTGGCCCGTCGCTACACGAAGAAGGGCGAGCCCTACGCGCAGTTCCGGCTCGAGGACCTCGCCGGTGGCGTCACCGTGGTGGCGTTCCCCAGCGTGTACGACCAGGTGCCCCACCTGATCGAGACCGACGCGATCGTGCTCGTGAAGGGGCGCATCGACCGGCGCGGGCGCGGCGAGGAGGTCCAGATCCGCGCGGTCGAGGTCCGGCAGCCGGACCTCGGCGCGGCGGTGGCGGCCCCGGTCCCGAGCGGCGTCCTCGTCGTGGACCTGCCGGCCGCGAGCTGCACGAACACCGTCATCGCGAAGCTCCGCGAGCTCCTCGGCGCCCACCCCGGCCGGACGCCCGTGCAGGTCCGGTTCCTGTCCTCGCAGGGCGTCACGCCGCTCGACGTCGGCAGCTATCGGGTGGATCCGGCCGCCGGCCTCCTGTCGGAGCTGCGGATGCTGCTCGGCGGCGACGCGGCACGGGTGGAGGAGCGAGGCGCGGCTCAGGTGGAGCGGGGGGTGGTCAGGGTGCCCGACGCCCCCGCAGCGCCCGCAGGAGCGCGGCCTCCTGCCGGAACCGACGCGTGAGCCCGGCCAGGCGCTCGGCCGTCCCGGGGATCTCGAGCAGCGCCTGACGGTCGGGGACGAGCCCCGGCGTGAGCGTGCACAGCGTGTAGCTGAGCGCGACGGGGTCGGGCTCGACGCGCAGGTCTCCCTCGACGCCGGCCACGCCGAGGAAGCGGACCGCGGCCGCGATCGCGGCGGCCGCCACATCGGGGTCCACCGCGTCGTGCTCGGGGAACGGCTCGATGTGCCAGCGGGCGTACGGCCCGTCGCTGGTGGGCTCGAGCAGCCGGATGCGGTCCTGGGCGTGCACGTGCACCAGGTAGGTGCCGTCGTCGGCGAGCTCGTGGTCGACGGGCACCACGCGCACCCCGACCCGGTACGGGTCGTACGGCCCGCCGACCTCCTGCCCGTGGCGGATCGCGGCGATCGCGAACGGGGCCTCGGGGAGCACGTCCTCCATCATCCGCAGGTAGCGGTCCTCGAACACGTGCAGCTCGAGGTCGCCCCCCGGGAACAGGACCGAGTGGAGAGCGAACAGGGGGAGCTCCACCACCGCATCGTCTCACGGGGGCCCCGCGAGGGATACGCTGAGCAACCATGGGCATGGAGGTGATCCCCGCGATCGACGTCGCCGACGGCCGTCTCGCCCGGTTCGCGGGCGAGGGCCACGAGCCGATCGGCGCGTTCGGCGGCGACCCGCTGGCGGCCGCGCGCTCCTTCGCCGCGGCCGGGGCGCGATGGGTGCACGTCGTGGACATGGACCTCGCGTCGACCGGCGAGTCGCGGAACGTAGCCGTCGTGCGCGGGGTCGCGGACCTCGGGCTGCAGGTGCAGGCGAGCGGGGGAGTGTCCTCGCTCGAGCAGGCGGAGGCCCTGCGGGCGAGCGGCGCGACCCGCGTCGTGCTCGGATCGGCGGCGCTCGGCGATCGCGAGGCCACCGCCGCGATGGTGTCGTCGCTGGGCGATGCCCTCGTGCTCGCGGTCGAGGCCGACGGGCCGACGATCCGGCCTCGTGGCGGCGGGCACGAGCTGCCCCTGTGGGAGACGCTGCAGTGGCTGTCCGGGCTCGATGTGCCCCGGTTCCTGTTCGTCGAGATCGGACGGGTCGGACGGCTCCAGGGTCCGGACCTGGACGGCATCTGGGCGCTCGCCACCCACACCGCCCGGCCGGTGCTCGCGTCCGGCGGGATCCGTCACCTCGAGGACCTGGACGCGGTGGCGGCGCTCGGCACGGCGGTCGAGGCCGCGGTCGTCGGTCGCGCGCTGTACGAGGGCGGCCTCGACCTCGCCGAGGCCATCGCGGCCGTGGCCTGAGCATCGGGCGGCCCCGGAACCCCTTATAGACTGCCCCGCCATGGGATTCCTCTCCGAGACGGTCGAGGAGGTCCGGCGTCGGCTGGCTCGCGAGCCGCTCGACGAGCCCGGCCTGATGGCGCTCGCGATGCGGCTGCCGCCGGCGCGCGGGTTCGCCGGCGCGCTGTGGTCGGCCGCGCCGATCGCGGTCGTCGCCGAGGTGAAGCGCGCGTCGCCCTCGGCCGGGCGCATCGCCGAGACCGAGCCGGCCGCTCAGGCCCGCGCCTACCAGGCGGCGGGCGCCGCGGCGGTGTCCGTGCTCACCGAGCCCCGGCACTTCGACGGGTCCCTGGCCGATCTGCGGGCGGTCCACCTCGCGACGACCATCCCGGTGCTGCGGAAGGACTTCCTCGTGCACCCCGCGCAGCTGATGGAGGCGCGGGTCCAGGGCGCCGACGCCGTGCTCCTCATCGCGGCGGCCCTGTCCGACCACGAGCTCGACGCGATGCTCGCGACCGCCGAGGACCTCGGGCTCGGCACGCTCGTCGAGGTGCACGCCGAGCGGGACCTGGACCGGGTGCTCGCGACATCGGCGAAGGTCGTCGGCGTGAACGCCCGGGACCTGGAGACGCTGGAGGTCGACGCCGATCGCGGGCTCTCGCTCCTCGAGCGCGTCCCGCCGGACCGCATCGCCGTCGCCGAGAGCGGGATCTCCGAGCGCGAGCACGTCGAGCGCGCCGCCGCGGCGCGCGCGCGCGGGGTGCTGGTCGGCGAGGCGCTCATGCGGGCCGACGACCCCGGGACGAAGCTCCGGGAGCTGCTCGGGGAGGACCGGTGAGCGCCACCGCCGCCCCGCCCCTGCCGGACGGACGCGGCCGCTTCGGATCGTTCGGCGGCCGGTACGTGCCCGAGGTGCTCGTCCCCGCCCTCGACGAGCTCGCGGCGGCGTGGGGAGAGCTCCGGGACGATCGGACGTTCCGCGGCGAGCTCGACGCGCTGCTCACCGACTACGTCGGCCGGCCCTCGCCGTTGACGTTCGCCCCGCGGCTGTCGGCCGAGACCGGGTACCGCGTCTGGCTGAAGCGCGAGGACCTGAACCACACCGGCGCGCACAAGATCAACAACACGGTCGGGCAGCTGCTGCTCGCCCGGCGTCTCGGCAAGGCGCGTGTGATCGCCGAGACTGGTGCGGGGCAACACGGCGTGGCCACGGCCACCGCCGCGGCGCTGTTCGGGCTGCCGTGCGTCGTGTACATGGGCGAGGAGGACACGCAGCGGCAGGCCCCGAACGTGGCGCGGATGGAGCTGCTCGGCGCGCAGGTCGTGGCGGTCACGGCGGGTCAGCGGACCCTGAAGGAGGCCATCAACGAGGCGATGCGCGATTGGGCAGCGAGCGTGCGCGATACGCACTACGTGTTCGGGACCGCGGCCGGCCCGAGCCCCTTCCCGGCGCTCGTCCGCGACCTCCAGCGGGTGATCGGCGACGAGGCGCGCCGCCAGTTCCGCGACGCCGAGGGGCGGGACCCGGACGCCGTGGTGGCGTGCGTCGGCGGCGGGAGCAACGCGATCGGGATGTTCACGGCCTTCATCGGGGCGCCGGAGGTCGAGCTGTGGGGGATCGAGGCCGGGGGCCGGGGCGACCGCGTCGGCGACCACTGCCGGTCGCTCACGCTCGGCGAGCCCGGCGTGCTCCATGGCGCCTACTCGTACCTCCTGCAGGACGCCGAGGGCCAGATCGCGGCGACGCACTCGATCTCGGCGGGGCTGGACTACCCGGGGGTCGGGCCGCAGCACAGCTACCTGAAGGACGCGGGGCTCGCCCGGTACGACTCCGCGACGGACGAGGAGGCCCTCGCGGGGTTCAGCGCGCTCGCCGCGCTAGAGGGCATCCTGCCGGCCCTCGAGCCGGCGCACGCGATCGGCTGGCTCCTGCGCCGGCCGCTTCCCGAGGGCGCGAGCGTGCTCGTCTGCCTGTCAGGGCGCGGCGACAAGGACCTCGACACGGTCCGGGCGGCCTTCGGTGGGGCCTGAGCTCGAGGCGGCGCTCAGGGCGCGGCGAGACGCCGGCGGCCGGGCGTTCGTCCCGTACGTCACCGGCGGGCTCGACGGGGTCGACGCCGACCTGCTCCGAGGGCTCGAGGCCGCGGGGGCCGACGCGGTCGAGGTCGGCATCCCGTTCTCTGACCCGGTGATGGACGGCGGCGTGATCCAGGACGCGTCGCGCCAGGCGCTCGGTGCGGGGACCCGGCCGTCCGACGTCCTCGCGACGATCGCGGAGGCCGGGCTCGGCATCCCCGCGGTGACGATGACGTACTACAACCCGGTGCTCCGCCACGGCGAGGACCGGTTCCTCGACGAGGCCGCGGCCGCCGGCGTGCGGGGGGCGATCGTGCCGGACCTGCCCGTCGACGAGGCCGAGGGCTGGATCGCCCGATGCGAGCGTCGCGGCATCGCGCCCGTGTTCCTCGCGGCCCCCGGGTCTGCGCCGGAACGTCTGCGGGCGATCGCCGCCGTTGCGCGCGGGTTCGTCTACTGCGTCGCGGCCTACGGCGTGACCGGCGAGCGGGCCGAGCTCGCCGGAACCGCCCAGGAGGTGGTCGAGGCCCTCCGCCCGCTCACGGACGCGCCGCTTCTCGTCGGGGTGGGGATCGGAACGCCCGCGCAGGCGGCCCAGGCCTGCGGCTTCGCCGACGGCGTCATCGTCGGCAGCGCCCTCGTCCGGAGGCTGCTCGAGGGCGACCGTCGAGGGGCGCTCGTGCTCGCCGGGGACTTCCGGTCGGCCGTGCCGACCGGCTGACCGGGCCATCCGCGATCACCGCCCCGTGCGTAAGTACCGGTCGAACGCGGGGAGCCGCTGGCTTGAGGCGGCCGGATGTGCTATCAAACCGCGCTATCGGACGGGGAGGTGGGGGATCCCCCCGGAGGAACGCCCTGTCCGCATCGGTTGGGGGACGGAGGTCCACCCAGAAGGGGGGGGTACATGACGAAGCGCAGGTGGCTTGCGCTTGTCGCGCTGTTCGGCGCCCTCACCCTCGTCACGGCGGCGTGCGCCGACGACGAGGGGGGCGGAGGCGAGACCGGCTCGACCGGGACGGCCCCGACGGGCGCCGCCGGCTGCGAGGCGGACGAGTTCGGGTGCGTCGAGATCGGCTCGGGCGAGCCCATCACGATCGGCACGCTCCTGGCGATCTCGGGAGACGTGGCGTTCCTCGGCCTCGACAGCCAGTACGGTGTCGAGCTCGCCGTCGACTACCTCGACGGCGCGTTCGACGGGACACCCGGGCAGATCGCGGGGCACGACGTCAACCTGGTGAACGAGGACGACGGGTGCTCGGCCGAGGGCGGGCAGGCCGGCGGCACGAAGCTCGCGGCCGACACGCAGATGGTCGCCGTGATCGGGTCCAGCTGCACGAGCGCGGCGCTCGGGGTGGCGGACCAGATCATGGCGGACCAGGGGATCCTGCTCGTGTCGCCGTCGAACACGAATCCGAACCTGACGGCCGAGGGCGTCACGACGGGCTTCTACGCGCGGACGGCGCACAACGACAAGATCCAGGGCGCGATCGTCGCCGACTTCGCGATCCAGGAGCTCGGCGCGCAGACGGCTGCGACGATCAACGACGAGAGCCCGTACGCGGACGCGCTCGCGGCGGTGTTCCGCGCGGGGTTCGAGTCTCAGGGCGGAACGATCACGACGTTCGAGGCGATCCAGAGCACGGACACGGACTTCAAGCCGCTGCTCACCTCGATCGCCGAGCAGTCGCCGGACGTCCTGTACTTCCCGGACTTCAACCCGGCGTGCGCGCTGATCGCGAAGCAGGCCGCGGACATCCCGGGTCTGGAGGACACGGCGCTGATCGGATCGGACGGCTGTGCGGACCCGTCGTACACGGAGACCGCCGGCGCCGCGGCGGAGGGAAGCTACATCTCGCAGCCCGACACGTCGGCGTTCACGCAGGGCGAGTTCTACCAGAGCGAGTTCCTGCCGGCGTACGAGGACCTCGTGGGAGACACCCCGACGGCCGCCTTCCACGCGCACTCGTTCGACGCCATGAACATCGTGGCCGACGCGATCGAGGCCGTCGCCATCGACAACGGCGACGGGTCGATCTCGATCCCCAGGACCGCGTTGAAGGACGCGCTCCTCGCGACGAGCGGCTACGAGGGGATCACCGGCACGGTCACCTGTGACCTGCTGGGCGACTGCGCGACGGAGGTCACGATCGGCCTGTACCAGGTGCCGGACGTGCCGTTCGACGACCCGCAGGCGAAGCCGGTGTTCAGCGAGACGAAGACCCTCGCGGACGTTCCGGCGTAGCGATCCAACGTTCGAGAGACGGGGTGGACGGTTCGCCGTCCACCCCGTCCCTGCGTCCCGAGGGATGGGCTAGGCTTCGCGGATGGCCGAGGTGGGGGATGCGGCCCGGGCGCGCGCGCTCGGACGGCTCGAGCGGTTCCCGGTCCGACGCATCGTCCTCATCGCGCTGTCCGCCGGGGTGATCGGCGCGGTCGCCTACGGCTCCATCAAGACGCTGACGCTGCCCGCGGGCGAGGCGTACTCGGCGTCGGCGTGGCGTGACTTCATCGTCCTCGGCATCGCCCAGGGCGCCGTGTACGCCCTCATCGCGCTCGGCTACACGCTCGTCTACGGCATCCTGCGGATGATCAACTTCGCGCACGGCGAGGTCTTCATGGCGGGCGCGTTCGGCTCGTACTTCTTCGCCGATGCGTGGAAGCAGAGCGGCTTCATGGACGATCAGCCGTGGCTGTCGATCGGGCTCCTCGTCGTGCTCGCGATGGCCGTGGCGGTCACCGTGGCGGTCCTGCTCGAGCGCATCGCGTACCGGCCGTTGCGGGGGGCCCCGCGCCTCGTGCCGCTCATCACGGCGATCGGCGCCTCGCTGTTCCTGCAGAACACGTTCCGGGGTCTGTTCGGCTCGCAGACGCGCGGCTACCCGAAGCCCACGGGGCTCGAGGGGACGTGGACGATCCTCGGGATCCCGATCCAGAAGGTGCAGGTGCTCGTCCTCGTCGTGGCGGCGGTCGCGCTGGTGGCGCTCACCCTGTTCGTCGCACGGACGAAGACGGGCAAATCGATGCGCGCCGCCGCCGAGGACGCCGAGATCGCGAGCCTGATGGGGATCAACGTCGACCGGGTCATCGTCACGACGTTCGTCATCGGCGGCATGCTCGCGGGGATCGCGGGGGTGCTGTTCGCCCTCACGTTCGGCAACATCTCGTACTTCATGGGGTTCGCCCCCGGCATCACGGCGTTCACGGCGGCCGTCCTGGGCGGCATCGGGAGCATCTCGGGGGCGGCGATCGGCGGCTTCACGATCGGCATCCTCCAGTCGGTGGGGCCGGCGCTCCTGCTCACCGGGATCAACGTGCCCTCCCCGTTCCAGCTCAAGGACGTGGTGACGTTCCTCATCCTGATCCTCGTGCTGCTCTTCCGGCCCGGCGGCATCCTGGGGACGGGCGAGGCGGAGAAGGTCTGACATGGGGGGTCCGCTGCGGCAGGGGATGAAGGCCGGCGCGATCGGTGGGTCGGTGCTCGTCTACCTGGCGATGGTCGGGATGATCGCGAAGTTCGACGAGCTCGTCCTGATCGGCACGCAGGTCACGCTCGGACTCGTGCTGCTGGCGATCCCCCCGCTGGCCGCGGCGCTGGCCGCCTCGCGTCCGCGGGTCGTGGGCGGGCGGGTGCAGCGCCTGGGTCCGGTGGAGGGGCTCGTTGCCGGGGTGGCTGCGGGCGCGCTCACCGGCGTCGTCATCGCGGCCTGGCTCGTGGTCGTCGACCGCATCGGGATCGACCGCGTGCGCTCGGTGTTCGTGGCCGTGTCGCCGGCCCTCGTGGACGTCCTGACCTTCGGGAAGGGCATCGCGGCGGGCGCGGCGATCCTCGTGGCCGCCGGGGCGGCGCTCGGGGCGATCGGTGGCGTGTGGCGCTCGCTCCGGTTCGGGCTGCGCAGGCCGTTCGCGATCGGGGTCGGCGTCGTCCTGCTCCTGGCGATGCTCCAGCGGATCGTGCCCACGATCCTCGACGGCCTGAACATCGAGCGCGACTGGCTCTACAGCAAGGTGACGCGAGGATTGACGTGGTTGGGCGCGGCGATCGTCCTGGTGGTGGCGACGGCGGTCGCCGCGTTCTGGCTCGACCGCCGCGAGCGCGCTTCGGCCGCCCCGGCGGGGGCCGGCCGGGCCGACACCCGATCGATCGCGCGGGCGATCGGGCTCGTCGCGATCGTGATCGCCGCCGTCGTGCTTCCCCGGCTCGCGGGCTCCATCGTGTCCGAGATCCTCGGCACGGTGGGCGTGTACGTGCTGCTGGCGCTCGGGCTGAACATCGTCACCGGGTACGCGGGGATGCTCCACCTGGGGTTCAGCGCGTTCTTCCTGATCGGCGCCTACGCGTCGGCGCTGCTCACGGGCGCGAACCTCGTCACGGCGTTCGGCCTCGTGCCTCCTCGGTACTCGGCGGACCTGAACTTCTACGTGGGGCTGCTGATCGTGATCGTCATCGGCGCGGTGGTGGGAGCGCTCCTCGCGGCGCCCGTCCTGCGTCTGCGAGGTGACTACCTCGCGATCGTGACGCTGGCGTTCGCGCAGATCGCCGTCATCCTCGCAACGTCCAACTGGCTGCAGCCGATCACGGGCGGCCCGCAGGGCTTGCGCGACGTGACCAACGCCTCGCTGTTCGGGCTCTCGTTCCGCCAGCCGCAGAACTTCTACTACCTCGTCCTGTTCTTCTGCGCGATCGCCGTCTACGTCTCGTGGAGGCTCGCGTGGTCGCGAACCGGAAGGGCGTGGAACGCGATGCGCGAGGACGAGCAGGTGGCCGACGCGATGGGCGTGAGCACGTCCCGCTACAAGCTGCTCGGGTTCGCGATCGGCGGCGCGATCGGCGCCGTGGGCGGGGCGCTGTTCTCCGTGAAGGTCGGGACCGTGCAGCCGGGGAGCTTCGAGATCCTCGTCTCGATCACGGTGCTCGCGGTCGTGATCCTGGGCGGCCTCGGCAGCGTCCCGGGCGTGGTCGTCGGTGCGCTCGTGCTGCTCGGGCTCCCCGGACTGCTGTCGCAGCTCGAGGAGTACCGGCTGCTGATCTACGGCGGGGCGCTCGTCGCGATCATGATCCTGCGCCCGCAGGGGCTGATCCCGAACGTCCGGCGCTCGCGCGAGCTCCAGGAGGAGGAGCGCACGCAAGACGCCTGGCAGGAGATCTTCGCGCAGAAGGAGCAGGCCGCCGCGGAGCGGGCCGACGCCGAGACCACGGCCGCCACGGTCGAGGAGGGCTCGTGACGTCGCTGCTGGAGGTCGAGGGCGTCGTGAAGCACTTCGGCGGGCTGTACGCGCTCGGCGGGCTGGACCTGCACGTGGACGAGGGCCAGATCGTGAGCGTGATCGGCCCGAACGGCGCCGGCAAGAGCACGCTGTTCAACGTGATGACGGGGCTCTATCCGCCGGACGAGGGCGACATCCGGTTCCAGGGAACCAGCCTGGTCGGGCTCCGACCGAACCAGATCACGAAGCTGGGGATCGCGCGCACGTTCCAGAACGTCCACCTGTTCCCGAACATGACGGTGCTCGAGAACGCGATGGTCGGTCAGCACTGCCGGACGCGCTCCGGCGTGTTCGGCGCGATCTTCCAGCTCCCCAGCACCCGGCGCGAGGAGCAGCAGATCCGCGAGCGCGCGAAGCAAGCGCTCGGCTTCTTCGGACCGCGTCTGACCGGCTACCGCCAGGACCAGCCGGCCTTCGTGCTGTCGTACGCGAACCGCCGGCGCCTGGAGATGGCGCGCGCGCTCGCGACCGACCCGAAGGTCATCCTGCTCGTCGAGCCGACGGCAGGCATGAACCCGCGCTAGACCCTGGAGCTCCGCGACCACATCGTCCGGATGCGCGACGACCTCGGGCTGACGGTCCTGGTGATCGAGCACGACATGCGGGTCGTGAAGGGGGTCTCGGATCGCGTGATCGCGTGCGACTACGGCCGCAAGATCGCGGAGGGCACCTACGAGGAGGTCGCGAACGACGCGCAGGTCGTCGAGGCGTACCTCGGGACGAAGGCGGCCGGATGAGCGACCCCCGGCCCGAGGCGTCCGCCGGGGCCGCCACGAGCGCCGAGCGCCGCCCCGTGCTCGAGATGCGGAACGTGCACACGCACTACGGGCTCGTCTCCGTCCTGCGCGACGTGAACATCGAGATCTCGGCCGGTGAGATGGTCTGCCTGCTCGGCGGCAACGCGAGCGGCAAGACGACGACCCTGAAGACGATCCTCGGCTACGTGAAGCCGTCCGAGGGCGAGGTGCTCCTGGACGGCGAGGTCGTGAGCGGCCTGAAGACGACCGAGATCGTGCGACGCGGCATCTCGATGGTGCCCGAGAACCGTCGCCTGTTCGGCAACATGACCGTGGCCGAGAACCTGGAGCTCGGCGCCTACCTGCGGACCGACCGCCAGCAGGTGGCCGAGGAGCGCGAGCGGATCCTCGATGTCTTCCCCCGCGTCCGAGAGCGCCTGAAGCAGAAGGCGGGCACGCTCTCGGGCGGGGAGCAGCAGATGGTGGCCATGGGCCGCGCCCTCATGGCCGACCCGAAGGTCCTGCTGATGGACGAGCCGTCGATGGGCCTTGCGCCCGTGCTCGTGGAGCAGGTGTTCGAGATCATCCAGACGATCCGCGGCCTGGGCAAGACGATCTTCGTCGTCGAGCAGAACGCGAACATGGCGCTGTCGATCGCCGATCGCGGGTACGTCATCC
>Ga0105094_10000435_pt1 | contig 20650 bp, 17 predicted proteins | sample PPLLak1March2015_2_FD_87023 | JGI IMG/M metagenome (GOLD analysis project Ga0105094, IMG submission 87023) | Freshwater sediment microbial communities from Prairie Pothole Lake near Jamestown, North Dakota, USA - PPLs Lake P8 Core (3) Depth... | ecosystem: Environmental > Aquatic > Freshwater >...
GCAGGCATCGACGGCATCCGGCAGTACCTGCGTCCGACGGATCGCGTCGCCTGCACCGCCGAACTGGCCTGCATCCTCGTGGTGGGCCGCGTCGACGCCTGGCTGGCACTCGACGACTTCGTGCGCGAGCGGTTCGTGGTGATGCGCGGAGCGACACCGGTCGGTGTCTACGCCGGTGCGCCGGCGGTGTTCCGCCCGGTGGATCTGTTCGAGCCCGGCTCCGACGGCATCGCGCCCGCACGCGTCATCGTGGTCGATGTGTTCAAGCAGTACCCCGTGGGCAACTCCGCCGCGTGGCTGCCACGCGCTCTCGCGGCCGACGGCCTCGAGACCCGGACGCTCCTGCTCACGGGGCAGGCACGGGTGGTGGAAGTGGGGATCAGGAATCAGGAATCAGGAGTCAGGAGTCAGGAGTCAGGAGCCAGGAGTCAGGAGCCAGGAGTCAGGAGCCCGGAGTCAGGAGTCAGGAGTCAGTAACCGGGAATCAGGCGCTCACCGTTGAGGCGATGACCGGCCACGCGAAGCGTTCCACGACGGACTGCCGCAGCGCCGTCTCGACGAACTCGGCCATGGGCAGTCCGCGCTCGGCGTCCTCGATTTCACCCCGGCGCGCGCGAGTGACGGGATGCCGCGGCGTGAACAGCGTGCAGCAGTCCTCGTCCGGCACGATGGAGATGGAATAGGTGTCCAGCTCTTCGGCCTGAGCGGTAATCTCGTCCTTGTCCATCCCGATGAGGGGCCTGAAGATCGGCATGGTGACCGCCGCCCCTGTCACCGCCATGTTCTCGAGCGTTTGTGACGCGACCTGCCCCACCACGTCGCCGGTGACCAGGCCATGCGCGTTCACGCGCAGGGCGATGCGCTCGGCAATCCTCAGCATCAGGCGCCGATAGAGGATGACGCGAAGCGCGCCGGGCACCGTCAGCGTGATCTGCCGCTGGATCTCGCCGATGGGCACCAGCTGCAGCTTCGCGCTCAGCTGATAGCGGGCGAGCACGCGGGCCAGCTCCCGCGCCTTGTCCTGCGAGGCCCGCGAGAGGAACGGGGCGCTGTGGAAGTGCACGAACGTGGCCTTGCAGCCCCGCCGCATCATGCGCCACGCGGCCACCGGCGAGTCGATGCCGCCCGACAGCAGCACGACCACGCGTCCGCCCGTGCCCGTCGGCAGGCCCCCCGCACCGGGCTCCTTGCCGAAGTGATAGAAGGCTTCGCCCGGCACGATCTCGATGCCGATGGTCAGCTCGGCATGACTGAGGTCCACGGCCCAGCCCCGCGCGTCCGCGATGCGGCCACCGATCGCACGTTCGAGCTCCGGCGTGCGCATCGGGAACTGCTTGTCGGCGCGCCGGACGCGCACGCGAAAGCTCTTCGGATGCTCGGTGGGCAGGTCGCGCAGGATGCCGGACACCAGGGCGTCGACGTCGGGCGCCACGCGCGTCGCCACCGAGTAGTTGGCGAGGCCGAACACATACTTCAGCCGCTCGCGCACCTCGGCGGCCGTGGACTCGCGGCCGAGCACCACCTCGATGCGCCCCATCGGCACGCGGATCTCGCGCACCCCGAGCCCCGCCAGCGCGCGGTGGAGGTGCCGGATGAGGTGCCGCTGGAACCACGGGCGGTTCTTGCCCTTGAGCGCCAGCTCCTGGTAGCGGAGGAGGAGGGAGGTGGCCATTGATGATTGACGATTGTAGATTGGCGATTGATTGGTGATTGGGAGATTGAGTGATTGAATCGAGCGATTGAATGATGGAGTGATTGGGCAATTGGGCAGGTCACGGTCGAGCAGCGGAGGCGGCCCGGTGACCGGAGACCACGGCCCCCTCGATGGTGGCCGGAAGTCCAGTATTCACCCAATCGCCGGCCAGCAGCAGTCCCGTGACGCCGGTTTCCGTTCCCGGACGCGTGGGCTGGCCGGGGGCCAGCGAGAAGGTGGCGCGGCGCTCGCGCACCGCGGAGGCGTGCACCAGGCGCGCCTCGCGGGCGCGGGGCAGGGCCTCGTTCACCTCGCGGGTGGCGGTCTCGACGATCTGCTCGTTGGTCAGGCTCACGATGTCGGCCGCCCCGCTCGACACCAGCGAGAGGTGCGATCGCTCACGGCCGAAGACCATGCCCTTGTCGAACACCCACTGGAACACGCGCCCTGGCAGGCCCACCAGCATCTGGTCCAGCACCGGGCGGTCGTACCAGAGGTTTACAGTGACGATGGGCGAGCAGTCGGTGCCGGCCGCGCGCTGGAGCAGGTCGTCGAGCGCGGGCGGCGCCGGCGGCGCGAAGAGCGCGGGCAGCGCAAACCAGGGCACGGCAGCGACCACCACGGGGGCGTCGATGGACTCTCCCCGCATCTCCACACCCATCACCCGACCGCCCTCGACCCGCACGCGTGCCAGCGCCTGCGTGCGAACGTGGGAGCCGCGCGCCTCGAGCCACGCGCGGGCAGGCTCGGCGTACATCTCGTCGAGCGGCACCGCGGGCACCACCAGCGACGCACGATCGGCCTCGGGGCCGAACATGCGCGAGAGCACCTCGATGAACGTGTCCACGGCGGCCACGCCGATGGGCTGGTTGAGCGCGGCCAGCGCCAGCGGCTCCCAGAAGAGCTCGATGAGCCGCGAGGCCTGGCCGTGGCCGACGAGCCAGTCGCGAACGGTGACGCCCGCGGCTCCGGCGACCCGCTCACGGCCGGTGACGGCCGCGCCCACGCGCAGCACCGACATCTTCTCGCCCCACGACAGCGCGGTCCACGCCAGCACGCCCGCCAGCAGGTGCAGCGGAGCCGGCAGCGGCGGCAGCTGCAGCGTGGACGCCAATCCACCGCGCTCGATCATGGTCACGGCCAGCCCCGCCTGGCGCCGGACACGGTCGAGCGCGCCGATACGTGCGAGGAACACGAACGTCTCGTCGTAACACCCCATCAGCACGTGCTGGCCGTTGTCCAGCTTCTCGCCCGTGACGGGGTCGTGCACGGCGGAGGCACGGCCACCCAGCACGGGACGCGCCTCGAGCACCAGCACGCGCGCACCCTGCTCCACCAGCGCCGTGGCCGCGGCCAGCCCGGAGCATCCGGCGCCGACGACGATGACGTCCGGGCTCGGATATCCGGTATCCGCTCCTCGACCAGCCTCGGGGCGACCCTGTGGCTCTCGAAGCGCCGGTGCGTGGGACGTCATGTCCGGGGTGCGGGGCCCAGGCGCATGCCCGCCAGGCCCATGCGGCTCCGCATCCAGATCGCCAGGGCAATGCGCGCGCGGACAGGTTTGGGCACGCGGACGCGCTCGGCGAACACGTCGTAACCGCGCCGCTCGATGCGCTGGAGAATCTCGAAGTAGATGCCGCCCATGATCTCCGCGGCGACCAGCCGGCGCGCACAGGGCTGCGGAATCACGTCGGCCGCGCGCGCGTAGTGCTCGCGCGCACGCGCGCACTCGAATGCCAGGAGTCGCCGGACAGGCTCGGTGACGCGTCCCTCGGCCAGGGCGGCCTCGGTGCACCCGAACCGCCTCAGGTCTGCCTGTGGAAGGTAGACGCGCCCCCGCGACAGGTCTTCCCTCACGTCGCGGATGATGTTGGTGACCTGCAGCGCGAGTCCCAGGTGCAGGGCGTACTCGCGCGCCTCGGGGCCCCGGCACCCGAAGATTTCCACGCACATCACGCCCACGGCTGACGCCACCCGGCGGCAATATTCCACCAGCTCGTCGAACGTCTCGTAGCGGGTGCGGTGCAGATCCATTTCCACGCCCTCGATCAACTGGTCGAAGGGCTCGCGCGACAACTGGAAGCGCTCGACGAAGGGCCGCAGGCGCCGGCCCTGCGCGGTGGCAAGCGCGTCGGGACCGAACAGGCGCCCGACCTCGGCACGCCACTCCCCCACGCGCGTGGACGCACGAGCCGGGTCCGGCTCCTCATCCACCGCATCGTCCACGGCGCGACAGAGCTCCCACACCGCGATCACGGCGTTGCGCTCGGCCGCGGGGAGAACGAGAAACGAGTAGGAGAAGGACGTATCGCGCGACACAGAAACGATCTAGGACGCCCGCCGCCAGGCGAGCGTCCTACACGCTATCACCAACCCATCGGTGACGCCGAGCGACGGGCGCGCGCGGAACACGTCGTAGCCATTCTGCTCCAGGCGCTCGAGCATGCGCGTTCCGCCCAGCCACGTGGCGCGCAGCTCGTATCGCAGCCGGCCCCGCACGCCGTCGCAGACCGCGCGACCCTGTTCGAACAGCGCGCGCGTGCGCCCGCCGCAGTCCTCGAGCGTCGCGCGCCAGGCGGGCGTCCACACCCCGCGATCCAGGCCGGCGGGGCTCACGCCATGCGCCTGCCATGTCTCCGCCGGAACGTAGAGCCGCCCTCGAGACCAGTCCACGGCCAGGTCCTGCCAGAAGTTGGTGAGCTGCAGCGCCGTGCACACCGCGTCGGAGGCCTGGTCGAGAGCATCGCTCCGGTACCCGCTCAACCTGAGCACGATGCGCCCCACCGGATTCGCCGACCGCCTGCAGTAGTCGAGCACTTCGTCCCATGTCTGGTAGCGCGCGGTGGTGACATCCTGCTCGAACGCGCTCAGCAGGTCGGTGAAGAGCGACACCGGCAGGTCGAAGTGATCGATGGTGTCGAAAAGGGCGGGGAAGATCAGATCGGGAGGCGACACGGCTTGGCGGGAGGGCAGGGCGCCGGGAGGGAGTTCCACCCGCCGGGAGGTGACACGCTGCCGGTACTCGTCCAGGAGGGCCAGACGTTCCGCGGGCGCGCGACCGGGCTCGTCGGCGATGTCGTCCGCGGTGCGGGCAAAGGCGTACACCGCCGCCACGTGCGGGCGCAGGCGCCGCGGCAGCAGCCGCGAGGCCACCGGGAAGTTTTCGTAGTGCGTGCGCGTCAGGTGCTCGCACGCGGAGTAGGAGGCCTGGAGGTCAGGCACGGGGGTGCAAAGCACAGGAGTTCAAAGCACGAAGGTTCGTCACCACTCCGTTTCGCTGACTCCGCGTCGGCGGTTGGCGGCCCTCGCCATCATGAACAGCAGGTCCGAGACGCGATTGAGATAGACGACGAGCACGGGCTCGACGGCAGTTCCGCCGATGGCCAGCACCGCGCGCTCGGCCCGCCGGCAGATGGCGCGCGCCAGGTGCAGCTCGGCGCCGGAGGGCCCGCCGCCGGAGAGGATGAAGTGGCGCAGCGGGGGCACCTCGGCGTCGAGGCGATCGATCCACCCCTCCAGCCGCGTCACGTGCGCGTCGGTGATGGTCGCCTTCTCCACGCGCGCGGCGATCTTGTGCGACGGGTCGGCGAGCCGTGCGCCCACCGCAAACAGGTCGCGCTGCATGGTCACGCACATCTCGTCGAGGTCCGCGTCGAGGCCGGTGGCGCGGGCCACCCCGATCGCGGCCTGCAGCTCGTCCACATCGCCGTAGGCGGCCACCCGCGGGTCCGTCTTGCTGACTCTCGTGCCGTCGAACAGGCTCGTCTCACCGGAATCACCGGTCTTCGTGTAGATTTTCACGTGAGAGAATTATACGGGGGCCGGCGTCAGAAACCTCCGCCCACCGCTGCTTGCCGAGACCACCGAAACCGCACCCGCTCCCCACGCCTGCCGAACGGCAGCGCTTCCGGCGTCACCTGCTCGCATGGTACCGCGCGCACGGGCGCGACTTGCCGTGGCGCAACACCAGCGACCCGTACCACATCCTCGTCTCGGAGATCATGCTCCAGCAGACGCAGGTGGACCGCGTGCTGCCGAAATACCACGAGTGGCTGGGGAAGTACCCGACCTTCGAGGTGCTGGCCGACGCGCCGCCGGACGAGGTGCGCCAGACGTGGTACCCGCTCGGCTACAACATCCGCCCGCACCGCCTGCAATCCATCGCGCGGCAGGCCGTGGAGCAGCACGGCGGCCAGCTGCCGTCAGACGAGGAGACGCTGCTGTCGTTCAAGGGCATCGGCGAGTACACCGTCGGCGCCATCCGCAGTTTCGCCTTCCGGGAGCGCGCGGCCATCCTCGACACGAACGTGGCGCGGGTGTTGTTTCGCGTGTTCGTGGGCAAGGGCGACCCGAAGAGCCACGCGATGAAGAAGCGCCTCTGGGCCATCTCCGAGGCGCTGGTGCCGCACAAGCACGTGTTCGACTTCAACCAGGCGTTGATGGACTTCGGCGCCACGCAGTGCCCGGCGCGCAAGCCACGGTGCCTGGTGTGCCCGATGCGGAAGTACTGCCGGTCGTACCCGCTCGAGGCCTGACCGCCGCTAAGTCAGGATTCCGACGCGAGCAGCCGGATGAGCGCCGCATCCGCCTCGGGAAACGGAAGCAACGCCAGCTCCTCACGCGGTACCCATCGCATTTCCTGCCCCACCATCGGCTTCGGCTCGCCGCGGAAGCTGCACCGGTAGAAGTGCAGTTCCACGGCCTTCTCGGGATAGGCATGCGTCACCGTGTGCAGCACCTCGCCCACCTCGGCGGCGATGTCCAGCTCCTCGAACAGCTCGCGCCTGAGCGCCTCCGCGTGCGTCTCGGAGACGTGCACCTTTCCGCCAGGGAACTCCCAATGCCCCGCCAGGTGCGTCCCCTCCGGGCGCAGCGTCAGCAGGAACGCCCCGTCACGCTCGATCACGGCGGCGACGACGACGATGGTGGGCATGGGGTGGGCTTGGGTCGTGGGTCTTGGGTCGTGGGTCTTGGGCCTTGGGTCTTGGGTCTTGGGTCTTGAGGTGTTCAGCGTGTTCTTCGTGCCCTTCGTGTTCCCGTGACACCTCACGGTTGGCTCGACGTCGCCGGCCGCGCCTTGAGATGCCGGTCGAAGAAGTCCGCGGCGGCGGTGAACGTGCGCACCCACCGCTGGTGCAGCAGGAAGCCGTGAATCTCGTCGGGGAACACGATCTGCTCCACGTGCACCATGCGCTTGCGGAGCTGCTCCACCAGGTCCACCGTCTCGCTGAACGGCACGTTGCGGTCGTCGTCTCCATGCACGACGAGCACCGGTGCACGCCAGCCGTCGAGGGACGCCATGGGCGACGACTCGTAGGCGCGCCGGGCGATCTCCGGCGACGCCAGGGGGTTGAACGCGGGCTGGAAATTACGGATGACGTTGGTCCAGTCGTGCACGCCGTGGATGTCCACGCCGGCCGAGAACAGGTGCGGCGCACGTGACAGCGCCATCGCGGTGAGATACCCGCCGTACGATCCGCCCCACACGCCGATGCGCGCGGGATCCACGTCCGCGCGGCTCCGCAGGTACAGCCCGGCCCCGACGACATCGCCGAACTCGCTGGCGCCGCCCGCGCCGTAGTTGGGCGCCTCGCGGAAGTCGAGGCCGTACCCGGTGCCGCTTCGATAGTTCACCGACAACACCACGTAACCCCGGCTGGCGAGGTACTGATTGAACGCGTAGGTGTTGTGGTAGTAGTCCATGTAGTGCCAGCCGAGCAGCATCTGCCGGCGCGAGCCGCCGTGGAAGAACACCACGGCCGGGTGCTTCCCCTCGCCAGATGAGCGGGGCTTGAAGAGTTGCCCGTGCACCTGCAGGCCGTCCGCGGCGGTGATGGCGACGGCCTCGGGCTCCACCAGCGCGGACGCAGGATACGAAGCGGGAATCGACCCGGGAGCAATCTCGCGGGGCGCGGCAGGACCGTTCTGGATGACCGGCTGTCCCGGCCGCCGTGCATCGGCGCGCAGGTAGGCGAGCTGGCCGTCGGCGAGCGGAGCCGGGCTCCACTCGATGGCGGGTCCGCTCGTCACCGGCTGCGGCGCCGCGCCCGGTGACACCCGCCACACGTCGCGCCTGTCGATGTCGCCCTGGTTCGAGCTGAAGAGCACGCTCTTTCGATCCGGCGCCGGAGCCACGTCCTCCACTTCGAACGCGCCAGGCGTCAGCAGCGTCGCCTGGCCCCCCGCGACCGGCACCGCGTAGAGGTGCTTCCAGCCGTCGCGCTCCCACGGGAAGACCAGCTGACCGTCAGCCATCCACACCAGCTGCGGCCCGGTGACGCCCTGGAATACCGAGCCGGGACCCTGCTCCGCCCGCCACACCTCGCGGGCCGTTCCGTTGGCGACGTCCACGATGCGAATGCTCCACGGCTCGGCCTCGCGCTGGGCTACGAAGATCACCGTGTTGCCGTTGACCGGCTGCCGGATGAACGCGATCTGACGGCCATCCGGCGACCATGTGGGCTCTGTGTCGCGGTCCACTGACGGGTCGAGCCATGTGACGGCCTTCGCGCCGACGTCGTAGACCCCGATGAAGGCGTGGCTGTTGCGCGCGCTCACGAAGGCGACCTTCGACCCGTCCGGCGACCAGCGAAGCGACCCCGCCGATCCGCGCGTGTTCGGGCCCTGCGCCGCCGCCGGCGAACCGCGCACGCCTGCCAGCCAGATCTGCCCCTTCTGGACGAACGCCACCACGTCGCCCTTGGGCGACACCGCCGCGCCGTCACCGGTGCCAATCTTAATCGGCTCGTGGCCCGAGAGCGGCATGGCCCAGACCATCTGCTCGGCTCCCGCGGCGTCGCTGGTCGGGTTGGGAATCTCCCCCCCACGGTTGGCGCCCCCGCCGCGCACGAAGATCACGGCCTGCCCGTCGGGAGTAAACCGCAGTCCGCCGATCTCCTGCCCGTTGTCGCCCTCGAACGCCGTGAGCCTGCGCCCCGCGAACGCCGGCCCCTCGGCGACCCACACGTTGCGGGCGCCGCGCTCGTTGAACACCCAGGCCACCTTCTGTCCCGACGGAGAGGCGACCAGTCCAGTAGCGAACGGCGCGCTCATGATCTGCTCGATGGTGGGCGCCGCCGGCAGCTGCGCGGAGGGCGTCACGCCAGCCAGCGCGCACGCCGCGACGACGGCGAGGGTTACGGTGGTTCGCTTCGACATCTCAGCCTCCATATGCATCCGCCAGGCACGTCATCGCGGTGCTCCCGCGCCGACCGCCACCGGCTGCGTCCAGGCCACCGCGCCGTTCGACTCGAGGACCTTCGCGCGGACGTACCCTTCGTCGCCCTTGATTGCGTAGGTGGCCGCGCTGTCGGCTACCTCTCGGAGGACGCGCCCGTCGCGCCCGATGAACTGGATGCGGTACTTGCTGAACGGCGTCGCCTTCACCGTCACCTTCACCGCGGTTCCCGTGGCATCCACCGCATCGAGCACGACGCCCGTGGACGAGTAGAACTCCCCGCGCTCCAGGGCCTCGACCAGCGCGCGGGGCTCGAGCGACGCGGCGCGCACGTATACCCACCCGTGCCCTGGAGACGAGGCCGTGGCGTCCCACGGTCTCTTGAAATGATGCGCATCGTCCACGGCGATGCCGTAGAGCATCCGGCCACTGGAGAGGATGCGGTCCCACACCTCTTCGAGCCCGGGCACACCGCCACCGCCGAGATTGTTTACCTGCGGGTGCCCGTTGTAGACCTCGAACAGCCGCGTCCGCTGCACCGATGCCAGCTCGTCGGCCGTGATCGCCCAGCCGAAGTTGGGATGGTTGATGCTCGGCACGCCTCGCGCGTCCCGGATGGCGTCAACCATGCCCTGCACCATCTCGACGACGGTGGCGGCCTGCGGCGGCTCGACGAGGCGATCGACGTCGAGACCGTTCACGTGAATCGGCTTCGTCCCCACGGCACTGGTCACCTCCTCGCCCTTCACGACGAGGAACCTGCCGGGCGCGCCCTGCATGGCGTTCAGTCCATCGACACCGGTGAGGAAGTTGTGATCGGTGAGCACGAGGAAGTCGTACCCGTGCTCGCGATACCAGCGCACCACCTCTTCGGGTGTCGAGTCGCCGTCGCTGTTGAGCGTGTGGGCGTGCAGGTTGCCCTTGAACCAGCGGGCGCGTGCGGCCGGCTGCAGGGCTCTCGCCTCGTGCGCGAGCCGCCGGCCTTCGAGCACGTCGCGCCCCGCGGCCAGCGCGATGCCGGCAGCAACGAGCAGCGCAAGGAGAGCGAATCGTCTATGTGACCGGAGCCACGAACGGGAGCGATGTGACGACTGCGGGCCTGCGCTGGGCGCCATCGATGACCTCTACCTGGGTGCCGGGGTTGACGAAGTCGCGATGAACATACCCCAGCGCGATGACGCGGCCAAGACGAGGTGAGAACGCCGCGCTCGTGAGGTGGCCGATGGCGCGATCGCCAGCCTGGATGGGAGCCCCTGACGCCGGGGCTGAAGCCCCGGCGGTCTGTTCGGAGGCTCCGGCGCTCTGTTCGGACGCCCCAGCGGTCGGGTCGCCGTCGAGCGTCAGGCCGACCAGCTTCTTCGCCACGCGCCCGCCCCCACGCTGGGCCACCCTGACGATGAGCTCCTGGCCGACGTAGCAGCCCTTCGTGAACGAGATGGCGCGATGTTCGATGCCGGCTTCGAGCGGGATGGTGTCTCCGGTCATGTCGACGAGGAATTTCGGCACCCCGGCCTCGATGCGGACCACGTCGAACGTGTCCAGGTCCACCCATGGTGATTCGCGCAGCCGCGACAGCCCGTGGGCGCCGAGCAGTGCGTCGAGGTCGCCGTACGCGACCAGCGCGGGCACGCCGTAGGTGTCATCGGGCACAACTACCCCCGCACTCTGCCCCGCTGCACCCTGCACCGCACCCTGCACTGCAGCACTCTGCACCCCTGCACTCAGGATGTGCGTGCACGCCATCTCCGCACTCACGTCCTCCACCTGCACGTCCTCGGCGAAGATGAGCGAGTCGAGCCTGGTGGCCAGACCCGCGGCCAGTGGCGCCGGCACGTCCAGCAGCAGGGCATCGTCGGTGGCGACGATCCAGACGTCGGTGATCATCCGTCCCTGCGGTGTGAGGTACGCGCTGTAGAGCCGCTGCCCTGGGGCCAGGGCCCGCACGTCGTTGGTGACCAGCCCCTGCAGCCACGTGGCCCGGTCCGCGCCGCGCAGGCGGATGACGCCCCGATCCGTCCGGCGGACGAAGGCCGCCCCGGACCGGAGCGCGTCGTATCCCGAGATGGAGAACATGCACTACGATCTTACCGTGCTGAAACGACTGGCCATATCGCTCGTTCTGGCTTCAACGTCTGTCGGGGCGCGTGCGCAAGAGCGCCCCTTGCAGGTGCCGTCCGACCCGGGGAGCACCTCCTATCTCGTCTTCCTGCGCCAGCAGCCCATCGGGCGCGAGGAGGTGGCGGTGGTGCGCAACGCCGAGGGCTGGACCGTGCGCGGCACCAGCCAGCTCGGGGTGCCCGTCGACATCACCACCCGGCGCGCGGAGATCCGCTACGACGCGGAGTGGCGCCCCGTCTCGGTGCTGGTCAACAGCATCGCCCGCGGCCAGGAGATCGAGCTGCGCACGACCTTCGCGGACGGCAAGGCCTCGAACGAGATCGTCACGCAGGGCAACGTCACCCCGAAGGTGGACACCGTGTCGGCCGACGCCGTGGTGCTCCCGAATACCTTCCTCGGTTCGTACGCCGCGCTCGCGCAGCGCCTGCAGGGCCTCGCCGTGGGGGCGGAGCTGCGCGCGTACGTGGCGCCGCAGCTCGAAGTACCGGTTCGTGTCGCGGCCATGGCCGGCGAGCGGATCGAGACGCCGAAGGAGGCCATCGCGGCCACCCGCTTCTCGCTGAAAATCGTGAACCCTCCCCCGGTCGGCGAGCTGGACGTGGTCATCTGGACTGACGGTCAGGGCCGCCTGCTCCGGATGAGCATCCCCGGCCAGGCCCTCGAGATGGCGCGCGAGGACATCGCGTCGGCCGCCACGCGCACGGCCTCGTTCTCCATTCCGGGCGACGAGCGCGTGTCGATCCCGACGATGGGATTCAACCTCGCGGGCACCATGACGAGGCCGTCCGGCGCCTCGGGCCCGCAGCCCGCGGTGGTGCTGATTGGCGGGTCGGGGCCCACGGATCGTGACGAGACCGTGTTCGGCATCCCGGTGTTCGGACACCTCGCGAAGGGCCTGGTCGAGGCGGGCTTCACGGTGGTGCGCTACGACAAGCGCGGCGTGGGCCAGAGCGGTGGCCGCGCCGAATCGGCCACGCTGAACGACTACGCCGAGGACGCCCGCGCCGTCGTCCGGTGGCTCGAGCGGCGGAAGGACGTGGACCGGAACCGCATCGCCGTCGTCGGGCACAGCGAGGGTGCCGCGGTGGCGATGATCCTGGCCACGCGCGAGGACCGCGTGAAGGCCGTGGTCCTCATCGCGGGCACCGGCACCACCGGCGCCGAGCTCGTGTTCGAGCAGCAGCGGCATCAACTGGATCTGATGAAGGTGGACGCCTCGGAGCGCGCTGCGAAGATCGCCCTGCAGGAGCAGATCCAGGCGGCGGTGCTGAAGGGCACGGGCTGGGAGGGCGTGCCGGACGGCGTGCGCAAGGTCGCCGACACGCCGTGGTTCCAGAGCATGCTCTCGTTCGACCCGGCCCGGGTGATGAAGGACGTGGATCAGCCCGTCCTCATCGTGCAGGGCGAGCTGGACGTGCAGGTGCCGCCGCACCATGCCGACAAGCTGCTGGCGCTGGCCCAGGCGCGGAAGCGGAACGTGGACGAGCAGCTGCTGAAGGTGCCGGGCGTGAACCACCTGCTGGTGCCGGCGAAGACCGGCGAGGTGTCAGAATACGCTTCGCTCGGGGGTGCCGAGGTGGCCGCGGCCATCCCAGCCGGCATCGGGTCGTGGCTGGCAAAGACGCTGGGGGCGGGCAGGAAGTAGGTTCTGGGGTTCTCGGGTTCTCGGGCTCTCGGGTTCTGGGGTTCTGTTCTCGCCCCGCCAGGGGCGACACCGGGCTTTGCGGGACTCACCTCCGTCACCGTCTGATGTTCCCCGCGATTCAGGCCTATTGCGGGCTGCCTTGCCTGGCAGATCTCGACAATCTGCCGTAGGGGCGCACACTCCTCCAGGCGGCGCTGGCCGTGTGGCCGGTAGGCCTGCCGCTGTTCGACGCGCGCGCCTCGACGGTCGTGTATCACGACGGCGGCCACCCGCCGTCCCACCCGCCATCCACCGCGGCTCGCGGAAGAACCTGGGCAGTTCGGGGTCGGCATACTCGTCCGCCGCGGCGCGGATGCGCGCGGCCAGGTGCTGGCGCTCGCGGCGCAATGCGCCGACCCCGTAGCCCAGGCACACGGCTCGCAGCAGCCCGAGCGTGGAACCGAGCAGCTGTGCCTGCGCCTCGAGGATTCTGAGCGTCGCGAAGAAGCTGAGGGGGAGGAACGCGGCTCCCACGAGGGCCCACCACGGCCCGAACCGCCATGCCACGACAGCCGCCAGGGCGGCGTAAGGGCCGAAGGGCACGCACCCTGGGCCGGTGCCCCCGGGCCTTCAAGGCATGCCAGAGATCCCACTTCGCTTGGAGCGTCAGCCAGATCTCGGCATCCCAATGTGTCGGCGCTTCGAACAACAGCGCCGTGTCCGCACTGACGCCGCGACGTCCCCTGACGATCGCGTTGAGGCGCTGGAACGGAATGTTCATCCGATGAGCAGCCTCGACTTGAGACACTCCCAACGGCTCGAGGAACTCCTTGAGGAGCACCTCACCGGGGTGCGTCGGCGGGCGATGGGTCGGGAGCATGTCGGTTTCCTCAGTGGTGGTCAATGCAGCGCACGTCGAATGCGTCGGATCCTTCGAACCGGAACACCATTCGGTACTGGAAGCGGGTCAGGTGTGCGGCTCGCAAGCGTCGAGCCGGCTCGCCGACAACCTTTGGGTGATGAGCCCTACGGCAACACGGTCACCGAACTGCTGGTGAATGGGACGCTGACGTTGACGCTCGTTGGAACACCGGCACCCGAGAAGCATTGCGCCCCAATGCCCAGCACATGGGCGCCGGCGGAAATGGGATTCAGCGTGACGCCACTCAGCACTCCGCTGAAGCCGGCCGGACCCGCATACACCACGCTATTTCGAATCGGCACTCCGTCGACCGTGATGAAAAGCATGCCCTGGTTCTCTCCGACGCAGGCGATCACGGAGAGGGGCAGCAGCTTGTTAATCGACCAGCGCCCGGCTCTGGGCGTGACGATGGTCTCGTTCAACGCCGTGACCTGCCGCTGCAATTCAGTCGTTACGGGGAGACCGACGCCGGGACCTTCGATAACGACCGTGGACGACGGCGCCGGCCGCGCATCTGCCGGGTGCCCCGGTCCTGGGGTGAACACCCACGGGCCCGTGGCATTTGTGTCGCTCCGCCAGGTCCCGCTCAACGTGCTGATGCTGAACGTGGCGTCCAAATGCATAGACTGTCCGCTCGGGGTGATGACGGTGAGTCCCATGCCGATGCTACCGTCGGGATTCTGAAACGCGGTGCCGTTCGCGGCGCTTCTGGCGGGGGCACCGCACTCGTCGTCAAACCCGGTCAGTTGGTACACGCCGCCGTTCTGCACGACGTTCAGGGTGAGGACGTTGCAATACGGCTCCTGCTGCCATCGAAACGTGCCCAGAGGCTGCGCCTGAACGGTGTCCGCTGCAGCCAGCACGCCGGCCATCAGGACGGCCAGGGCAATTCCCACTTTCGTCATGGTGCCACCCCCGCTTGATAGAACACGCATTAGCCTCCCGCGCGCAACAACGGCGCGCTGAGCTGGCCATTCTGCCACGACCGGAGCCGGAGGGCGCGTGGACGCATCACCATCGGCCGCGAGGACACGAAACTGATCAATAGAGGCCACCAGGACGGCGCAGACGGCAGCTGACGTCCGGCCACCGCCGTGCAGAGGTCGTGGCGCCACCCCAACACGTAGCGCACCCGCGGCGGCAGAGCGAGCACCCATTGTCAGACCGTAACCTCCGCCCACACGTGATCCACGAGAGGGGGCGGCGCGTTCGGTCATCCGCCGACCCCAGGTCCGCAGGTTCCGCGTGCTGCGTGCACGCCGGCCCCGCGTGTCCTCTCGAGTGATGGCGTCGACCGTTCACGTCGGGCGGCGCTCCTCGAACGCGAGCGGGGCGCAACGGTGCTACCGCGGCTCGCGGAAGAACCTGGGCAGTTCGGGGTCGGCGTGCTCGTCCACCGCGGCGCGGATGCGGTCAACCAGCTGCTCACGCTCGCGGCGCAGCGCGCCGACCTCGTGTCCGAGGCGCACGGCTCGCAGCAGCCCGAGCATCGAACCGAGCAGCTGTGCCTGCGCCTCGAGGATCCTGAGCGTCGCAAAGAAGCTGAGGGGGAGGAACGCGGCTGCGGCCAGGGCCCACCACGGGCCGAGCCGCCATGCCACGACAGCCGCCAGGGCGGCGTAGACCACGGGCAGCAGCACCACCGCCGTCATCACCTTGAGCGTCGCCTCATCGTCGGTGTCCTCGCTCAGGCCACGGCCGCTGGCCGCCGCCACCCAGCCCACCGGCAGGTGAATCAGCGCGCCCGGCGCGGCCAACGGGACGAGCGCCGCGAACCTCGCGCTCCTCCACAGGATGCGTCCCCAGGCACGCGGCCAGGAGATGGGCCTGCGCAGCTGGTGATCGCGCAGGCCGAAGGCGTCGAGCCGCGCCTGGTAGCGCTCGAGGTCGGCTCGCAGCGCGACCATCTCCGGTTCCGCGGCCGCCACGAGATAGCGCTCGATGAAGCGTCGGCTCAGCTCCACCCATTCGTCGGGCGACAACCGCACGTCGTCCGGCTTGTAGAGCCGGCGCGCCGCGTGCGCGACGCGAATCGTCTCCCAGTCCGGCGCATTGAGCGTGACCTTTCGCAGCTCCTCGCGCAGCCGCTCAGTGAGCCGCGTCACCGTCCGGACCTCGTCGGCCGCGTACTCGCGCAACCAGTCCTCGGCGACCGTCATTGGGGGGCCGTACTGGACGAGGGCCTGGCTGCGAAAGCGATGCCGGTGCACGTAGGTGAGCCCGCACGGCACGATGACGATGGGCACGCGGCGGCGGGCGGCGACGCCGAGCGCGATGCGGGCGGCGCCGGTCTTGAGCCGCGTCATCTGGCTGGCCGCGTGGCTGACGCCCTCGGGGAAGATGCCGATCGACACGCCCGACTCGAGCGACTCGAACAACCGATCGAACGTGGCGCGGTTGTCCACGGGGCCCTTGTGCTCCTCCGCGCGCCGCACGGGCACGCCGCCCAGGCATTCGAGCACCCGCGGCAGCAGCGGGTAGCGCCACAGTTTCGCGTTGCACATGAAGTGCACGGGGCTGCGGCCGCACGTCGTCAGGAGCAGGGCGCCGTCGACCAGGGCATTGGGGTGGTTCGCCACGAAGATGACGGGACCGTTGGTCGGGACGCGGTCGGCTCCGACGACCTCGATGCGGCGAAAGAACGTGGACACGACGAGGCGGAAGAACCCCAGGAGCAGGCGCTGGGCGAAAGTTGGGGCCGCCCCGCGCCTGGCGGAATCGATCGGCCCGGGAACGGCATCGCGGATCAGGTCCGGCTGTCCCCTCACGCGGCCGATTCTATGCCGGGTCGGCTGTCGCTTGGGCTCTGCGTCCGTCGGGTGTATAAGGGCCGCATGTCCGTCATCGCTCAGCCGGCTGCCGCCAGGCCCGTCGCCCGGGCGGCGCGAAGCGGCTCGATTCACCTGCAGCTGGCCTATGCGTGCTTAGCGGTCGGCGTGCTGGGGTTCGCACCCAGCTTCTGGTTCCCCCTCCTCACCGGCCGCGTCACACTCGCTCCCATCCTGTACCTGCACGCCCTCGTGTTCTACGGCTGGCTCGCGCTCTTCGTGGTGCAGGCGCGGCTGGTCGCGACGGGGCGAACGGCGCGCCATCGGGAGCTGGGTGTCCTCGGCGTATCCGTGGCGACGGCCATGTGTTTCGTGGGCGTGGCCGCGGCCGTCGGCAGCATGCGCCAGACCGCGGCCGCCGGCTTCACCGAGCAGGCGCTCGGCTTCTCGGTGGTTCCCCTGACGGGGATTGCCTTCTTCGCGGTGCTGTTCGCGCTGGCGGTGATCAACGTGCGCCGCCCGGACGTGCACAAGCGCCTGATGCTCGTGGCGACGGTGTCGCTGCTGAACGCGGCGGTGGGCCGGCTGTTCCTCCTCGCGGTGGGAGGGCCTCCGCCGGCGGCCGGTGTCGAGCCCCCTCCGGTCCTGTTCACCGTGCCGGCTGGCCTGCTGACCGACCTGCTGCTGGTTCCTGCCCTGGTGCACGACCGGAAGACGCTGGGCCGCGTGCACCCGACCTACTGGATCGCGGGCGCGGCGCTGGTGGCGAGCCAGCTGCTGCGCGTGCCGCTCGCGGCGTCACCCGCCTGGCACGCATTCGCGGGTTGGGTGTCGGCGGTCCTTCCCTGATCGATCCTGGCGCCATCGCGCAACTCGCGCTGATGCGGCCGGCGCCGGCCGCCTTCGCCGCGTGACCGGCGACCGCGGCGTCCTCGGGCTCACGCGACCCCGCGCGACGTGGCTGGATATACTCACGACGTGGACTTCGCCTCCGTCAAATCGGTGTTGGCGGCCTTCGAGCGGGAGGGCGTCCGCTATGCCATCTTTGGCGCGGCTGCCCTGAACCTTCACGGCCTGGCGCGGTTCACAGAAGATCTCGACGTGTTTCTGGAGCCGACCGCGGACAACGTCGCGCGCCTTCGTCGCGCATTGGCCAGCGTGTTCGATGACCCGAGCATCGAGGAGATCACGGCGGAGGACCTCCTCGGAGAGTACCCCGCAGTTCAGTACGTTCCTCCCGCAGGCACCTTCCATGTAGACCTATTGACGCGGCTGGGGCAGGCGTTCGCCTATGACGACCTCGAGGTCATCCGCGCGCCCTTCGAGGATCTCACCGTGAGCGTCGTCAGCCCGCGCACGCTGTACCGGATGAAGCGCGACACGGTGCGGCTGAAGGACAAGGCCGATGCTCAACTGCTGAAGGAGCGCTTCAACCTGGAGGACCCCTGATGCCAGTCCGAAAGTTCCGCTCGGTCGAAGAGATGAACCAGCCCGTCTGGCGCGATCCTGGCGATCCTGCACTGTACAGGGTCATCGCGGGACTCTGGGAGTCGGGGCTCAAGTTGCATGGGCGTCGCTTCATCCCGGGTGTGCGCCGCTTCCGTGGCATCGACGAGCTCGAGGCCGCGGCGCGACGTCCGTCGGCGGCACACTGATCACGTGGAGCCGCCGGTGAGGCACGCCACAGTCGCCATCCCGAGCAGTGGGCGTGGAGGGGGACGGTCGTTCGCGCGGGGCCGGATCTGCCTGGGCAGCGCCCTCGTGATGGCCTGCGTCGCCGCGGCCGCCGCGCAGGATCCGGCGCGGGACTATCCACAGTGGCGCGGCGTGAACCGGGATGGCTCGGCCAGCGCGTTCGAGGAGCCCAAGGCGTGGCCCGAGACGCTGACCCGACGGTGGAAGGTGGACGTCGGAGAGGGATACGCCACGCCCCTCATCGTGGCCGACACCGTCTACGTGTTCGCCCGGCGCAACGGCAACGAGGTGCTGACGGCCCTCGAGGCGGCGACTGGCCGCGAACGCTGGCATACGGGCTACCCGGCGCCGTACGAACCGGACGTGCTCGCGGCGGCACACGGCGAGGGCCCGAAGGCCACACCGCTCCTCCACAACGGCCGGCTGTTCACGCTCGGCATGACCGGCATCCTCTCGGCATTCGAGGCCGCAACCGGACGGCTCGCGTGGCAGATCCCGGCCGCAGAGGAGCATCCAACCTACGGCATGTCGGTGTCGCCGGTCGGTGAGGGTGGGCTGGTGATCGTCCATCCCGGCAACCACGGACCGCTGACCGCGTTCGACGCGAAGACCGGCGCGGTCAGGTGGTCCGCGCCCGGCCGTGCCGCCTACGCCTCACCAATCGTCGTGGAGCTCGGCGGCGTGCGCCAGGTGGTGACGATGACCGACAGGAGCGTGATCGGCGTCTCCGTGCCGGATGGCACGCGGCTGTGGGAGCACGCCTGGCCGTCCCGCGGCACGCCAAGCGCCATCACGCCCATCCAGCACGGCGAGACGCTCATCGTCAGCAGCCAGGGCATGGGCATCACCGCGCTGCGACCGACCAGGAAGGGCGGCGCCTGGACCGCCGACGTCGTGTGGGAGACCACGGAGGTCTCCCTGTTCCTCAGCAATCCGGTGCTCGTGGGCAACGCCTTGTTCGGCCTGTCCGAGAAGGCCAGAGGCCAGTTCTTCGCGCTCGACGCGGACACCGGCCAGGTGCTCTGGCTCGGCCCACTTCGCCAGGCCGAGAACACCGCGGTCGTCAAGGCCGGCCAACTTCTCTTCCTCCTGAACGACGACGCCGAGCTGATCGTGGCGAGGAGCAGCCGCAGCGGGTTCGAGCCCGTCGTGCGGTATGCCGTGGCCACCAGCGCGACGTGGGCCCAGCCGGCCGTCTCGGGCAACCGGATCTTCGTCAAGGACGTCTCGTCGATTACGCTCTGGACACTCAATTGAAGAGCACGCTCGCCACCGCCGTCTTCGTCTCGGTGTTCATGGCCGCCGCCACGGGGCAGGCACCGGATCGCCGCGCAAGCCCGGGAACCGCCCCCTTGCCGGTGTGGGCGCCCGTCATCGTGAAACACCGGTTGAGCAATGGCCTCCCGGTGTGGATCGTCGAGCAGCACGAGCTGCCGGTGGTGCAGATGAGCCTGGTGGTGCGAACCGGCGCCGCCGCCGATCCGCCGGAGCGGTTCGGGATCGCCAACCTCACCTCTGCCCTGCTCACCGAGGGCGCCGGTGCACGTTCCGCCGTCGAGTTCGCCGACGAGCTCGATGCACACTTCGCCAATCTCTCCGCATCGAGCACCGCGGACACGTCGTCAGTACGGCTGTACGTGCCGGTTGCCGGGCTGCCCGACGTGCTGCCGCTGATGGCCGACATGGCGCAGCGCCCCACGTTCCCGGCGCCGCAGATCGAACGCGCGCGACAGCAGCGCCTGGGGACGCTGCGCGGCGTGCGCGACGATCCCGACGCCCTCGCCGCCCTGGCGTTCGCACGAGGCCTCTACGGTGCGGCCGACCGCAACGCCGCGCCGCTGATCGGCTTCGCCAGCAGCCTCGAGGCCATGACGGTAGAGGAGCTCGTGGCGTTTCACAAGTCCGCGTACCGGCCGGACAACAGCACCCTGCTGGTCGTGGGCGCCGTGAAACCCGATGACGTGCTGCCACTGCTCGAGACCCACTTCGGGAAGTGGGAGCCGGCTGGAGCGCGCGACACCGTCCCCGCGCCAGCTCCTGAGGTTCGGCGTCCCGCTCGTCAGCTGCTGCTCGTGGACGTACCCGACGCGCCGCAGTCGCGCATTCTCGTCGGCGGCGTGAGCGCCACGAGCGCGACGGCAGATTACTTTCCGATTCAGATTCTGAATGCGGTCCTGAGGGGCAGGTTCAGCTCGGCCCGCACTCCAACGCTACGCGACTTCACGACCGGCGTCCGGTCGGGCTTCGACCGCCGTCGATCTGCGGGACCGCTGGCCGTGACCACCGCCGTGCAGGGCCATAAGACCGCCGAGGCGCTGGCCGAGGTGCTCGGTGAACTGGCCGGTGTCCTGAAGGCGATTTCCGCTGACGAGCTCGCGCGCGCGAAGGGCGAGGTGGCCCTCGAGTTCTCGCGGACGTTCGAGGCGACCGGCCGCATCTCGAGCCGGTTGCAGGCGCTCGAGACGCTGGTCGCCTTCGACCTGCCAGACGACTACTACTCCACCTACGCGCGGGTGATTCAGGCGACAACGGCAGACGATGTTCGGCGGGTGGCCACGCAGTATCTCCAACCCGAGCATCTCGTGATCGCCATCGTCGGCGATCGGAAGACCATCGAACCGCGCCTTCGCGCGCTCGGCATCGGATCGCTCAC
>Ga0105094_10000436_pt1 | contig 20647 bp, 21 predicted proteins | sample PPLLak1March2015_2_FD_87023 | JGI IMG/M metagenome (GOLD analysis project Ga0105094, IMG submission 87023) | Freshwater sediment microbial communities from Prairie Pothole Lake near Jamestown, North Dakota, USA - PPLs Lake P8 Core (3) Depth... | ecosystem: Environmental > Aquatic > Freshwater >...
CGTCCGCCGCCCGCCGCGCTGGTGAGCTGCTCAGCATAACCAGCTTGCTATTGATTAACCGCGAACAGATGGCAGGCTCCGTTGTGATGGCGGCGTGAGAACCACCATCTTAATCGGAGCTTGCCCCATTTGACATCCGCTCCCGCCTTGTGTTATCCTTTGCATCCTTTCTATATTTGATGAGTTACGTTTTTCAGCAGAGTGCATCTATGCCTGTGGAACAAAGCTATCCCTTTCTCTCCCGCCTGGAATCCTCCAGCCTGCCCCTGCTCGGCGACGGGGCGATGGGCACGCAGCTCAACGCGCGGGGAGTCGGCTTCGGCGAGTGCTTCGACGCCCTCAACTTGAAGAGACCCGCCCTGGTAGAAGAAGTTCACCGCGCCTATATCGAGGCCGGGGCGCAGGTCATCCAGAGCAACACCTTCGGCGCCAACCGCTACAAGCTGGCAGCGCACGGGCTGGAAGGCCAGGTGGCTGAGATCAACCGCCTCGGCGTGGATCTGGCGCGCCGCGCCGCCCTGTCCACAGGAAAGGACGTGCTGGTTGCCGGGGATGTCGGCCCGCTGGGGGTGCGCCTGGCGCCTTTCGGGCGCGTCCAGCCCGAGCAGGCCCGCCAGGCCTTCTCCGAACAGATAGCTGCCTTAGCCGGATCCGGCGCCGACCTGATCATCATCGAGACCTTCAGCGACCTGCTGGAGATGCGCCAGGCGATCGCCGCCGCCCGCCAGGCGTGTGACCTGCCCGTGGTGGCCTCCATGACCTTCACCCGCGACGACCTGACCCTGCTGGGCGAATCGCCGGCCCACGTGGCGCGGGCGCTGTGGGAGAGCGGGGCGGACGTGGTGGGGGTCAACTGCTCGGGCGGACCGGCCCAGATCTGGCGCATCTTGCGCCTCATGCGCCAGGCACTGCCGCTCGTCGATGGCGAGCGCAGGCCGCGCTTCTCAGTCATGCCCAACGCCGGCTGGCCCGAGCAGGTGGGCGGGCGCATCATGTACCCCGCCAACCCGGACTATTTCGGCGAGTACGCCCTGGCCTTCTGCGAGGCGGGCGCCAGCCTGATCGGCGGCTGCTGCGGCACCACCCCCGGGCACATCGTTGCCATGCGCCAGGCTTTGGACAGGACCGGTGAAGGCTGCGCCCCCAGCCCGGCTGAGCTGGCGCTGCCCGCCGAGCCGCTCGAGGGCCTGGCAGAGCCGGTCCACCCCTCGCCGCTGGCGCAGAAGCTGGCTGCCGGGCAGTTCGTGTCTGCCGTGGAGATGGACCCACCGCGCGGGCTTTCGGCCCATAAGCTGCTGGCGGGCGCCTCTCTGATGGCAGAGGCCGGCGTGGACGTGATCAACGTCGCCGACAGCCCCATGGCGCGCATGCGCATGAGCCCCTGGGCGGTGTGCGAGCTGGTGCAGCGCACGGTCAATGTCGACACCACCCTGCATTTCCCCACGCGCGGGCGCAACCTGCTGCGCGTGCAGGGCGACCTGCTGGCAGCCCACGCCCTTGGCATCCGCAACGTCTTCGTGGTCATGGGCGACCCGACCTCCATCGGCGACTACCCCGAGGCCATGGACAACTACGACCTGGTGCCTTCCGGGCTGATCAAGCTGATCAAGCAGAATTTCAACGCCGGGGTGGACCATGCCGGGGTGGAGATCGGGCAGCCGACCTCATTCTTCGTCGGCTGCGCCCTCAACCTGACCCCCCAGGACCCTGAGCGGGAGATCAAAAACCTGCAGCGCAAGCTGCAGGCAGGGGCAGATTTCCTTCTAACTCAGCCGGTCTACGAGCCGGAGCAGGCGCAGGCATTCCTGGCGCGCTACGCCAGCCGTCACGGTCCCCTGGAAGTCCCGCTGCTGGCCGGGGTGCTGCCGCTCTATAGCGCCCGGCATGCCTCCTTCCTGCACAACGAAGTCCCGGGGGTGAGCATCCCGGAGCTGCTGCGCGAGCGCATGCAAGCCGCCGGCGAGGAGGCCCCTCAAGAAGGGGTGCGCATCGCCCTGGAGCTGGTCGAGGCGATGCGCACCTTTGCCTGCGGCATCTACCTGATGCCGCAGTTCAGCCGCTACGACCTGGCGGCGGAGATCATCGAGGGGGTTAAATAGGATACGGATTTGCGCGGATACACACGGATGCCTGCGGGAAGTCCGTACCCCAAATACTCAAGAGCGGATGCGGGCCTGCAGATCGCGTTCCAATCTCTGGATGATGCGCTGGCGCACTTTGGCGACCTCGGCGTCGGTCAGGGTGCGCTCGGGATCCTGGTAGGTCAGGCTGTAGGCCAGGCTCTTCTTGCCCGCCCCCACCTGCTCGCCGCGGTAGACGTCGAACAGGCGCAGGTCGATGACCGCCTTGCCGCCCGCCTGCCGAATGGCCTGCGCCACGCGCTCGGCTGGCAGGTCCTCATCCACCACCAGGGCCAGGTCTTCCAGCACCGGCGGGTAGGCGGGCACCACTTCGACGTCGTAGCGCTCAGCCACAGCCCCCAGCAGGGCCTGCAGATCCAGGTCGGCTGCCAGCACGGGCGTCTCGGGCAGCTCGTAGCGCTCATGCACCAGCGGGTGCAGCTCACCCATCACGCCGATGGCCCGGTTTTCGACGGTCAGGCGGGCGCACTTGCCGGGATGGAAGCTGGGGTGCTCGGTGGGCTCGTAGCTCACAGCGCCGCTCAAATGCAGCCCGGCGACCAGACCCTCCAGCACGCCTTTGAAGTCGTAGAAATCCATCGGTCCGGTGTCCGCCCCTTGCCAGGCAGGCAGGTGGCGCGGCCCGCTGAGAGCGATGACCAGCCGGCCCTCTTCCAGCGGCAGCTCGCCTTCTTCCTGGACCAGGAATACCGGGCCAATCTCAAACAGCGCCTGGCGTGGGCGCAGGCGGGCGTTGCGCTCCATCACCTCCAGCAGGCTGTTCAGCAGGCTGTGGCGCAGGACCACCTTGTCGCTGCTGATGGCATTCTCCAGGCGCACGTATGGGCGCGGGTCTGGCGGAACGCCGGGCGGCAGCAGGCGCGCCTCCCGCTCGGGGGCAGTCATGCGGTAGGTGACCACCTCCTGCAGCCCCAGGCTGACCAGCAGGTCGCGCATGCGCTCCTCCATCTCTAGGGACGGGTTGCCGCGCTGGGGCGGCAGGGAATCTGCCATGTGCGTCTCAGGGATGCGCTCGTAGCCATAGATGCGGGCGATCTCTTCCATTAAATCCGCCACGCCGGTAATGCCGGTGGCAATGTCCAGGCGGTGGTCGGGAGCCGTAGCGCGTAGGCGGTCGCCGTCCACCTCGACCTGAAACTCCAGCCGGCGCAGGATATCGGCGATCTCAGCGCTCTCCAGGCGGATGCCCAGCCAGCGGCGCACGTCATGCAGCGTGATCTCCACCGTGGGGTCCTGCGGGGGCAGCGGGTAGGCGTCCACCAACCCCTGGGCGACAACGCCGCTCCCCCACTGGCGCATCAGCTCCAGGCCGCGCCGCACGCCCCGCTCTGCCATCGCCGGGTGCACGCCGCGCGAGAAGCGGTAGGCGGCCTCGGACGACATGCGCTGGGCCAACAGCGTGCGGCGGACGTTGATGAAGTTCCAGGCCGCCCCCTCCAGCAGCACGTTGCGGGTGACCGGCGAGACCTCCGATTCTGCTCCGCCCATCACGCCGGCGATGGAGAGCGCCCCGGCAGTGTCGCACACCAGCACGGTGAAGTCATCCAGGGTATGCTCCACGCCGTCCAGGGTAGTCAGGCACTCACCCTGGGCTGCCCGGCGGGTGATGATGGTGGGCGGCTTGCCCCCGGCGCGCTGCACCAGCACGTCGTAGTCGAAGGCGTGCAGCGGCTCGCCCAGCTCGAGCATGGCGTAGTTGGTGGCATCCACGATGTTGTTGATCGGGCGCATGCCTGCCAGGCGCAGCCGGCGCTGCATTTCGTACGGGCTGGGGCGGATGTCCACATTCTCGACCAGGCCCAGTACGAAGCGCGGGTTGAGCTCCGGCTCCTGGATCTGCAGGCTCACCCGCCCGGCGAGCGCAGGGCCTTCCATGCGCGCATCCAGATCCGGCAGGTGCAGCTTTTCCCCGGTCAGGGCAGCGACCTCGCGCGCCACACCCAGGATGTTGGCATCCCGGGCGATGTTGGGCGTGATGGCGATGTCGAGCACGGCGTCGCCCATGTAGTCCACCAGGGGCATACCCACCGGGGCGTTCTCATCCAGAAAGATGATGCCTTCGTGCTCGTCGGAGATGCCCAGCTCTTTCTCGGAGCAGGCCATCGAAAACGAGTCCACGCCGCGGATTTTGGCGCGCTTGAGTGTGGTCAGCACCTGCCCGGGCTGGTGCCCGTCGTAGATCTGGGCGCCTTCGCGGGCGTAGGCCACCTTGATGGGCACTTCCAGGGCTCCCTGCCCTTTATAGGGGTACAGGTTAGGCGCGCCAGTCAGCACGATCTTCTCGCCCTCACCGTCGTCCAGGCGGCACAGCACCAGCCGGTCGGCGTTGGGATGCGGCATCACCTCGTGGATGGCGCCCACCACGATCTTATCCGCCGCCCACTCGATGCCGGTGATCTTGGTTTCCTGGCGCCCCTGCGCCTCGTGTTCAGGCATCGGCAGGCCGACATAGTGGATCTCTTCTACCTCCAGCCCGGCCATGGTCAGCTTATGGGCCAGCTCCTCCAGGGGGAGGGTGATATTGACAAAATCACGCAGCCATGTGATGGGTATCTTCATGAATAACCTCCAGGGATAGGACAATCGAGTAATCAGGTAATAAGGCAATCAGGTAATAGGTGATCAGGTAAGCAGGAGATCAGGAAGCCTGATCATCAAGATAGTAGTCGACATCGGCATCTTCATCGCGGATGGTATGGATGGCGCCGGGTTCTGCGGCTCCGCGCTTGCTCTTCCTTAAGAAAACAATGTATCCGTTGATCATGCGGCGAAGCTCGCCGATCTCATCTTTTAGATGAGAATATTCCTCTTGAGAGAGGTACCCCAGCTCATACGCCAGCGTCAGATGACTGTAGGTCTCTTCAAGGGATCCTCGAGCGATGTAGCAGAACCGCACGCTATCCTGGTAGTAGTAGCGCCCGTAGCCCTCAGCCAAATTCGCAGGGATGCTTTGAGCTGAGCGGCGCAGTTGATGCACAAGGCCCCACTTCTCTTCGAATGGCAAGACTGGCAGCACGCTTTGGCAGATTTCCTTCGCGAAGGCCATAGAACGCTGCCAGTCCTTCAATGTATCCAGACCTTTATCGTTATCCTCCGCCATATCTCACCTTGTTGCCTTATTACCAAATTACCTTCCCACTTTTCAAAATTGCTCGAGGAATCGAATATCGTTCCCCCAAAAATACCTGATATCCTCGATGCGGTAGCGCAGCATCGCCAGGCGCTCCGAGCCCATGCCGAAGGCGAAGCCGGTGTAGCGCTCGGGGGCGTAGCCGCCGTTGGACAGCACCACGGGATGCACCATGCCGCAGCCAAGCACCTCCAGCCAGCCGGCGCGCTTGCACACCGGGCAGCCGACCCCACCGCACACGAAGCACTCGACATCCATCTCGGCGCTGGGCTCGGTGAAAGGGAAGTGCGCGGCGCGGAAGCGGGTACGCACCCCTTGCCCGAACATGCGGCGGGCGAAATCGCTCAGCGTGCCTTTTAGATCGCTGAAGGTGATGCCTTCACCGACCGCCAGCCCTTCCACCTGGTTGAACTGTACCTCCGAGCGGGCGGTCACCTGCTCGTAGCGGTAGCACATGCCCGGGAGGATGATGCGCACCGGCGGCGGATTGCCGGGATCCGCAGCGCTGTACTCGCGCATGGCGCGGATCTGACCCGGCGAGGTGTGCGTGCGCAGCACGATAGGGTTATCCGCGGCGTGCGGCGCCTGGATGTAGTACGAGTCCTGCATCTCGCGCGCCGGGTGGTGCGGGGGGAAGTTGAGCAGCTGGAAGTTGTACTCGTCGGTCTCCACGTCCCGCGAGCGGTAGACCTGGAAGCCCATCTCGGCGAAGATGCGGTAGATCTGGCGCAGCGTCTGGTTGGAGATGTGCAGGCGGCCGCGCGGCCGCGCTCGACCCGGCAGGGTGACGTCCAGGCGCTCGCCCAGCAGGGTGCGTTCCAGAGCTTGCTGGCGCAGGAGGGCCGCCCGCTCGGCCAGGGCGCTCTCCAGGAGGCGCTTGACCTCGTTGGCGCGCCGCCCGATCGCCGGGCGCTCCTCTTTAGGGAGCCCTCCCAGCCGGTCGAAGACGCCCATCAGCGGCGAGCTGCGCCCCAGGTGAGCCACCCGCCATGCCTCCAGGCTGTCTTCTGCTTCGACCGCCCCCAGTGCCGACAGCGCCGAAGCTTCGATCTGGTCGAGCAGTTCAAGTGGTGATTCTGGCATAGTAACCTCCGTATAACGAGAGTAGAGAGGAGAGAATCGAGAATAGTAAAAGCAAACGCTTAGGTAAGCGCACACGGTTTACGGCCCATACTATTCTCTACTCTCTATTCTCCACTCTCTCCTCTCGAATTAAACAAAAAACCGTCCCCTGCTAGGGACGGGAGAAAACCCGTGGTGCCACCCTGCTTGGCCGCCTACGCGGCCCACTCGGCAGCCAGAGGGGCAGACGCCGTGATGGGGCGCAGGCTCGTCTGGCTCTCCTGCTAACGCTGGAGGTGCGGCTCAGGCTAGCAGGCGCTGGTGCGCCGTTCACCCGGGCGGCTCGGGAGTGAAATTCGGCCAGTTCGCGCCGGGCGGGGGTCCCAGTCTGTGCCCCGCGCCTCCCTGTCGGCGTGCCCGTTCCCTGGCTTACTTTGCTCCGTCGAAGCCTGTAGGTAGCGTATAATTACCACCTATTATCTGCAAAAAGGGTGATCTGTCAAGGACATGTCTGAACCATCGAATTCATCATCTGTTTTATCATCGATCCATGCCGGCGCATTCGTCCGCACCCTGCTCCCGCCGCTGATCGTCTGGGGCGGCATGGTGGCAGCCGCCACCCTGGCAGGCCAGCCCGGCATCATCTGTGTTACCCCGATGGCCTGGCTGCTGGCGCTGTGGTGCGGTGGGCATTATATCCATCTGGTAGGTGGAGTGCACGGTCGCAGACCACTGCTGGGTCCAGGATTGCTCGGTGCCGCCCTTGGCCTGTGTATGGGCGTCATGTTCATCCTGGTCAGCACATTCTATATGCCGGTTGGACCAGACCCAGGTGAAGCCAGCCGTGCGCAGGTGCTCTACGTCGTGCTCAGCCTGGGGGGTGTTATCATCTGCACGCTGCTCAGCCTGTTTACCGGCTGGCTGACGATGCGACGATATTGAGAACAAGGATAGCGCCACACGGATGTCGAAATGATTTTGAGAGCACACCAGGTCAATTATTCGATAGAGTGCGGAAACTAGAATAGACGATTGGCTGCTGGTGGGTATGGCGAAAGCATATCTATTTGGGGCAGGTTCATCGCCGTTTGGCAATAGCTCGCCGCAAGGATTAGTCTATGTTAAAATGATCCTTGGACATGAATGATTATGAAACGGGATGAAGTTATTGAGATCATCAACGAACATCTTGCAGAGCTAACCGATCAATACGGTGTAAAATCAATCGCCTTATTTGGGTCAGTTGCCCGAGATGATGCCACACCGGCAAGCGATGTGGACCTACTGGTCGAGTTTGACCGACCAGTGGGTCTATTTGGACTGTTTGCTCTACAAGACCATCTCGAAGGATTACTTGGCTGCCCTGTTGATGTCGGAACTCCTGATAGCTTGAAACCCCGCATCCGGGAAACCGTGTTGGAAGAGGCTATCCGTGTCGCCTAGAGGCTGGCATGAAAGGGTGCAGGATATCCTGGATTCGATCAACGAAATCCAAGCATTTACAAGAGGTTTGGATTACGAGAGATTCAAATCTGACTTTAGAACAATTCGGGCTGTTTAATTAGATTTCATTATCATTGGAGAAGCAGTCAACCAGATACCTGAAGAAATCCAAGAAGCCCATCCGCAGATCCCCTGGCATTTTATGCGGGGCATGCGGAATCGCCTGGTTCACGTATACTTCTCGGTTGACCCTCGCTTGCTATGGGATACGATACAGAATGACCTGCCAAATCTTACCCGCTCATTGAAAGACCTTCTCACTAGATAAAAATAATCATTGCTGTTCTCCTAATCTCTGGTATGTTGAAGGCGCCTCAAGGGCGCCTTTTCCATACAAATTGCTGAAATATGCCTACACCGGATTGACCGGCACTGGCTCCGCCTGGAACGGTGGGGCCTTCTCCCCCAACAATTCCTTCAACCTCGGATGCCCGGCGTAGTACCCCCAATACTTCTCCGGCAGCATGGCGGCGATGCGGCACATGATCTCGTCGGTGTTGCGCTGCAGATCCTGCTCCCGGCTGCGCCTCTCCACCGGCGGCAGGTGGAACGGCTCGCCAAAGCGGATGCTGATACGCGGCCGGCGCAGTCGCAGGAGCTGGCGGAAAGCGTCATCCGTCCCGGTGATCGCCGCGGGCAGCACCGGCACACCAGCTTTATCCGCCAGGTAAGCCGCGCCGGTCTTGGCCCGGATCAAGGCGCCGACGCGGCTGCGCGTGCCTTCCGGGGCGATGCCCAACAGCCCGCCGCCCTTGAGGTGGCTGCGCGCCACGCGCAGGGCGTCGATATCGGCCTCCTCGCGGTTGAGCCAGATGCCGCCCACGGAGTTGACCAGCCAGCGCATGAACGGATTGCGCTGGTATTTATCCGCCACTAATGCGGTGGCATCCTGGCGCTCCAGCAGGGCGAAGATCAGGGGCGGGTCGATGCGGCTCATGTGGTTGGATGCCAGCAGGATGCCCCCCTGGGATGGCAGGTTCTCCAGCCCGAAAACCTCGCTCCGGGTGAGCAGCCGGAAGAGCAGCACCATGGCGACGCGCAGCGCCTTGCGAATCTTATTCAACTGGACCTCCGGACTGTGCGGTGATGGGTACTATTTTATCGCCTTCTGGTGGTCCGCGGCATACAAAGCTGTAAATCCCGGCCCGCCCATATCCCCCCTGAACGCGGTTATAATCGGCGCAGTGAGCACCCGGTTTCTGCAATGGACGCCGCGAATTGGCGTGGCTGCGATCTTCATATTCCTTGGGCTGGCGGCGGCTGCCTGCCGGGGCGCCGCGCCTGAGGTCACGCCGACGCTGCCCGCAACTGCCGCCCCGCCCACGCACACGCCCACTCCCTTCCAGCCATCGCCGACCCTGCAGCCGCTGGCGGCGCGCGTGAACGGCGAGGTTATCCCACTGGAGCAGTTCCAGGCGGAGCTGGCCCGCTACCAGGCGGCAGTTGGCACGCAACTGGCAACCGAAGACGAGCAGCGCGTGCTGAACGACCTGATCGACCGCCTGCTGCTGGCCCAGGCGGCGGGCGAAGAAGGCTACAGCGTGGAGGATGCCTCCGTCCAGAGGCGTATGGATGAGCTGGCGAGCAGCCTGGAGAGCGACCAGGGTCTGGTTGATTGGATGGCAGATCAAGGCTATACAGAAGAGAGCCTGCGAGGCGATTTAGCCAGCTCCATGGCAGCCGCCTGGATGCGCGATAAGATCGTCGCCGGCGTGCCGGCGGCAGCGGAGCAGGTGCATGCCCGCCAGATTCTGCTATATAATTCTGAAGACGCCGCCGCTGTCATCGCCCAGCTCGGCGCGGGCGATGACTTCGCCGCCCTGGCAGCCCAGTACGATCCGGTGGGTCACGGCGACCTGGGCTGGTTCCCGCACGGCTACCTGACCGATGAGCGCCTGGAGCAGGCTGCCTTCCAGCTTCAGCCCGGTGAGACCAGCCCGGTGATCGAGACCAGCCTCGGCTACCACATCGTGCAGGTGATCGAGCGCGACCCCGCCCGCCCGCTGGAGCCAGACGCCCTCCTGAGGCTGCAGGAGCAGGCATTGCAGGAATGGTTGGCGACCCGCCGGGCTCAGAGCGACATCCAGGTTTTGCTGCCGTAGGCCGCTGGCGATTGGAGATTGATCATGGACAGCTTCGACTATCAGGATAACACCCAACCCACCCGCAGTGTATCCGCGCTCGTCTGGAACACCCTCACGGTAGTTGTTTTGTTGGCCGCGGTCTGTGTGGCGTTGGTCGTCTTGATGCTCTTCGTCAATCCGAGTTCGGCCTTTAACCCCTTCCCGCCTCCTACGCTGCCGGTTGCCATTTCCCTACCCACCATCACCCCCACGCCGCGCAGCGTTCTGCCGCCGACCTGGACGCCCCTCCCGACCGATCTGCCGACCGCTACCTATACCCCGCGGCCTACCTCCACCCCTGCCCCTACGGAGACACCTTTCAGCCTGTTCACTCCCACCAACACCACAGAGGCCCTCTTCGGAATGCCCTACGATGTCGCCTCGGGCAGCCCGGTGGCAATCTCCAGCGTCACCTTCCACCCCGAGGCGGGCTGCAATTGGATGGGCGTGGCGGGTCAGGTCTTGGATATTAGCGGCGCGCCGGTTTCCACCGGCGTGGTCATCCAGCTCAGCGGCGTGATCGGGGGGGATTTCGTCGATATTACCAGCCTGACCGGCATCGCCCCCCAGTATGGGCAGTCGGGCTACGAGTTCTTCCTGGGCGACCGGCCTATCGCTTCGAACAATACCCTGTGGGTGCAGCTGATAGACCAGGCCGGGCGGGCGCTCTCGGAAAAGATTTATTTCGAGACCTTCGATGACTGCAGCCGCAACCTGGTGTTCATCAATTTCAAGCAGCTGCGCTGAGCGGGCAGCCTAAGCCTCGCTCTCCCCACTGATCTCGCTCCACAGATCCTTTGTTTTCAGGGCGTCTGCCTCCATGACGGGGCTTTCGCACAGGATGCGCCCGCGGCAGCCGGAGGCCCGCAAGGCGCGGAAAATGGCCCCCAGGTCCAGGTCGGCTTCAGCCAGCGGAAGATGCTCCCTCTCGCCTTTGAGTCCGTACTCGATGCCCGAGATATGGCAGTGCAGGTCCTGGAGCGCACCCTCTCCCAGTCTTTTTCCGATTGCCTCCAGCGCGCCTGACCACTCATCGTAGGTATTCATCGAGCCATCCCCGGGGCGGGCGTGCAGGTGGGCGAAGTCGATGCAGGGCAGCACACCCTCCAGCGCCTGGCTCATCGCCAGCGTATCCTCCAGCGACCCCAGCATGGCAGATTTGCCCATCGTCTCGGGGCGGAGGATGGCCGGATTGCCGGCTGCCCGCAGCTCCTCCACGCAGCCTCTCAGGCGCTTGATGGCGACCGGCAGCACCTCCTCAGCGGGGCGCTCGAAGTACGAGCCGGGATGGAAGATGATGTCGGTCGCCCCGGCTAAATTGCCATAATGGGCGGCGTCCATCAGCCGCTGGCGTGACTTGGGCCACTCCGTATCGTCCGCGTTCAGGTTGATGAAGTACGGGGCGTGGACGCTGAGAGCGACGTCGTTCTCCTGGGCCGCGGCTTTGATGGACGCGCAAGTCTCCTCGCTCACCCGCACCGAGCGCACCCAGCCCAACTCCAACCCGTACAGGCCTAGCTCAGCCGAATAAAGCAGCGCGCCCACGCTGCCCCCGGGTTTCTTAGGCGTGTTGAGTGGAGCGCCGACCGTACCGAAGCGGAAGGATAAAGGGGACATAGGCAACCTCGCGTGTGTGATATCTGCCCGTCAGGGTGCGGGAAGGCTATCCCGGTTTAATTGCCGAAGAGCAGCAGCAGGCGCTGCCACAGCGGCGGACCGAGGATCAGAAAGCCGATCAGCGCCGCGCTGGCAGCCGCGATCAGCACAGCCGCTGCGCCAACATCTTTGCCGACTTTAGCCAGTTGACTTTGCTCGTGCTGGCTCGCCAGGTCTGCCAGGGCCTCCAGGGAGGTGTTGATGAACTCAGCCGCCCAGACCATGGCGATGGCGATGATGATGATCGCCCAATCGCGCGCATCCAGGCGCAGCCACAGCGAGACCAGGATGACCGGCACACTGACCATGGTATGGATCCAGGCATTCTTTTGGGTGCGGATGACGAACCACCACCCGGAGAAGGCGTAGCGGAAAGAGAGGGCGCGGGATCGCAGAAAGGCGAGCATGGGATTGGTTCCAGTATAGGCGATTCAATCCCCGGTTGACGCGGGAGCGCTGATCGAGCAGCCCAGGCTCTTCAGGATCTGCGCCTGCAAGGACCACATCTGAGATTTATCGTCTTCCTGGTCGTGGTCGTAGCCCAGCAGATGCAGCACGCCGTGCACTGCCAGGAGCTGCAGCTCGTCTTGCAAGGGATGCCCGCCGGATTGGGCCTGGGCTTGCGCGCGTGGGTAGGAGATGAGGATATCCCCCAGGTAGATATCCCCGCTGTCGGGGTCGGTTTCGTTGGAGGGGAATGAAAGCACATCCGTGGGCGCATCGATGCCCAGGTACTGGCGGTTCAATGTCTGTAGGTGTGCATCGCCGGTGATGACGATGCTCAGCGCCGGTGCAGCCGGACCGCCGGCGCGGTCGAGCGTCTCCAGAGCGGCGCGTTCCAGCAGCTCGCTCAGCGCCGGGTCAGGCGGGCCGGGCAGGTCATCGTCAATCTGCAGGCTTATCATGGTCCGCTATTGGCCCGGCAGGCGAGGTCGCCAGGTCGCTGGAAAGGCGCTCGACGGGACGCGGGATGGGTACGGTGTCCACCTGGGCGGCGGCGCTCTTCTCGAACTTCGGGTACTCAATGCGCGGGTGGTACATGCCGCGCAGGGTGGTGGTGAACGAGTCGCCGATCTGATCCAGCTCCTTGAGGGTCAGGCTGGTCTGGTCGAGCTGCCCGGTCGATATGCGGTTTTCGATCACAGATCGGACAACCTGCCGAAGCTCGTTTTCGTCCTTGGGGCGCTCGGCGCGCACGCGCGCTTCGCTGCCATCTGCCAGCATCAGAATAGCAGTCTCACGCGAGCGTGGGCTGGGACCAGGGTAGCGGAACTGCTCAATATCCACCCGGCTCTCATCGCCGCCGGCGGCTTCCAGCGCCCTGGCATACTGGTAGCGGGCGATCATGGTGCCGTGATGCTCGATGATGAAATCTTGGATGCGGCGTGGGATGCGGTATTTGCGCGCCAGCTCCAGCCCATCGAGCACATGCTGGATGATGATGCCCCCGCTGGACTGCGGGTCGAGCTTGTCGTGCGGATTGGGGCTGCCTGGCACCTGGTTCTCGATGTAGAACATCGGATTCAGCACCTTGCCGATATCATGGTACAGGGCGCCCACGCGGGTCAGCAGGGTATCTGCGCCGATGCGCTCCGCGGCTTGTTCCGCCAGGTTGGCGACCTGCAGGCTGTGCTGGTATGTGCCGGGCGCGTTGCGCAGGATGAGCTGCAGCAGGGGATGGTCCGGGCGGGAAATCTCGATGAGCTGCAGCGCCGTGGTCATGCCCAGGAACTGGGCCAGGAAGAACTGTAAGATCGCGGTCAGGCTGGCAGAAGCGATGCCGTTCAACAGCGCCGCGCCCAGCAATGGGTAGATGGGGATCAGCTCTGCCAGAGAGGATGGCGGGCGGAAGGCGATCGCGATCAGGGCACTGCACCCGGCGACTGCCGCTCCAGCGCGGAAAAAGGCAGTCAGGCGGCGCGCCGCCCCGAGGGTCATGACGCCGATATAGCCGCTGAGCAGGTAGTACAGGTGCAGCTCAGCCGCGTTTGTCATCCCGAAGACTACCAGGAATACCATTGGGAGTGAGGCAATCAGCGCCAGGTCTATGCGGAACAGCACCGCCACCGTCATGCTGTAGGCCGCCAGGGGCAGCAGATAGGATATGAACGATTCGGCGTGGATTAGCAGCCGCCCCCCCAATAAGAAGACAATCGAGAGGAAAGCGAAAACGGTCAGCCCGCGCAGGTCTTGGAGCAAGGCGGGCCGGCGCCGGATGTAAAGCAGCACCAGCACGACGGACAGGATGGTCACGATCGTTGCGCCGATCACATCCTGCCAGTTGAAGCGCGGCTGCACCAGGCCCATCACTTCCAGCGCTTCGATGGCCGAGGCGGTGATCACCTGGCCGCGCTGCACAATGATCTCGCCGGCTTTGTAGGAGCGGTTGACCGGCGTTACCAGCTCGCGCGCTTTCTGGCGGGCGGCTTCGGTCAGATCCTCGCTGTAGGTGCTGTTCGGGGCGACGAATGCGGAGACCAGTTCCACCACGATGGCAGCCTGGTCTTCGGTCAGCGACAGGCTGACCAGGGCAGGGATCGTGCGCCGCACATCCTCCAGGCGATCCTCACGGATGGCACTGCGCATCACCTGTTCGAGGACGACAATAGCTTCCTGCTGGATCGCCTGCCAGCGGACGTCGCTCATCGCCAGGATCGCCTGGGCAGTCTCCTGGTTGATGTGGACCTGCTCCAACGCCGCCAGATCAGCCAGTTTTTGCTCCTGGCTGGCCAGCGAGTCGGCGCGCACGCTGACGATAAAGTTCAGCGCGGCGCGTATGCCTTCCAGTTGGCGGCGCGCCACGCTCGAATCTGGGGATGTATAAATGGGAGAGACCGCCCTGGCGGCAGCCTCTTGCTGCTGTTCGGTGAGCACCTGGCTCTGGTATGTGGTCGCCTGCGGCGCCTGTATGTCTTCCTGGGAAACCTGGCCCGCCTGTAATGTCGCGCCAGACAGGGACGCGAACATCGGCACCATCAGGGCCAGCAGGGCCAGTATGGTGGTGACCAGCAGCAGGAATATCTGGTAGGCCTTGCGCCGGGCAGGCTGTTCTTCCAGGGATTCGGCTATCATCAGCAGATGCTTGGTGCCCAGACGGCAAGACCGATCCGGGCTGGCATGGGATGTGCTCCGGTCAGGCGCCCAACAGTTTGCGCACCACCTGGCTGGCTTCATTGCCGGTGGCGCGGCCTTCCAGCCGCGGTACCAGGATCTTCATCACCTGGCCCATCTGCTGGGGAGAGGTCGCTCCCGCTTCAGCAATCGCGCCTCGCGCCAGGCTTTCCAGCTCTTGCACCGAGAAGGGTCTGGGCAGGTAGCCCTCCAGGATCGGGATCTCGGCCTGGCTTTCTGCGATCAAGTCGCTGCGACCGGCGCGCTCGGCGTCCGCAATCGTTTCCTTTTTTGCCTTGATCTCTTTCTGCAGGGCAGAGATCAAGCCCTGCTCATCCAGAGGGCCGCCCTTATCGATTTCAGCCAGCTTAATCGCCGCAAGAGCCATGCGCAGCGTGCGTTTGCGCATCTCGTCCCTGGCGCGCATGGCATCCTTTAAGTCATTCTCCAGTTGGGTCTTGATATTCATAACTTTCATTATACCCATTTTTGATAGATAAACTACACACTTCAGGGAAACCCGGTGGTGTGCGCTTGCCTCGGAGGAAGAGGAAATAAAAGGGCTGCCATTCGGCAGCCCTGGTATGGTATGGATGGTTGTGGGGTGTTAGAGAGGCACAACGGATGAAGCCTGGAGCCCTTTGGGGCTCTCTTCGATGGAGAACTCCACCTTCTGATCCTTTTCCAGGCGCCGGTAGCCTGAAGCCTGGATGGCGCTGAAGTGGACAAACACATCGTCTCCACCCTCGTGGCCGATAAATCCGTAGCCTTTGGCTGCGTTGAACCATTTGACGGTTCCGACAATACGATCGTTCATTTCCCTACCTTTCTCCTCAATGCTCATAAAACGGTTCCAGCAAGCCCAGCGCTGGCTGTTGGAAGGCAGCCATACCGGAGCTTGAACGTCAACGGTAACACAGGTGTTAAGGGCCGTTAACGAGCGTAAGCGTATCACCGAAAATCGCGCCAGTCAAGGTTTTTATGAATGGAAATAGATCATAAATAGAACCATCTCATCTTAAAAAATCCTGCGGGTGCACAGGCAGCCCGCAGGGTTTAAACGCACGAAAACGAGGACCGTTACTTGCCCAGGCGCTTGCGGAAGGCCTCGGTCAATGCCGGCAGGACGGCAAACAAATCGCTTACCACGCCGTAGCGCGCCATCTTGAAGATCGGCGCTTCAGGGTCTTTATTGATGGCGACAATGACTTTGCTGGTGCGCATGCCGGCCTGGTGCTGGATCGCCCCGGAGATACCGCAGGCGATATACAGGTCTGGGGAGACCACTTTGCCGGTCTGTCCCACCTGGTGCTCGTAAGGGATGTAGCCGGCGTCCACCGCGGCGCGGCTGGCGCCGACGGCTGCGTTCAGCACGCCTGCCAGCTCGCCAACCAGCTTAAAGCCCTCTTGAGCGCGCCAGATCTCGGCCTGCTTCTCATCCAGGCCCACGGGAGGGGTGAGCGCCGGGTTATTGGACACACCCCGCCCGCCGGAGACGATCACACCCGCGTCGGTCAGGCTGACCCCGCCGCTTGCCTGGCTGTAGCCGGTCACCTTGGAGGGAATGTCGCCCTCAGCCAGCGCCGCGCCAACCTGGGTGGGCGTCCCGGAGCGAGATGGGTCGGAAGCCGGCTTTTGGAATGCCCGGATGCGGGTGGTGGCAAGCTGCGGATTGGCCTCGCAGGTAGTCTTTGCCATCAATTTGCCGGCGTATACCGGGCGTGTGGCGAGCAGGCGTCCATCCTGGACCTCCAGGGCGATCACATCCGGCATGACCCCGGTATTCAGGTCTATCGCCGCCATGGCAGCTACCTCGCGCCCGCGCGTGGTGGTGGGGAACAAGACCACCTCCGGCGCCCCGTCTTTCACCAGTTTCGAGAACAGGGCTGTATAAGGCTCGGGGCGGTAATCCGCCAGGGTGGGGTCATCAGCGTACAACACTTCTGCCGCGCCGTACTGGAACGCCTCTTCAGCCACCTGCTTGGAGCCCTCGCCGAAGACCAGGGCGGTCACGCCGCCGCCCAGCTTACCAGCCAGGGTCTGCCCTGCGCCCAATGTTTCCCAGGAAGCGGGATGGACCTGGCCTTTGAATTGGTCGATGTAAATCCATACTTTGTTGCTCATCACAGCACCTTCTCCGCCAGGATTTTATCAGCCAGCTGCTCAGCAACTTCCTGCGGGCTGCCCCCGCTGATCATATCGGTGACCACCTCGCGCACCGGGGCATTCTCCAGCGCCGGCCACTTTACCACGGAAGCAGGCGCACTGATCCCCAGATCTGCCACCGCCCAAACGGGGATAGTGGAACGCGAGGCCTTGCGGATGCCCATGAAGGATGGGTAGCGCGGTTCGCCAATATCTTTGACCACGCTGATGACCGCCGGCAGCATGGACTCTACCACCTGGCGGCCTTCCTCGGTCGAGCGCTCGACGCGCACGCTGCCGCTGCCAGCATCCAAGGAGGAGATGACCGATACCAGGGTCAGGGAGGGCCAACCCAGGACGCGGGCGGTCTGGGCGGCTGTGACGCCCATATCGCCATCGATCGCCTGGCGCCCGAAGAAGACCAGGTCCACATCGCCGATCTTCTGCACCGCGGCTGCCAACACCCGGGCGACCGCCTGGCTGTCGCTGGATGCCAGGGCCGGATCGGAGATCAGGATGGCCTCGCCACAGCCCATTGCCAGGGCGTGCTTGAGCGCATCCTTGGCGTTCTCTCCGCCCAGGCTCAGCGCAGTCACCTCTCCGCCGAGGGCCTCCTTCTGCACCAGAGCTGCCTCGACGGCGAACTCGTCCCAGGGGTTGATCACCAGTGGTGCGTCTCCCCAGGTCACCTGCCCGTTATCTACGACGACTTTCGCCGCAGAGTCGGGTACTTGTTTTACACACACTACGATTTTCAAAGCAGCCTCCTTGTGTTTTCGAGATTAGAGAATTGAGATACGAAATCCGTCCGTATTACGCAGGCTGCCCGTCGGTGAGACCCCTTCATTTCTGCCAGTAGTCGGGGTCATAGGCGGGCAGCTCGCAGCGCAGCGAGGCGTCCTGGCGCAGGCCGAGGGCGTAGCCAGCCTGCATCAGCTGGTGGATCTCGCTGGTACCTTCATATATAACTGCGCCTTTCGAGTTGCGCAGGTAGCGCTCGACATCGTACTCGTCGCTGTATCCATAAGCGCCGTGAATCTGGATGGCTTGCGCAGCCGCCTCGAAGGAGGCGTCGGTGGCGTACCATTTCGCCAGCGAGGTCTCGCGGGTGTTGCGCAGCCCCTGGTTCTTCAGCCAGCCAGCACGCAGGTACAGCAGGCGCGCGGCATCGTAGGATTGTACCATGTAGGCTATCTTCTGCTGCACAAGCTGGAATTTGCCGATCTCCCTGCCGAAAGCCCTGCGCTCATGGGCATATTTCACGCTGGCCTCCAGGCAGGCGCGGATCAAACCGGTCGCCCCAGCTGCCACCGTGTAGCGCCCATTATCCAGGCACGACATGGCAATCTTGAAGCCCTCGCCCTCCTCGCCCAGCCGGTCCGCAGCCGGCACGCGCACGTCCTGGAAAGCCAGCCAGCCGGTAGAACCGGCGCGCACGCCCAGCTTGCCGTGGATATCGCCCGTAGTCACCCCGGGGCTGTCCAGATCGAGCATGAAAGCGGTTAGGCCGTCGTGCGGGTCGGGCGCGTTCGGGTTCGTGCGCGCCACTACCAGGGCGTGGTGGGCCTTGGTCGCCAGGGAGATCCACATCTTCTCCCCGTTCAGGATGTAGTCGCCGCCCACCTTGCGGGCGGATGTGGTGATCGCCGCCACGTCCGAGCCGGCCCCCGATTCGGTCAGCCCGAAGCAGCCGTATTTCTCGCCGCGCGCCTGCGGTACCAGGAAGCGCTGCTTCTGATCTTCGCTGCCCCACTGCAGCAGCGCCATGCTGTTCAGACCCATGTGCACCGACATGACCACTCGCAGGGTGGTGTCGCCCACTTCCAGCTCCTCGCACGCCAGCCCCATGGAGATGTAGTCCATGCCCTGCCCCCCATAGCGCACCGGGATGCAGATACCCAGGATGCCCAGCTCGCCCATGCGCGGCAGGATGAAGGGCGCCATCTCCTGTTTGCGGTCGTATTCTTTAATGATCGGGGTGATTTCTTTCTGGACGAACTCGCGCACCATTTTCTGCGCCATGCGCTGCTCTTCGGATAAAGCAAAGTCCATGATCGTTGATCTCCTCCAGATGGGTGGTGTTGGTGTTTGAGCTGCCCGGCATCTATCATTATATTCAATCGGCGCGAAATGGCAACATGATGAAAATCCTCCCCTGCGGCGTAATGTCACCCCATCTATGACTGCGGAAATCGATTGACCGCGGTCCGCAGACGGCACACCGCGGCCAGATGTGCCTGCATAAAAAAAGCGCCTTTGCGGCGCCTTCAAGATATCGGGGCTATTCGATATCGTGCAAAGATCACCAATCCTCACCAGTCGTCTGTTTCAAAGCCTGGCGGATAACGTCATTATCCAACCTGAGTCCGGCTGCCTGCAATGAGCGCATCACGTTGGCAGCCGATTCGATAAGCCCCTGCTGTTTTGCCAGGATTACAACTGCCAGCGTGCCTTTGTGTGGGATTGAATAACCCCGAGCGCAAGTTCTGGCTGCCCGATCATCCAGTATCGCTGTCCACCCCGGATTAGATAATGCGTAGGATAGAACAGAGGTCTCGCCGTGACCCAAGTCCCATGTGAGGATCTCTGGACGAGCTGGTGCATCTACTACTGTGAATCTACCCGAAGCCAGCACATGGCGTGCCGGATCATCAACTGGGCCAGCCATGATCTCTGACTTAACAGCCTCCGGGATTACCACCTGTTCTGGCAATTGTAAAAGAAGACTCTCGAATCCGGCGCGTGCTAAGACAATAACAGGTGAAGCATTGAGTACCCAGCGTTCGTTCACGCTGTCGCTTCCCTCGCGATCTCATCAGCGCCATACTGGAAGGGAGATACCCGGAAACGGGATAAGGATGCCAAGAACTCGCTGCGAGAGATTCCCGCGATCTCGGAGGCTTTGGATTGGGATAACATACCCAGCTCATACCACTTAACCGCAGCCGCCAGGCGCATCTCCGGCAAAAAATGCTCAGGGTCTTTACGCAGAGCGGATAGAGATTCTCGATTGATCTCAAATGAGAGCACCACTGTATCAGACATCACTCACATATCCTCTTAACACAGAGTATCGTTATCACATCTTCAGTCAACGCGGATGGGTTCTGCCTTCTCCAGCCGCAAAACTCATTTTAACATATACCTATCTACTTGGTGAGCTATTGACAATGTAAGCCGCTCTCTCATCCTTGTCCAAATTCTTTATTCCAAGCTACCTTTTTCTAGCCACCTGACAGTTTGCCATAAGAGTTGATAGAAATCAAGCAGAAAGTCTTTTTGGTTAGCCGAATATCAATCACGTATGTAAAAACTGATGCGAAAGAGGCTCAAATCACGGCGGTCAGGCAGGTAGCTAGAAGATTAATAATATTCTGCCCCTCCTGAAGTCAGGAAGGGCAGAATTAAATCAAAATCAAATCAATTTGCGTTTATGCTTCGTTAAGGAAAGAGATATTGGGTTGTCCCACCACGCCGGCTTTCTCCATAGCAGTCTTCAGCTCGGGAGAATGGGCGAATTTCTTAGCGTTTTCCATTGAATTCCACTTATTGAGAACGGTTAAATTGTTGGGGTCGCTTGCGTCGCGGTAGACCTGGGCTGAAAGCTCGCCACTGGAGGTGCGCATACCCGCAACAGAATCAAATACTTTTTTCCACTCTGCGTAGTCTTTAATCTTGTGTTGAATTAACATGGTTGCCATAGTTGTTTCTCCTTGTTTATCTTGTCGCTGAAAATCAACCCATTCAGCAAAGGTATGCATCAATTGCATAATTAC
>Ga0105094_10000439_pt1 | contig 20620 bp, 23 predicted proteins | sample PPLLak1March2015_2_FD_87023 | JGI IMG/M metagenome (GOLD analysis project Ga0105094, IMG submission 87023) | Freshwater sediment microbial communities from Prairie Pothole Lake near Jamestown, North Dakota, USA - PPLs Lake P8 Core (3) Depth... | ecosystem: Environmental > Aquatic > Freshwater >...
AACTGGCTTTACCCCTTTCACCTCAGGCTTGGTCCACCCTCCTGCTCTGCCAGACCTTGACTGATACGACTTTATGAGACTTTGTTAAAGTTCGGGTGATACGAGTTAATAGGACTCGACATCACGAAGGCAACAAGTGTGTTAAGAAAATTGGCGCTTCGCGCCATTGCGCCTTTGCGGTAAATCACTTCCCAACCACGATGACAGCAAGGCACGAAGGGAATAATAATACTATCCAATATTTGGTGTCCTGGTGTCTTGGTGGTAGGATCTGTATCTTACCGTGGATTGTATAGACACACAGAGTCCACAGAGCTCTTAACCTTTTCTCGTTAAGCTCTGTGAACTCTGTGATGAAATCTATTATCTATGCCCCACCGGTACCCGCGTCCCGGCGGTGGTTAAGAGCCAGTCATCAATTGGCTGTGTTGTTGTAGAACCAGTTGTAGCTGAAGTATCCGCCTGTCCGGCTCTGGGAGCGGATAGCGATCTGGCGGGCGCCGTACATCTCAGGTGGGATGTTGAAGGTGACCGTCATCGAGCCGCCGTCGCCCGAGTTGAAGCTGCCCACAAAGTAGCCATGCACGCCGCGCGTTCCCATCGGACCCATCAGCACATCAAAGGTGCGCCCCGCCGGATAGTTGTAGGTGCGGAAGGTGACCGAATTGTTGCGCACCACGCTGACGATCGAGATGGTCGGGATCCACTTGGATTTTCCGGGTTGAGGTTGTACAAGGCCGCCCGGATAGTAGACGGTCGAATTATTGAATGCCACCTGGCGGTAGTCGCTGTTATTCACCTGGGTCAGCCGGACCCACAGCCGGTTCACGCCGGCAAATGCCTCCGGGATGTCGAACACCTTCTTGATCACACCGCCCTTGTCCGAATCGACATCTGCCACTGCAACGGTCGCCACACCGCACGACGGGCAGCCGATCTCCGCCGTGTAAAGCATATTGTCGGGGAACAGCGCGGTCTGGATTGTGACCGTGGTGTCTTCCACCACGCCGATCACGGCGAAGTTCCAGTTCTTCCACGAGGCAGCTTTCGTTGGGGTGCTCCAGCCGGTGCTGGCTTTTCCGGTGATGCACAGCCTCTGCCCGGGATAAATGACCCAGGGCGCCTTAATGCCGTTGGCGTCCGCCAGGGCTTTCCAATTTACACCGTACCAGGCGCCGATCCAGGACAGGCTCTGGCCTCTGCGCACGGTGTGGTATTGGGAGCAGGTTGCCGCGCTGGCAGGCTGGGTGGAAAAGCCCAGGCAGCCGAACAAGACGGCAATGGCGATGATAATGATCGACAACCGCTGATAGTTCTTCATGCAAATCCTCCTCACTATGTTTGAAATCTTGCCCAATCTGGCGGGTAACGACAATTTCCCCTGAATATTAATTTTACATTAAATATCTGGATTTGCAAGAGGGTGATTCTTTAAAATAATCACTCTGATAATATAGGCAATTGCGTGTAGCTTTATATCATCGGTCGTATCTCAGCCGCCGGGAGCGCTCGCCCGTAGGATTTGTTGAGCGCTGCCAGGAAAGCTGCGTGTACATGGGCGGCCGGCACGAGCAGCTCTCCGTAACTGAGGTCCTTCGTGGCGCAGGCATCCGCTGCCACCAGGCATTCGAAGCCCAGATCGACAGCCGCCCGCACGCCGGCATCCACGCACATATGGGTCATCATGCCCGCTACCACCAGGCGGGAGACCTTGTTCTGGCGCAGGTGTTCCAGCAGGTTTGTGTCTCGGAAGCTGTTCGGGAAGTGCTTCTGGATGATGGTCTCATCCTCGCGAGGCTGGACGGTGGTGTGGATCTCAGCGCCTGGTGTTCCGGATAAGAAGGTTTGAGCCCCCGGACGGGTAGCAATATGCTGGATGTAGACCCGCGGCAGGTCCGCCTCTCGGAAGGCTTCCAGCAGAAACCTGGCGCGCTCCGCAGCCGCCAGCGGGTTAACCAGCTCGTTCTTCCCGCCGGGGAAGTAATCGTTTTGTATATCGATGATCAGCAGGGCAGTGTTCATGGCGAAGGCTCCTCATTCGATGGTTGATAATTAGTATATATCCGAAAATTGTTTTTCTTTGTGGTGTGTGCGGCGGCGCAGCCGCCGCACACACCACAAAAATAACTACTGCCCATCTGTGCGGACAGGGTATTACTTCATATCGGGCAGCCTGAGCAAGGAGGCATACTCCTGCTTCACCTGCGCAGCCGTGATGCCAGCTTCTGCCAGCCTCGCTTCGGGCAGATCCACCAGGCGCTCGTAAAAGTCGAGCAGCGCCAGGCGAGTCTCCAGGGGCAGGCGAGCTGCCTCTATCTGGCTTGCCAGGGCAGCCATGCGGGCCAGCTTATCGGGTGCCATGCCCGGCAAACCGCCGCTGCGTGGATCCAGGGCTGCTTCCAGGTAAAAACGCAGCGCCCGGTTGTACGCCTGGCGGCTCTCGTCGGCCTTGCCTTCAGCAGCCTGTATCTCGCCCTCTTCATAATAGATATCCGCCAGCAGCGCAAGGCGATCGATATCCAGCTCACCCTGGGCGGTCAGCATCTGCAGGATTTTTGCCTCGTCGAGCTGGCGCAGGAGGGAGGCGCGCAGGCCGAGCAGCATTTCGAGCGCCTGGTCGATCGCCTGCAGGGCTTCCTGGCGCTGCCCGGCTCGTTTGAATCCCAGCACCTGCAACAGCACCGCCATGGCCTGGTTGATCATGCGTAGGATGAAATCTTCGGTATACATGGGGGGAAGAGAGTAGAGAATAGAAAATCGAGAGCAGTGTTTAGGGATTGGAGAATGGATCAATTATAGCAATAAAGAGCTTCCTGATGGATAGACCTCCACAGCGCCAGCCCTGTAGAGTGTGACCGCCCCGGCGCCAGAAACTGTCCAGGAGGAGGCGTTTTCCCCGCCGATTATCCCCGTCTGCTCATCGATGCCGATCAGGATCGTGCCCGGCAGCTCGCCGCGCAGCTTGCCTGCCCAGCGATTACCCACGGTGTTGTGGTGCGGCAGCACGCAAGCATCCGGGAGCAGGTTCAGCCCATCCAACAGCACCCCGGCATAAGGATCGTAATAATACTGGCACAAGACCATCGCCCCGGCGCTGCTGCCGGCGATCACCGCGCCATGCCGGTAGGCGGACAGTATGGCATCCCAGGCGAGTGAGCCAGCCAGCGATTCAGCCAGGTGCTGCGGAAAGCCGCCCAGCAGGTAGATCAGCCGGGCGCTCTGCAGAGCGGCAGCGATCTCCACCAGGTCAGCGGATGCCCGGTCGACCAGGGGCAGCGCCTGCACGTCCAGCGCGCCCAGGCTGCGGAACCAGCGCACGCCGTTCGTGCCGGCACGCTGGTGGTTGTTATCTGGCGCGGCCGCGGCGGGGATGATGCGCACCTGGGCCTGGATGCCTCCCGCTAGCTCCAGTGCACGCCGGTCGGGCTGAGCCATCCTGCCGCCGAATTCAGCGCCGCCTTCCAGCACGATGTAGCCGCTCATGGGCAGCCCACCGGTAAAAACTGGCGGATATTGAGTAGCACTTGTAACCTCCTGCTGGTCCCTCCACCTTGAAGGCGACTATTAATATCATTATAGACAAATATTTACCGGGCGCAAGTATGGATATATCTCCGTTCTCTCCATTTCTCCGAGGTGATCTCTTTCCGACTCATCCCAGGGAAAGAGAAAACCGCAAAGACGCTAAGAGCGCCAAGAAAGAGATTGAACCACGAAGGGCACGAAGCTCATACGAAGGGTTACGAAGGTTTTGCGGTAATTCCTTCTTTTTAATTTTCTATCTCTGCGGTCTCTGTGTGCTCTGTGGTCCAATCTCTTAACTCCGTTCTCTCCGTTTCTCCGCGGTGATGGTTTTTATTTCACCCGCAAAGAGCTGTTTTATCCTTGACAAAATAATTCGAATGTTATAGAATTAATTAGATAGATATCGAAATGTAATCACGGAGGTAGAAATGGATACACAGGAGCTGAATCAGGAGCTGCTGGCTTTCTTCAAAGCCCTGGCAGACGCCAACCGTCTGAAAATTGTTGGCCTGCTGGCTCGTGAGCCTTGTACCGTCGAGCGCCTGGCAGCCGTTTTGGGGCTGAGCGAATCGACCACTTCCCACCATCTGGCGCGGCTGGGCGAGGCTAACCTGGTCTCGGCCCGCACGGACGGGCACTATTTCATCTACTCGCTCCAGACCGAAGAGCTGCAGTCGATGGCTCAGCGCCTGCTGGCGGTGGATGAGCTGCCGCGCCTGTCTGCCGATGTGGACGTGGATGCCTACGATCGAAAGGTTTTGGCGGCGTTCGTTGATAAAGATGGGCGCATCAAAAACCTGCCGGCCCAGGAGAAGAAGTTCCAGACCATCCTGAATTATGTGCTCGAGGACTTCGATCCGAATCTACGCTATACCGAGAAGCAGGTCAATGAGATCCTGGCGCGATTCCACAACGATACTGCCAGCCTGCGGCGCGGGCTGGTGGAATACCGCCTGCTGCAGCGGGAGAGCGATGGGAGCGCTTACTGGCGGTCGTAGTGAGGGAAAGATTAACGCAGAGACGCAGAGTTCACAGAGAACTCTGAGTGAATAAGCTTATAAACAACTCTATGTTCTCTGTGTCTCTGCAGTGAACCGTTGATTGCATATGGTTCAGGAGCTGGCGGAATGCTGCCAGCTCCTGACCGATTATTATCTCCTGTAGCAATTTGTTGACAAGTGGGAATTTTTCTGATATTATGTCGATAGGCGATATATAGATTGATTACCTATTGGCTGGGGGGACCTGGCTGAAGAACACGGAGTTGACATGGTCGCAGCAGAGCCGATGGTGGCGCCTGCCCGGCGCAATTTCTTAGCCTTCCTGTGGGGGATGCTCTGGAAGCCGCGTGCCAGCCTGGAGGTCCTGCGCCAGCAGACTGGTCGTTCCTGGTTGCTCATGGCAATTTTGTCCATGCTTGCCGTCGTGGGTTTGGCGCTTGTGACTGCACCCATCTCTGCGCGCCAGGCTCAGGAAGCCGTACGCGCCAGCCTGGAGAACCGCCCTGGCGCCGGGGAATTAACCCCCGAGATGAAGGAGCAGGCAGTCCAAGGAGCCTCCAATCCGCTCTTCACCATGGTCATGCCCATAGCCGGCGGGCTGGCTGGTCTTTGGCTGAGCTGGCTGGTCTGGGCAGGCGGGCTGCACCTGGGGGGCACCATGCTCGGGGGCAGCGGCAGCTTCCGGCAGATGTTCCGGGCGGTGGTCTGGTGCTGGCTGCCGTTTGCGTTGCGACGTTTGCTGCAAGCGGTCTTCATCGCAGTCACCCAGGAGACGATTGCCAACCCGGGTTTCTCCGGATGGATTGGCTCAGCCGCGTCAGACGAAGGGATGGCAATTGCGCCTCCCACTATTGGTGAGCTGTTGTTGCGGGGTTTCCTGGGTCAGGTGGATATCTTCATGGTGTGGGCACTGATCCTGACGGTGATCGCCGTGTCCGTCACCGCCCGCATTTCAACTCGCAAGGCCGTCGCCGTCATGCTTGTCGTCTGGTTGGTGATCAGCGCTGCCAGTCTGTTGCCCTCACTGGCTTCGGGCGCTTTCGCCGGCAGCATCTCGCCGTAAGACGGGCTGTCGCAGCCCGGCAACCATGGTCCCGCCGCCTTTCGTCCACATCCTCGATTTGAAGCGCTATTTCCAGATCGGCAGCGAAACGGTGCGCGCTCTGGATGGGGTCAGCCTGCAGGTGGGGCGCGGAGAATTCCTGGGCGTGGCAGGAGCCTCTGGGTCGGGGAAATCCACTCTGCTGTATTTGCTGGGTGGATTGGACCACCCTTCGCAGGGGTCTATCTGGGTGGATGGGCAGGACCTTGCCGGCTTAGATGAAGACGGTCTGGCAGCTTTCCGCCAGCGCATGGTGGGATTTATCTTCCAGATGTTCAACCTGGTGCCGTCCATGACTGCCCTGGAGAACGTCGAGTTTCCCATGCTCTTCTCTGGGGTTTCGCACGCACAGCGCCGCCAGCGCGCCAGTCAGGCACTCGAGATCGTCGGTCTGAGCGACCGGATGAAGCACCGCCCTTCCGAGCTATCTGGGGGGCAGCAGCAGCGGGTAGCAATCGCTCGCTCGCTGGTAAATGACCCGGCGATCGTGCTGGCAGACGAGCCCACCGGCAACCTGGATACCCGCTCCGGGGCGGACGTGATGGAGATTCTCAAGCAGCTCAACCGACAAGGGCGCACCCTGATCGTCGTTTCTCACGATGCCCAGATCATCGCGCAGGCCCAGCGCAGCATACACCTGAGAGATGGGCAGATTGTGCCTCCCGAGGAGTGACCCATGCGCATTCCCACGCTACTGATGCTCACCTGCCTGTTGGCAATCCTGCTTGCCCTCGCTCCTCCGGGCACATCCCAGGCTGCCGTGCAGCAGGAACCGGAAACGCCTACCCCTACGGCTGTGGCTTATCCACCGCCGCTAACGCCCACGCCGCAGCCCTCGCCGACGGAGACGGAAGCGCCGCGCCAGTTCTTCGTATCCAAAGTAGAGCCCAGCCGGATAACGCCCGCCACTGGCGGGGCGATCAGCATCTATGGAGGTGGGTTCGTGACAGGCACAGCCGTGCGGTTGGTGGGCTACGGTCTGCTGGAGGCCGTGGTGGTGAATGCCACCGCTATTCGCGCCGTCGTGCCGCCGGGCATCCCCCAGAAAATGTACACCGTGGAGGTCATCCTGCCTGACGGGACCAGCTTCAAGCTGGCGGATGCGCTGCGTGTGCGACCACCCAAGTCGGATGCCACCGTTACACCCACACCCCACAAGGCGTTGATCTTTGGGCGACCGCAGCTGGTCATCGAGGCGGCCAGCACCGACCCTCCTACCGTCCGCCCGGGCGGCAGCTTCACCCTGACGGTGCAGCTGGATAACCTGGGCGATGTCACGGCCACTAACGTGCGCCTGGCGCTGGCTTCCCCTGATCTGGCGATCCCCCACGGCGGCAGCAGCTTGATGGTGGTGGACTTGATCGCCAGTAAAGGGACCGTTGAAGTCAGCCTGCCCCTGGTGCTCAATGCTGGCGCCATTCCCGGCTACCAAAGCCTGCAGTTCACCCTGGAGTACACCGATTACGCTGCCCGGCTTTATGAATCGCAGCAGAGCGTGGGACTGGATGTCGGCGATAGCCTGTCTGACCAGCCGCTGGTGCTGTTGAGCGCCTACTCCACCGTGCCCGGCGAGCTCTCGCCCGGCGAGGACTTCATTCTGCAGATGGATCTCACCAATGCCGGCGAGAGTGAAGCGCGGCAGCTTCTGGTAACCCTGGGGGGCGAAAGCGGAGAAGGCCTGTCCCCCTTTGCCATCCTGGGGGCGGGCAACGTGAAGCTGGTCGCACTGCTGGCACCTGGCGAGGACATCCGGCTGGAGCTGCGTCTGATCCTTGATGGCGCCGCTGATGCTGGTGTGTACATCCTGCCGGTGACATTGGCTTACGAGAACGGGGCGGGTGAGCGCCGCAGCGAAGGCCAGATGCTGAACTTGCTGGTCAACCGGCGACCGCAGCTCCAGGTCAATTTCTACCAGAGCGTGGCGCCCGGGAGGGTGGGCGAGCCACTGATCCTGCCCGTCGAGCTGGTGAACATCGGGCGCACTGCGGTCAACGTCAGCACCATGGCGGTAGGCGGCGAGGGGCTGGATGTGACGAGCGGCTCGATGTTCGTCGGCGCCTTGGAAGGCGGCACCACCGCTTCTCTGGATGCGGAAGTCATCCCGCTAGAATCTGGGACGCTGCCGGTGCAGGTGTCGATCCACTACCTGGATGACTTCAACCAGGCGCAGGTGATCACGCAAACGCTGGCGGTCGAGGTCCTGGAAGTCGCCACCCCTACGCCCTTGCCCGGCGGTACGGCGGGTGGGGATAGTAGTCTGCTCGGGCGCATCGGGGGCTTTTTGCGGGCGTTGTTCGGGCTGGGGAGCTGACCGGCGCGATGAGACCTGGCGAGCTGCTGTACCTGGTGCGACGCAACCTTCTGCGCATGAAGGCGCGCGTGGCGATGACCTCCGGCGGGGTGCTGATCGGTACGGCGGTGGTGGTGCTGATTATCTCGCTGGGGGTGGGACTGCAGCGCGCCCAGTCGGAGAGCATGGCTGCATTTGGCGAGCTCACCGAGTTGACCATTTATTCGCCTGCCCGCATATATGGGCCTGGTGGTACCCCCGTTGGGCAAGATGAAGTGCGCCTGGACAACAAAGCCCTGGATAAGATGAGCAAGCTGACCGGTGTTGTGGTTGTCACACCGCTTGTTTATATGGAAGGCAACGCCTCCCTGCACTGGAAGCGGTACGAGGGCTATGCCAATGTGATGGGCATCCGCTCTTTGGAAAAGCTGGGATATGACTACTCTAGCGGCGTGGGTCGCCTGGGCAACTGGCAGGCGGTGCTGGGAGCCTCGTTGACAAAAAGCTTGGTCGATCCACGCACCGGACGTCCGCCGGCAGAGCTCCCGAGCCTGCAAGGGCAGGTCGTGGAGCTGCGCTTAAGCCGCCAGGGCATCGATGGGCAGCTGGTGGAGCGCCTGGTTCGCCTGCGCATTACTGGTGTGCTGGCGGAATCGGGTTCCCGGCAAGATTACCGCCTGTACCTCTCGGATCGGGACCTTGCCGATCTGAATGCCTGGTTCAGCGGGCGGCGGGTCGATTACGGCCGCGCCGGGTACATGGAAGCCCTGGTCAAAGTGAGCGACCCGCGCAGCGCTGCCGAGGTGGAGCGCCAGATCAGCCAGATGGGCTTCTACGTCTCTTCTTTGCAGAGCGCCATCCAGGAGAACAACATGCTGATCATGATCATCCAGGTGGTGCTGGGCGGGCTGGCAGGGGTGGCGTTGGTAGTCTCAGGTTTCGGCATTGCCAATGCCATGGTCATGGCGACCTACGAGCGCACGCGTGAGATTGGCTTGATGAAGGCAGTGGGGGCGCGCAACCGGGATGTCCTTTTCATCTTCCTGGCTGAAGCGGGAGCAATCGGCCTGCTGGGCGGGATAGGTGGGTTGGGCCTGGGTTGGCTGGTGGGGCAGGCGATCAACTTCGTGGGTCGCGAGTATATCGCTTCTAATCTGGCGCAGCAGGGAGCAGTGGATACGACTATCCCCGCCTTTGTGCACACGCCCCTGTGGCTGGTGTTGTTCGCCCTGCTGTTCTCCTTCTTCGTGGGAATCATCTCGGGCATCTACCCTGCGCTGCGCGCCACACGCCTGGACCCGATCGCCGCCCTGCGCTATGAGTGACGGATCCTAAAACAGACAGGGATGGGCAGGATACACTGCAGAGACGCAGAGAGCGCTGAGTCTTTTTGGGGATCACCACGGAGATCACGGAGTTCACAGAGTTGTTTTTATCGGCGTTTCTCTCTGTGTACTCTGCCTCTCTGCGGTGAATCGCTATATATTTAATAGCTGGCTGGCATCCTCCAGCACCAGATCGGGCTGCACCCCGTAATTGCCCGGGACGGGTAGCCCCTGGGGATTGATCCAGGCAGCTGAAAGTCCCAGGCGTTTGGCCCCATAGATATCACGCAGGAATGTGTCCCCAACGTACAGGATGCGCTCAGGCGGCAGGTCGAAATACGCCAGCGCGCAGCGGAAGATGCGTTCTGCCGGCTTGATACAGCCGCAGTCGGGAGACCAGATGCGGGGATGAAGCAGCTCACCGAGGCCGGCGCGCAGCAGCTCCTGCTCGAAGACCGGCTTGAGCGACCAGATATTGGAGATAATGCCTACCGGATGAGTGGCATGCAAGGTGCGCACGGTCTCGACCAGGCGTTCTGGGATCGAGCCGCATTCGTGGATGGCGAAGACCATCTCCAGGCGTTCCAGTTCGCTTTTCGGCAAGTCAGCCAGGTGGTCTGACGCCAGGGCGAACTGGTGCAGCGAGGGGAAGGGATCATAGTTCGCTGGCACGGTCTCGGCGGTCTTGATGGTAAGGAAGAGCTGGTTGATGATCCTGGCCAGGTGTTCGGGGGTCAAATCATTTCCGCCCAATTGCGCATAGGTATGATGATAATCCACATCCGGCCCATAGCGGTCGTAGCCAAACATCAACGTTCCGCAGATATCGAACAGGATGGCGGCATAATGATCGATAAAGCGGGTCATGCGCGGCCTGGTTTCCACCCTCCGAAGATGGCATGCCCGGCGCGCATCCAGAAGACATCCACCGGGGAGAAACCGGCTGCCTCCAGCCATTTGAGCTGGTCGAACAGCGGCGAGGGCTTATCCAGCTCATCCGGGTCGCGATAACGAAAGCAGTTCCAGCGGTGGCTGTCGAAGAAGTTAAAACCCGCCAGGCTTTCATCCATCTGTAGGGAGCGCTCGCGTACGGCCTTGTCCCACTCACGCCCCGCAAGCTCCCAGCTGGAAGGGTGCGCCGGTTCGATCAAGTCGGCGACGATGAAGGCCCCGCCAGGAGCCAGCAGGTCGATCACCTCTCGAGCCAGCTCTTGCTTCCCATCCCCGCTCAAGTGGTGGATGGCGAGGGACGAGACGATTGCCAGCAGCGGCTCCTGCAAGCGCGGCCAGGAGGGTGCGTACAGGTCGAAATGGCGGGCATGGAAGCGCTTTCCAAAGCGCGACAGGCGTGATTCAGCATGCTGCCGCATCTCTGGCGAGACATCCAGGCCGTAAACGATCCACTCAGGGTGCTTCTCGAGGATGGCTTCCGACAGCAGACCTTCACCGCAGCCCAGATCGAACAAGGCGCCAGAACTCCCGGTATCTGTCAGCAGGTTGGCAATGGTCTGCATCTGGTGCTCGCGATCGGGAACGAAATAACGCCCGTAGCGCAGGAAGTCCTGGGAATTTTTTTCGTCCCAGGTGGGCTGGCCCTTAGGAGGAATGTCAGACATGAGAATGGCCTCTGCAGGTGGAGATGCGGGTGGCGCCAGGCTACTGCGCCATCACCGCCAGGATCTCTTTGGCGTGGTTGGTGAGGATCGAAAGGTGTCCCTCGTCGGGGTAGAAGGTAGCCTGGCTCCTAGGGAGGCTATCGGCGATCGCATGCACGCTGGAAGGCTCGACGACCTGGTCCTGCTCGCCCTGCCAGATGAACAGGCGCGGGTGGCGGATATCCGCGTAGCTGAAACCCCAGGGGCGGTAGAGCAGGCGGATCTCGTAAGATTGGCCGCGCGTACCCTGCGCAAACGCCTCCGCCAGGCCCTGCGACATGCTGCTGAGGATGTCTTCGCGCTCGAAAGCCTGCCGGTCGGCACCGGTGATCAGGGGCAGCTTCTCAACCAGGACTTCTTTAAACCGGGTGGAATGAGTGCCCAACAGCCCGTAGCGCCACCAGACCACGGGGCGCAGCGACCAGGGAGCCCGTTGGGCCAGGTTCGCCCAGTTCGTGCTGAGCTTCTTGCCGCCATAGGTGACGATTTCCGGCGCACCCATCGGCGCTGCCAGACCACAGGTCGAAACCCGTTCCGGGATCTCGAGGGCGCAAGCAGCCGCGTAGGGTGCTCCGCCAGACCAGCCCAGCACGCTGAAATGCTGCGCCTCGAAGTGATCCGCCAGCCTGGCGATATCCGCGGCAAAGCTGCGCATATCCCAGCCCGGCTTGAAATCCGAGCGTCCCATGCCAGGGCGGTCGATGCCGACCAAGCATATGCCGGCAGGGACTTCTCCGGCGAACAAATTCACCATCAAGCGCGAACCCGGTAATCCACCGATAAATATTACCAGCCTACATCCCGATTCGCCCAGGCGGCAGTAGCTCAGGGCGCGCCCGTCCGGTAAGTTGACATGGTTGTTCGAAAAGGACATCATTCAGCGTTGTTTCCCTTCTAAATATTAGCCCCCACCCAAACCCCTGGCTTGACCCCTCGCAATAAATTTTACCAGATTTTGTCCGAAAATGATGGCGATTGTCGAGTATTTTATGGGGAAACGCCCCCAATTCCTTTTTGACTCTGGACAGAGCACTGATCAATCCTCTTGTATAATAAATATCAAATCACCTGACAGGTTGCCAGTGCAGTTGGGCGTGAATAAGCACTCAGATATTGCCTGTGTAGCCCAACTGCTTAAAGTGCTTGGCGTGGATGGTTTATATGTAGGTTCATTTATGCCGCCAATCACTAGTGGTGTTCTCGCTCAGTCTTGAACCTCCCCTCACCCCAACCCCTTGCCCCTTCCCCTCTTCCAACGTTGGGAGAGGGGAAGGGGTACGGAGAAGCGGTGAGGGCGAAATACTAATAATTTGGCGAGGGTGGGCTTCACCCCAAAGAATGGACACCAAGTTGCATGATGTAATATTTTTAGAACAGAGCACGGAGAGCACAGAGCTTTTCAAGTGGCCTTACAGAGAACCTTCGGTCGCAAAGTACGCTCCTTGAGAGGCTGTGAATTAATCTCTTTTGTCAATCTGAGCATAGCGAAGAGCCTAATAAAATCAAATGTAGAGATCCTTCGCTTCGCTCAGGATGACATCCAATTTTTTCACAACCTTTCAGCATGACAAACATTTGATTTAAAGGATCAATCACCATGAGCATAAGCCAACAATCCAGTGGAGTGCGCAGGAAAGCATGGGCTGTCATCGCCATCATTCTGAGCATCCTGGTCATCCTGATCAGCGCCAGCGTCATCATCGGGAGCTGGATCATCGGCAACACCCTCAGCTCGACCTGCGTGCGACTGCTGGTGGTGGTTGAGAACACCGCCGCCGGGGTGCGCAATATCGCCGCCGGTCTGGATCAGGACCTGCGCCAGGTGCAGGAGATCGTCGATGACATCCAAGCCGCCAGCACACAGATCAGCGAGAATGCCGCTGACAAGGCGCTGGTGCTGACCCTGCTGCCCGAGGGGCGGGAGGGGGAGCTGGTGGAGCGCACCGACGGGCTGATCAAGACGCTGACCACAGTGCGCAACGTCATCGCCGCAGGGCTCGAGCTTTACCAGACAGTCGACAGCCTGCCGTTTGTATCCCTGCCCAGTCCGGAGCAGGAGGCGGTGAGCGAGCTGGAAAAAGGCGCAGGTGAGATCCGCAGCGCCGCCCAAGACCTGGCGAGTGGGGTGGCGGATTTCCGCTCGGGCAGGGCGGCGCGCATCGACCGGGTTGTCGATCTTGCTGAGCGGGTAGATGACCGCTTAGGCGCGTCGCGCGAAGGTCTCGCTGATCTGGATTCTGACCTGATTGCACTGCAGGAGTGGTCCGATCGCTGGCAGCGCATCCTGCCGCTGGTATATGGGTTTGCCAGTCTGCTCCTGACGCTGTTCTTTGCTTATGTGCTCTATACTCAGGTGGTGGCAGTACGGGTCTTTATGGCGCACCTTCGGGAGAAAGCACCGCCGGCAGCTGTAGAGATGCCTACCGAACCGGAAGAGGCTGTCCCACCCGAGCCGGTCGAGGAACCAACCGCCCCAATGACAGAAGGACCAGCGCCAGAACCATTCCCGGAGCCGGAAGCGCTACCAGATGAGAGTCTCTCTTCTGGCAGTGGATCAGAGCCTGATGACATAATCGCAGGCAGTGAGTTAGAGAATGGCGAAACGACCTCCAAGGGCGAGACGGATCAACCACCTTTCGGTCAGGATTCCGCCTAATCTTGGGCCTTATAGACCACTCTGAAACGCTCGCAGACCAGCGGCATCGACTCGTCCGGGGTCCTGCCAGCGGCAGCGCAGATCGGAGTGAAGTAGCGCCAATGCACATCGCGCCAGTATGCCAGCGACCGGTCGCCCTCGCCTTCCTCAAAAGCGTGCCGGGCGCCAACTGCATGGAACGGCTTGATCTCCACCTCCACCGTCTCGATCAGGCAGATTGGCATCCCTTCTCCATTCAATATAATGCTCAGCTCACCGGCCTTGGGGATGGGCTCGCCATCGGACTCATACTCCCAAACCAGTGAGCTGGTGGCCGTCTTGACGCCCTGTACCACCAGCGCCCCCAGCTCGTCTGCCATCCGGGGAGTATTGCCGAAACCCCAGGCTTCGGGCGTTGGCAGTCCTTTATGGGGATGGCCCACCGGCAGGCCGGTCATATATGCCCGCCAGAATGCTTCGATTTCTATGTTGTGTTGCGCGGGTGAGACCATCAATAGATCCCCGGAAACAGGCGGTAGCGCACGCGCTGCACATATTCCTGATATCCTGGCAGCTCTTCCTGTAGCGTTTGATCTTCCAGTGCAGTCCTGACCACGGCGATGATCAGCGCCACAGCCGCCGGGATGAGCGTCCAAACCGAGCTTAAAGCCAGCGCGATCCCCGGCAGCGACAGGACGTTTCCCGCGTAGCCCGGGTGACGCACGATGCGGTATGGGTCGCTGTCACATACCACGTGCCCACGCTCGGCCTGGATGCGCACCACGCCGGAGAAGAAGCGGTTCTCCGCCAGCGCCCACGCCGCAAAGGTATAACCGATCATGATCAAGATGAAACCGAGCAGGTTGGACCATAACGGGAAGGCAGGCGACACCCGAAGCGGTGATCCAGCCCCACCACGATGACCAGGGGGAAGCTTAAGAAAACAGCCATCAGTGGGGCGAGCACTTTGTCCCAGGGTTTAACCCCGGGCGCATTGTCGGATTTCGCCCGCTCCGCCAGCAGTCCCGGATTGCGCCGTTCTGCCCAAATACGTCCGCCGATACCGGCGGCAACAATCAACAGCGAATAGATCCAAGCCTGCCACCAACCCACATCGCCTCCGCAAGCCAAAAGGATCAGTGGGAAGAATAGATACAGGACGGTCAACCTGATCCATTGGCGTAGGGGCAGGGTCTGGACTGCTGCTTGACCAACTGTGTTCGATGACATGTTCTCTCTCCGCTCCTCTCCGGTTTGCAAATCACCTGCGTGCAGCAATATCGAACGGCGCCTGGACAGTCTTACAATTGCGCGTTTTCACCGGGATGCTCAAATTCCTCATTTGTTGTCGAATAAATTCGACGGCTGGTAGAAACAGAACCCACTGAAGTGGGTTGATCCAGCTCCGAATCCGCTTCAGCGGGTTTGGACTATATCAGACGCCGATTTCAATCGGCGGCGTGACGATCCAGGCTTCGCTCCAGATCCCGGCGCCAATGTGTTGAGGTGTGCGTGCCAGAAGGCAGCTATCATGGCAAAATAGAATGGAACTCTGCGGTTTAACTTTTCCCAAGCGGATTGTTATCATTCTCCCAGTGTTGGATGGCGTTCTGCAGCCAAACTTTTCGTGTCGCCTGGGGCCTGAGCCGGCGCTCATGGTCGATCAGCCGTTCAACGATGGCGGGATCGCCCCCCACTTTGCGCAGCAGGTTGCTGTACAGACTGGCATCCTTCAGCGCATCGCCGAAGACCTCTTCTGCCCGGTAGGGTCTGCGGGTCAGCCGGTGCAGGGCTGCACCGATCTTATCCAGCATCCCTGGGCGCTGTAGGGTCGGGTGCGTACGGCTCTTCTCAGGCTCGTACAAGTTGACGCCGCAGTTCGGGCAGCGTGTCAGCTCATAATAGATGTGCGCCCCGCAGCGCGCGCATTCAATCTCGTCATTCCCTGGTGGAGGGTCAATGCTTACCGGCATGAGGTTTACGCTCTACCGCCGGGCAGCAATTTCGAACAGCGCCTGGACGGTCTTCCAGTTGCGCGTGGTCGCAGGCGTGCCCAACTTTCTCTCGAAAAAGTCGTTGGATAGTTTGGTCCTTCCGTAACCGTCCGGGCAGAACAGGTAGATCTCCTGCTCGGAAACGATAAATTCGTCGTCTATGTGCACCGGCAGTGATAAATTGCCGTACGCCAGGGCTGGTGGCATTTTATATAGGAAAGTCACATACAGTTTAGTGGGGTCTTCGTTTCTCAAAGTGGTAAATGGATTGCCCTCGATGATCTGCTGAAAGCGATACGGGCTGCGGATGAAGACCTTCACTGCATATCCAAAAAGCCTGGTAATCTCTCCTTCGATACCATCGGCGAGGTGCGAAGGGTCAGTCTGCGGACAATCGAAAACCACGTTCCCGCTTTGGACGTATGTGACGACATCGGCGAAGCCCAGCGATTGATACATTCCCTTGAGCTCTGCCATGCGGACCGGTTTATGCCCGCTGACGTTGATACCCCGAAGCATGGAGATAAAGGTATACACGGTCTAAACCTGATAAGCTAGTATCCCGTCAAATCTGATTCTATTATTTGAACGTCTCGCTGACATAATATTCAATTTTCTTAGTTTATAGCATCTGGTGAGCGAAGTCAATCTAAATTTTCCTGAAGTTGAGACAAAATGAATACTTCGATCTACGGCGCGCCCATTTCGGCAGGGTGGCGCATGTTATGAAAGAGAATATAGCCCTTTGCCCAGTGGACATAGGTTTTTTCGGTGGAATACGAGAATAATCCTTGATGCGGATGGCTTCGCGCACCTGATCCAGCAGTTTTTTGGGCTTTGGCTAAGATGGCTCAGAGCACAGCTCAGGCATAATCGACTCGCTTTCGTAGGGGGTATAATATTTATATTTATGTTGCACAAATCACATGATAATTCGAGTATGAAAGTAAACCGGCAATAATACAGTATATCTAGACTTATAATACATATTATATTGCAAACTTGCGGTATAGCAGGAGTCTGTATAATTAATAGTTGGGCGACTATCTTATGAAGTTTACGTATATGATGATTGAAAAAATGTAAGGAGGATTCCAATGTCAGGTCAATTGAAAGGCAAGCAAGTGGTCATCATCGTTGCTCATGAGTTCGAAGATATTGAACTTCTCTATCCTGTGCTAAGGCTCAGTGACGAAGGAGCAAAAATCGTTGTTGTTGCAGTAGACGAAGGCCTTCATCCCCGCCCATTTTTTCCTGGTAAACCGGTTACAGGTCGTTTCGGTCATCCGGTACCAATCCCTGTGATGGCTGAGGGCTACCGTTATATGCTAAGCAATCTAAAAGACCTTGATGTCGAAGATATTGACTGCATCATCTTTCCCGGAGGATATTCTCCGGACGCATTACGGCTAAATAAAGATACGCTCGAACTGGTTCGTGAGTGTCATCGGCGCGGAAAATTACTCGCTGCTATCTGTCATGGTCCATGGGTATTAATTTCCGCGGGGGTGATGAAGGGTAAACGCGCTACAGGCTATGTAGCAGTTCGGGATGATTTGGTTAACGTTGGTGCGGAGTATATAGATACTCCAATGGTTAGGGATGGGAATATCGTCACAGGACGAGTACCCGATGATTTACCCGAGTTCTGTCAAGGGATTATTGAAGCCCTGACCTCATAATTGGTAATTAAGGAATGACCGGTCGCCCAACACGGTGCTGAAGCCGACCTGGCCTTCGGCTGGGTGTTTACGTCGGTATGCTCTTCGACGCATCTGTAATATCCTGGCTTCTGGTCTTGCACAGCCGGCCAGACGGCTTAGCGCCAGGCCGTTAGGTGGCGCAGGTAGCTCTACATTGTGGTCGGCGAAGGAGACTGACATGGCTGAAAACAAGACCAAACCAACCTCGGCATCTGTCGATGACTTCATAGCAGCAATCGAAAATCCTCGCCGTCGTGCGGATACCCTGGTTTCTCTAGCGATTTACAAGGAGGTGACTGGTCTTCAGCCGGTCATGTGGGGGCCTTCGATCATCGGATTTGGATCGATCCACTATGTCTACGAAACGGGGCGTGAGGGTGATATGCCAGCGGCGGGGTTTTCGCCGCGAAAGGCCAATATGACCTTCTATGTCGGCGACGACTTCGAGGGTGCAGATGCGCTCTACGCCAGGCTCGGCAAGCACAAGAAATCCGTCGTATGTCTTTATGTCAACAAACTGGATGACGTTGATCTTGATGTCCTGCGTGAAATCATTGCCCGCCAATACGCCGAGGATTCTCATAAGGGAGGAAGCCCCTCGAACTGACGCCCCCTTGTGCCTTAGCGCCGGATAGCCATTACCATCCAACCAGCTTGATAGGACCTATACACCGTGGGCGATTCGGAATCCAGAAATCATGAACTGGGATTTGACGCTGACCATGTAGACTAATCTGCGCCACCTACCATCTCGCGGGAGCGGACCCCGCGGTTCGGGTTGTTGATTGATGGGTCCGGCCATGCAGCATGAGTGATTTTGGTGTAAGATCGAAGGCGGGCTGCTCAACTCGAAAGCGTTAGCCTGCCGACAAACACTTGACTGCTGAATTGTATTATTAGTGCGACAAATAACAAACGAAAAGATACCCGTAGAAAGGAAGCAGATTATGAGGACGCCTAAGGTGAGGTTTCTCAATCCCGACACACTACACAAGAACCCGTCATTCACAAACGTCATTGTCGTAAGCGGATCTGCAAAGACTATATATGTAGGGGACAGGACTCAGTTAATGAATCTGGCGCCATAATCGGCAAAGGGGACCTGAAAGCGCAGACTGAGCAGGTGCTGATGAACATCCAAGCTGCACTTGCTGCTGCCGGGGCTGATCTTCAGCACGTGATCAAGTGGAACCTCTTCGTTGTCCAGGGACAGGATTTGAGGGTAGGGTTCAGCGTTTTCCAGAAGGTCTGGGGAGACAGGCCGAATCCGCCGGCTATTTCCTTCGCATTCGTGGCAGGCCTGGCCCATCCAGACTTCCTGCTAGAGATGGACGCAATTGCTGTCGTCCCTGAATCGCAATAATAGAATTGCATTGCTGGTTTCACCAAGTTGCGTAAATAAGACAAACCGAAGGTTACGATCTTATATGATTCTCGCCGACGATGCCGTGCAGATCTATCATGCGCTGTCGAATGAAGGCATTCGCTCATGGCTCACCGGCGGATGGGGGATCGATGCACTCCTTGGGGTCCAGACGCGCCCGCACAAGGACCTTGACATCCTCATGCTCGTCGACGACGTTGAACCTATGCGTCACTTGCTTGCCCAGGTCGGATACAGCCTGAAGGAACTCTGGTCTGAGAACGCGCCCGCCGTTGACTTGCGGGGCACGGAGGTACCCACGGCGTTCGTGCTCCACGACGCCGACAACCGAGAGATCGATGCGCACGCGCTTCGCTTCGACACTGCCGGCAACGCTGTTCCCGTATGGGTCGACGACTGGGGGCTAGTCTTCTCTCCGGCCGATCTGTCAGGGAGAGGATCCATCGGAGGCATCCCCGTCGCCTGTCTATCGCCGGCCATGCAACTCCGCTGCCACACCGGCTATGAGCTGCCCGAGTATCAGAAACGCGATCTCGAACGCCTCAGAGATACCTTCGCCGCCGAACTCGGGGGCCAAAGCAGCTGAACCCTCAGGCGGTCCGAGGTGAGTGCCTGGCGCCCACCTGACACGTCGCTGGAGCTGACGCCGACAGTGCCGCCACACAAGTGATTGGTACAGGGCATAGGGATCGATCTATGATTGAGTCAACCGAGGAGCGCAGCTCAGCTCCCAGCCGTCAGGCGCCACCACTCAATAGCAGTCATAAGAAGGAGGGCCAAGATGGCCGAAGTTCTGTTGTTCCATCATGCGCAGGGGCTAACCCCTGGCATCATTTCGTTTGCCGACACCCTGCGCCGTGCGGGGCATATCGTACACACTCCCGACCTGTTCGATGGCCGCACCTTCGATACCCTGGAGACGGGTATAGCATTCGTCCAGGAGCAGGGGTTTGGCGAGGTGCTTGAGCGTGGCGTGCGAACAGCTGAGGGGCTGCCAGCCGAATTGGTCTACGCCGGATTCTCTCTCGGTGTGGTCGTGGCGCAGAAGTTGGCCCAGACCCGGCCAGGAGCGCGCGGGGCGCTGCTTTTCTATTCCTGCGTGCCGGTCTCGGAGTTCTCCTCATCCTGGCCGAAGGGGGTGCCGGTGCAAATACATGGCATGGATGCCGATCCGATCTTCGTCGGTGAGGGCGACATCGACGCCGCTCGGGCGCTCGTCGAAGAAGCCGGCGAAGCGGAGTTGTTCCTCTACCCCGGCGACCAGCACTACTTTGCCGACAGTTCACTGCCATCGTACGACGCGGAGGCGTTGGCCTTGCTGACACAGCGAGTGCTCGACTTCCTCGCCACGCGATAGCGAAGTGATACCGAACCTCGCGAACGGTGTTGGGCCAATTTTGCGGCTGACGCCAGGCGCCTAGCAAGCGCGTGCAGCCCGACGCCGCTCTGCGACCGGTAGCGTGTAACTCCACAGCACCAAGGGGCTTGACTTACCAGGGTGACACCCTAGTCGTTGCGAGGCGATCTTTGCCGAAGCAATCTCCGCATCAATGGGGTCAGGGTTGCTTCGTCGCTGCGCTCCTCGCAACGACGGGACAGGCGTCATAATGATAGAGGCCGCGCCGATGATCCCCGCCAGCTTCAGAAAATCCCGCCGCTCGACGCTCACCTTCCACGCTGCGCACGGAATGGCATGGGCGGGGGCTGACCGCCTGATCCACAAGGACAGGTAGTGTATCTATTGTTCAGGAATTACACCCAAAACCAGACCGGTCAGGTTGTCATTTCGAACGCAGTGAGAAATCCCCGTGGCGATCGTTGGCTTTTCCCTGCCAGCAGGTTTACAAAGAACAGGGGGTCAGGGATTCCTCGGCCCTGCAAAGAGCGCAGGGTCTACTACTACTCATAACATAATTATGCCATCTGCGCTGGCTGAAGGCAGAAGCCATATTTGGCCGCCCTGGCTTGTAAACGACGAATGTCCTTCTCACGTTGAACCTGAAGAT
>Ga0105094_10000440_pt1 | contig 20573 bp, 22 predicted proteins | sample PPLLak1March2015_2_FD_87023 | JGI IMG/M metagenome (GOLD analysis project Ga0105094, IMG submission 87023) | Freshwater sediment microbial communities from Prairie Pothole Lake near Jamestown, North Dakota, USA - PPLs Lake P8 Core (3) Depth... | ecosystem: Environmental > Aquatic > Freshwater >...
CGAGGGGTATCATCCCCAATGTCGGGGCCTCAACCCGCCCCACGGGATCTGGTGCCACATCACGGGTACGGACCTCGTGCGGGACGCGGATGGCCAGTTCTACGTCCTGGAGGACAACCTGCGCTGCCCCTCCGGGGTGTCATACGTGCTCGCCAACCGCCGGATGATGAAGCGGACCTTTCCGGAGGTTTTCGCCGCCTCCAGGGTCACTCCCGTGGACGACTATCCGGCACATCTCCTGGACATGCTGCACCACATCGCCCCGCCCGGAAACGGCAGGCCCCTGGTCGGCCTTCTCACGCCGGGAACCTTCAATTCGGCGTACTTCGAGCACTCCTTCCTGGCCCAGCAGGCGGGAATCGAGCTGGTCCAGGGGGACGACCTCGTGGTGAGCGGCGGCGATGTCTGCATGCGGACGACCAGGGGACTCCGGAAGGTTGACGTGCTCTACCGCCGGGTCAACGACGACTTCCTGGATCCCCGCTGCTTCCGACCGGACTCTCTGCTGGGGGTCCCCGGCCTCATGGAGGTGTATCGGGCGGGGCGCGTGGCCATGGCGAACGCTCCCGGCACCGGCGTTGCCGACGACAAGGTCATTTATGCCTATGTGGCTGAAATGATAAAATATTACCTGGACGAAGAAATGATCATCCCCAATGTGCCGACCTACCTCTGCTGGCGCGATGCGGACCGTGGGTACGTGCTCGACCACCTTCCGTCGCTGGTGGTGAAGAGCGCCAATGAATCGGGGGGGTACGGCATGCTGGTAGGGCCGGCATCCACCGAGGCCGAGCAGCGCAGCTTCGCCGAAAAGATCCGGGCCAATCCCCGGAACTACATCGCCCAGCCGGCCCTGTCGCTCTCGAGGGTTCCGGTGATCGTGGAGGATCACCTGGAAGGCCGCCACGTGGACCTCCGACCCTTCATCCTCTACGGGGAGGAAATCTACGTTCTGCCCGGGGGCCTCACGCGCGTCGCGCTCAAGAAAGGATCCCTGGTGGTCAACTCCTCTCAGGGGGGAGGCAGCAAGGACACGTGGGTGCTTTCGAAGGCCGCGGTCCAACAGGGATAGAATCGGGAGAATCCGCCCATGCTGATGCTGAGCCGTGTAGCCGATGCGATTTACTGGATGGCCCGCTACCTGGAGCGAGCCGAGAACATTGCGCGATTCATCGAGGTGAACTGGCATCTCACGCTGGACCTGCCGGATTTCGCCCTGCAGCAGTGGGAGCCCCTCGTCAGCGTGACGGGCGACAGCGCCTTTTTTCGGGAGAAGTACGGAGCTGCCGACCAGGCCCGAGTCACCCGGTTTCTGACCGTCGACGGGGCCTACCCCAACTCCATCGCGAACTGCCTTCGAGCGGCGCGCTTCAATGCGAGCTCGGTGCGCGAGATCATTCCTTCGGAGATGTGGGAGCAGGTCAACCGGTTCTTTCACCTCATGGAAGAGGTCGTCAAGCATCCTGAGCCGTTTCTCGAAAACCCCTACGAGCTGTGCCAGGACATCAAGATGCGGAGCATGCTGCTCGGCGGGATCGCCAACGACGCCATGACGCACGGCGAAGGGTGGCATTTCTTCAACATGGGGCGCATGCTGGAAAGGGCGGACAAGACTTCGCGCATCCTGGACGTGAAGTACTTCATCATCCTTCCCCATCTCGGGGCGGTGGGTACGGCCACGGACGACATCCAGTGGGCCGCGCTTCTGCGGACCACAAGCGCGCTGCAGGCCTATCGACAGAACTATGGCCGCATCCTGCCGGCCAACGTCGCGGAGCTCCTGCTGCTCGACCGCAACTTTCCGCGATCGGCTCTGCACTGTCTCACGAGAGCCCAGGCCTCCCTCCATGAGATCACCGGCACCCAGCTGGGCTACTTCCAGAGCCGGGCCGAGCAGCTCCTGGGGAATCTCTGCGCGGAGCTCGCCTACAAGAAGATTGACGACGTTTTCCGCTTCGGCCTGCACGAATTCATCGACCATCTCCAGAACGAGCTGAACCTCGTCGACCGGGAGCTCTGGGTCAATTTCTCTTGCCAACCGGACGGGGATTCCTGTATCAGCATGGCCGACCAGTAATGGATTTGAGGGATTTTACGGCGTTCATCGAGACGGAGTGTGATCGCGAATGACCTATTGCCTGGGTATCACCGTGAAGGACGGACTGGTGGGGATCGCCGACACGCGGGTGACCTCGGGCAACGAGTGCATCACCGCGAAAAAGGTCTCATGCTACGACATTGACGAGGGAGCCTTCTTCGTCATGACCTCGGGCCTGAGGTCCATCCGCGACAAGGCCCTGACTTATTTCCACGAGATCCTGGAATCCGAGAGGCCCCCCCTGGATCGCCTCTACAAGGTCGTGAACCTCTTTGCGCGGATGATCCGGACCGTGGCCGAAGAAGACGAGGAGGCCCTGCGCAGGAGCGGCTTCTGCTTCAGCATCTTCGCCCTCATCGGCGGCCAGCTTCGGCAGGACAGGGAGCACCACCTGTACCTGGTCTACCCCGAAGGCAACTGGGTCGAGATCGGCCCCGGGACTCCCTACCACATCATCGGAGAAGGGGGCTATGGCAAGCCGGTGCTGGACCGTACGCTCAAGTACGCCGACCCCATTTCCTTTGCCCTGAAGGTGGGATGCCTCTCCTTCGACTCGACGCGCATCAGCGCGGCCGACGTGGACTTCCCCGTGGACGTGATCCTCTACGCCCGCGATTCGTTTCAGATCGTGGAGCACCGGTACGAGAAGGAGGACCTCGAAGAGCTCTCGAGCTGGTGGCAGGAGCGGCTCCGACAGGGGGTGAACGAGCTTCCCTCGGAGTGGATCGACAACATCATGGCCAGGCTGACGCAGGCATCCCGGCAGGGTGCGCCCAGCGATACGGTTCTTCCCCCGTGCGATTCGTCATCCACCACCTGACCCGCTACACCTACAGCCGGGCGGTGTTTTTAGAACCGCACCTCGTCCGGCTGCGCCCGCGGTGCGACGCATTCCAGAAACTGCTCCAGTATGAGCTGCGGTCAGATCCTGAGCCCGTGGGGATCTCGGCCGGAATCGATGCGGAGGGGAGCCCCTTCGAGCAGCTCTGGCTCGAGGATTTGACAACCGATCAGCTCGAAATCAGGACCAGTTCCTTCGTTGAGACCTTCAAAACGAATCCCTACGACTATCTTCTGATCTTAGCGAGCCAGCGACTGCCGTTGCAGCTGGACGAGATGACGCGGCTTGTGCTGGCTCCCTGCCTGGAAGTCGGGAGCCAGGGTGCCGAAGAAGATTGGGGGGCTTTGGAGCGGCTGGGGCAGGACCTCATCCGGAAGGCGGAGGAGGGCACCCTGGGCTTTCTGGACGAGCTGAATTCCGCGCTCTTCCACCGCATTCGGCGGGTGGTGCGGAAGGAGCCGGGCATTCAGGAAGCCTCACAAACATTGCGGGAGGGTTCGGGCGCCTGCCGGGACATGGCGGTTCTGTTCGTGGAGGTTTGTCGCCTCAGCGGAATACCGGCCCGGTTCGTGAGCGGTTATCGGCAGAGCGACGCCGAGCATGACGAGCCGGAGCTGCACGCCTGGGCCGAAGTCTTCATTCCCGGGGCCGGCTGGCGTGGCTACGACCCGACCCTGGGCCTCGCCGTGCAGGACCGGCACGTGGCCCTGGCCGCAAGCGCTCAACCCCTCCTCACCGCGCCCGTAATCGGAGCCTACCGCGGCACGCGCGTCACCAGCACACTCGAAACAGAGGTCCGCATCGAGACCCGGTGACCGCACCGGCCTGTCTCTCATTTCCTGCATCCAGCTTTCCGAGATGCCCTGGACTCCTGGCAGGATTCGCCATGATGTAATTATATTCGTTGAGGTTGAAATACTTCATTTTTTCACCGCAAAGGCGCAAAGAGCGAAGGGTCTATTTCTATCTTTCTTTGCGTTCTTCGAGCCTTTGCGGTGAATCAAGAAAAGAAAGATCCAATCTTTATTCAGTTCGATTAACGCCGATCATTATTTCCGCGAGAGTGGGGCAAGCCTGGTTTTTCGGGGACTTCTGGCCCCCCGCTTTCGCGGGGGGCGGTGACCGGGAATTCTGAGGTTGGCGCTATGGGTTGGGCCAGCGCTTGACGAGGTTGCCCTGGGAATCCCTGATGGTGATGGAGACACCGTGATCGCCGTCCAGGCGATGAGTGGCGCAGGAAATTCAGGGGTCGTAGGCGCGGACGGCCATCTCGATCTTGTTGAGGGTGCCCTCGTCCACGCTGCCGTCTTTGATCAAGGTCCGGGCGGCCTGGTTCACGCTCATGTTGATGGGGCCGAGATTGTGGGTGGTGCCCACGATGAGGTTGGCCCGGGTCACGAGTCCGTTTTCATCCGTCGAGTAGTCGTGGATGAGTGTTCCACGTGGAGCCTCGACGCACCCCACCCCTCTTCCCGCCCTGGGCTCCGCTGCGGTTCGCACATTCGGGTCGGTGATCTCGGGATCCTGCAGCAGCACGATGGCGTGCTCGCAGGCATAAACCTCCTCGATGAGCCGGGCCCAGTGGTAGAGGAGGGTGGCCTGGGCGGGGCGCCCGAACTTCTCTCGGAATTCCTCGAGCTCGGCCTGGGCTTTGGGGGTGGCCATGCGGTCGGCCACGTTGATGCGGGCCAGGCAGTTGGACCGGTAAATCCCCCTGGGGTTGTCGAGATCCATGGAGAAGCCCTCGTCCCACGCCCGTGCGTAGGGGAACTTGCCGTAGGAGTAGGGGACCACCTTCTCACCGATGAAGTCCGTATAATCCTGGATGTCGAAGTCCGTGAAGGTCGCGTCGGGCTTCATGAGGCGGATCTTGCCGTCGTAGAGATTGAGCTGACCGCCGTCGTCCACGGTCCCGATGAAGCCGGTCCGGATGACGCCCAGCGACTGGATCGTGTCCAGGTACTTGGGGAAAACCCGGGTCTTGGCAAACTCGATGGTGAAGAGGGCAAAGTCCAGGAGCTCCTGCATCTGCTTGAGGAATTCCTGCCGATCGGCCTCCAGGAGCGGCTTGGAAAACCCGCCCACCACGCCGGCCACGGGATGGATGGCCTTTCCGGCGAATTTTTCGAGAATCATCTTCGCCATGTAGCGCATGCGGACGACCTTCTGCGCCAGCTCGGGGTTGGCCTTCGCCACGCCGATGACGTTCCGGACGGCGTAGTCGCTGTCGGGTCCGATGACGAAATCCGCCGCCGCCAGGAAGAAGAAATGGAGCAGCTTGTCCTCGGCGTGGGCGATGGTCTGCATGAGCTCCCGCAGCTTGCGGCCCGCCGGCGGCGGCGTCACGCCGAAGCAGCGGTCCACAGCCTTGTTTGAGGCCAGGTGGTGGTGCCACGGGCAGATGCCGCAGATGCGGTTCACGATGCGGGGCAGCTCCTCGGCGGGCTTCCCTTCGACGAACTTCTCGAAGCCCCGGAGCGCTTGGAAATGGACCTTGCAGTCCTCGACGTTGCCCGCATCATCGGGCTGGATGGCAATGGACGCGTGTCCCTCGATGTGGGTGATGGGCGCTATGTTGATGAGCTTGGACATGGCGGATCAGGCCTCCTTCTTCGTTCTTTTGGGTCTCAACAGGCCGTGGGCCCCCGAAAACCGCAGAAGGGACGTGTGTTCGGGCAGCGATCGGATGTCGATGCCGTTGGATGCCAGGCCGTTCAGCATGTCGAGCAGCTGATTGCCCTCGTGCCGGACCGGACCGGAGCATCCCCGGCAGGGGACACGGGCGGCGATGCAGCGGGGCGTCCCCACGTCTCCGCCGCAGCCCGCACGGGTCACGGAACCCATGCAGAGCAGCCCCTGCTCCAGCAGGCAGCGCATCTTGTCGAGCGGTTCATCCGGGGTTCCGTAGTGCGGCGGCTGGAGGAAGCGTCGCAGGTTCTTCAGCTGCCCCTTCCCCTCCCGGATGGTGGGGCAGTCGTTGCACACGCTCTTTCCCGAATCCTCCAGGGGACGGCCTTCAAGGAGCGCTGTCAGAGCCCCGTAGATCTGGTCGGGGTGGGGCGGGCATCCCGGGAGGTAGACGTCCACCTTGATGAGCTCGTCCAGGGCCTGGCAGCGCTCCAGGATTTCCGGGACGTCGTCGGGCAGAGCATCGGCCGGATCCGTCGTCTCCGTCGAGAAAATGCGCTGCAGGAGCTCTTCGTTCTGATAGGAGTTGGCCAGAGCGGGAATTCCGCCGTGGGTGGCGCAGGTCCCGAGGGCGATGAGGGTCTTGCATTGGGCGCGCATCTCGCGAGCCACCTCCAGGTGCTCCTCGTTGCGGATGCCGCCCGTCAGGATCCCCACATCCGCCTCGGGAATGTGGATGTGCTTCTGGTCTCCCAGCTGGCCGTACAATTTGTGGTCCATGATCACGGGCATGTGGACGAAATCCACCAGGTTCAGGACGTCGAGCAACCGCTCGCCCAGATCCACGATGGCGATCTCACACCCGGAACAGGCGTTGAGCCATTCTTCGGCAACTTTGATGCTCATGGGTTAACCTCTCAAGAAACCGTTTCTAGTTCCTGGTTTCTGGTTTCGAGTTATGAAAACCATGTTCGACTCAATAGTGTCATCCTATTTCAGCTGGCTCCCATGCTGGAGCCTGGGAACCAGCAACCGATTAAGGACTTGCGCCCGGCTGTACCAGAAACCAGAAACCAGGAACTAGGAACTAGAAACCTGAAACCGTCCTCAAAGGTCCGCTGTCGCACGGTTATTCGCCGCGCTCTCCTTCTTCTTCTCCGACCACGTGCTCACGGTGTCGAGAATCTTCTGCGCCTGAACCGGCTGCCCGCCAGGGGTTCGATAGGCCTCAATGGCTTCGCCGCGTGCCATGGCGTAGACCGCCCGGCCCACGGGGGTGCGCACCAGGACCGTGGTCCAGCCTTCCTCGGCGCCGATGCCCCCGAAGGAGAGATCGGCGAACTCAGCAGCGTAGTCCCCGCAATAGCGGCAGGCAAAGCGCTTCATGAAGCTCAACTGCTCCAGGGGAATCCTCTTGCATTCACCGGAATCCAGGTGAATCTGGAGCTCCTCCTTGAGGTTGATCCGGGAGACCGAATCCCACTGGAAGCCTCCCAGTTCCTCAAGATGCCTCCGCTGCTCCTCCCCGAAGGTGAAGTTGCCGGCGCAGAAGAGGCCGAAGTGATACTTGATGGCGTCCGCCGGGACGATCCCGAGAGCCTCCATCCGCCGCACCGTGTTGATCTGGCAGGGTGTGCCCACGAAGGCGATGCGGCTCACGCCCCTGCGCACCATGGACCCCAGCTCGTTCACCGAGGGCGCATAGGTGGAGTAGGCTTCGCTGAAGAGCGTCATGCCGTGGGATGTGTCGAAATGGAAACCGGCGGCTTCGAGGAGCTCATCGCGCGAGAGAGCCAGCCAGGGTTGACGCTGGAAAGCCCCCACCTGCCTCGAGACGATGGCCCCGTTGATGAAGCCCATGTCGAAGAGGTGGAGCAGGAGGGCGGTCACCACGCCGCCGTCGGTTCCCCGCTCCCGGACCGCAGGGTCCTTGGCCCTCGCGATCCCGGCATCCATCACGCGCCCCATGGGTGCGCTCCAGGATACCATGCGCTTCTGCTCTTCATCCAGCTCGTGGATCTCCGGGCAGATCATGTAGCAGAGACCGCAGTCGATGCATTTGTCGCGGTCCCGATACTGGGGCCGCCCATCGGGGTCCAGCTCCAGCGCCCCGTAGTTGACAGCCGTACAGAACGTGACGCAGCCGCCGCAGTGGTGGCAGAGTCCCCGTTCCTGGACTTCCTGAATCAGGTTGAAAAAGGTTTTCATGCGCAGCCATCTCCTCTCGGGGCCTGGATTAAGAGGCCTCGGCCAGCTCGACCCTCTGGGCTTTCAGCGGGTTGGGGCCGAGCTCCCGGATCTTTTGCGTGAACCGGGTCACCACTTCCGCGAACCGTGGCGCCTCCGCCGAAGAGACCCATTCGATGGCGAAGCGATCCGAATCGATGCCCGAGTCTTCCAGGACGAGCTTCAGCCCCTGGGCCCTTGCCAATGCTTTGTGATTACCATCCAGGTAATGACATTCGCCCAGGTGTCACCCCATGACGATGACGCCGTCGGCGCCTTTGGAGAGCGCCCCGAGGACGAGGTCCGGGTGCACCATACCGGAGCACATCACCCGGATGGGGCGCATGTTGGTGGGGTACTGGAGCCGGGAGACACCGGCGAGGTCCCCTCCGGCGTAGGCGCACCAGTTGCACAGAAACCCGATGATGACGGGCTCGAACGGTTCTGACATCTCAAATTCTCCTTTCTTTGACACCAAGCACCGCATCGACCTGGGCACGGAGCTGGCCGAGGGTGAATCCGTGGACTTCCACGCCGCCTTTGGGGCATGTCGCTTCACAGAGCCCGCAGCCCCTGCAGAGCGAGCTCTCGGTCTCGATGCGCTTGTGGGTGGAGCCCCCGACGTTCACCTCGACGAGCCGGATGGCCCGGTACGGGCAGACATCCACGCACAGGGCGCAGCCGTCGCACTTCTCCGTGACATAGGACTTGATGGCGTCCAGGTTCATGGCCTCCCGAGACAGGATGACACCGGCCCGGGATACGGCCGCCTTGGCCTGGGATATGGATTCGTCCATGGGCTTGGGGTAGTTGCAGAGTCCGGCCAGGAAAAGGCCGTCCACCGACATGTCCACCGGACGCAGCTTGGGGTGGGCTTCGTTCAGGAAGCCGTCCTCGTTTTGTCCGCACTTGAACAGCCCGATGAGCTCCTGGTTGTCGCTGGGAATGATGGCCGAGGCCAGGACAAGGTAATCGGCGGGCAGCAGGATGGGCCGCTGCAGAATGGGATCCTCCACCGTCACGAAGACCTTGTCACCCTGGACGGAGACCCGGGGCTTGGAATCCAGGCCGAACCGAACGAAAATCACCCCCTGCCGCCGGGCCCTTTGGTAAAGATCCTCCCGCTCCCCGTAGGTGCGCACATCCCTCGTGAGGATGGTGACCTCCATGTCGGGGTTCAGGGCCTTGAGGGTCAGGGCGTTCTGGATGGAGTGGGTGCAGCAAACCCGGCTGCAGTAGGGCCGGTTCGGCTCGCGGGAGCCGACGCACTGGATGAAGACCACAGATTCCGCGGCCCGGACGTCCTTCTCCTTTTCGTGCAGCTCCGTTTCGAACTGGAGATGGGTCATGATGCGGGGGTGGTCGCCGTACCCGTACTCCGTCGGGATGGATTCACGCCCGCCTGTCGCGATGACGGCGGCCCCGTAGGCGGCTGTGTGGGAGGCGCCGTTCACCTGGAATTCGCTCACGAAGTTGCCGACGGAGCCGGAGACCGACTTCAGCACCACCCCCTTGTGGACCGTGATCCCCGGATGGGCCTCCACCTTTCGGATCATCTCTTCGAGGAGCGGCCGGACGGCCCTCCCCCGCCAGGTTTCATGGATCTGCCAGGCGTTGCCGCCCAGGCGATCCGACTTCTCGAGGAGCACCGTCTCGTGGCCCTGGTCGGCCAGGCCGAGCGCCGCGGTCATCCCGGCCAGCCCGCCGCCGATGACGAGCGATCGCCGCACGACCCCCACCTTCTGGCGGTCCAGCGGCATGTTGAGGGCCACGCGGGCGACGGCCATGCGCACCTGGTCCCTGGCCTTGACGGTGGCATTGCCGGGATCCTTCTGATGCACCCAGGAGTTCTGGTTCCGGATGTTGGCCATCTCCAGCAGATACGGGTTCAATCCCGCCTCGCGCAGCGTATCCTGGAAAAGCGGCTCGTGGGTGCGCGGCGTGCAGGCGGCCACCACGATGCGGTTGAGCCCGTGCTCCTTGATCTTCTGGGCGATGAGATCCTGGGTGTCGGTGGAGCAGGTGAAGAGGTTGTTCTCCACCATGACCACATGGGGAAGGCTTTTGGCATAAGCGGCCAGCGCCTGCACATCGACGACGCTGGCGATGTTGATGCCGCAGGAACAGACGAAGACCCCGATGCGGGGCTCCTCGCCCGAGATACCCTTTTCGGGCGGGTAGGTCTTCTCCTGGGTCAGGGTGCCCTTGGCGGCGACGAGTGCCCGGGAAGCGTCGGCCGCAGCAGCCGATGCCTCGGTGACGGCCCGCGGAATGGCCTTGGGCGACCGGAAGGCCCCGGCCACGTAAATCCCCTTGCGGGTGCTCCTCACGGGGTCGAAGCTCCGCGTCACGGCGAAGCGGTGCTCGTCCAGGTCGATCCCGGCCGTTTCGGCCAGCATCTCAGCGTCCCTGGACGCCTGCATGCCCACCGAGAGCACCGCCATGTCGAAATTTTCCAGAAACGACCGGCCGTCGGCATCGACGTAGGAGAGAACCACACCGATGTTGTTCGGCCCCGGCTCGATGGAGTGCGGCCGGGCCCGCACGAATCGGATGCCCCGGGCCTTGGCCCCCTCGTAATAGCGTTCGAATTCCTTGTTGCAGCTCCGGATGTCCATGTAGAAGACCGCCTGCTCGACCCCGCCCGGCATGTGCTCGGCCGTGACCAGCGTCTGCTTGATGGCGTACATGCAGCACACGCTCGAGCAATAGCTGTTCCCCGAGTGCTGGATCTCCCGGGAGCCCACGCACTGGATCCAGGCGATCTTCTGAGGCTCCCTGCCGTTGGAGGGCTTGACGAGGTGGCCCATGTGGGGGCCGCTGGCCGAAAGGAACCGCTCGTACTCGAGTCCCGTGACCACGTCGGGGATGGTGCCGTAGCCAAAGGTGTCGTAAACCGACGGGTCGAAAGGCGTGTAGCCGGGGGAGAGAATCATGGAGCCGACGTTCAGGGTCACGATCTCTTCCCGGTCGTCGAACCGGATGGCCCCGGCCGGGCAGAATTTCTCGCAGGCCCTGCATTTGCCCCGGGTGAGATACAGGCAGTTCACCGGGTCGATGGCGTATTTCAGGGGGACCGTCTGACCGTACTTGATGAAGGCCGCCTTGCGCTTTCCCTGCCCGGCGTTGTACTCATCGTCCACCTTCTTGGGGCATTTCTCGGCGCACAGGCCGCAGGCGATGCATTTTTCCATGTCCACGTAGCGGGGGGATCTTTTAACTCTGACGGTGAAGTTCCCCTCCTCGCCCGTGACCTCGATGACTTCCGAAAGGGTGAGTAACTCGACGTTCAAGTGCCGACCGCACTCGACCAGCTTGGGCGAGAGGATTCACATGGCGCAGTCGTTGGTGGGGTAGGTCTTGTCCAGCTGCGACATGACGCCGCCGATGCCGGAGGTTTTCTCGACGAGATACACGTAGTATCCCGAGTCGGCCAGGTCGAGCGTTGCCTGGATGCCGGCAATCCCCCCCCCGACGACCAAAATGGATCCGACTGGTTTTGGGTTCATGAGCTTTGCGTCTCCTCCTTGCATCGTTGCCGTGAACAGTTTCGGGTTTCGCGTTTCGGGTTTTGAACTATGCACCGCGGGCGGTCTGCCGGTTGCTGCGAGCCCGTCAACCAGCCGCAGCCCCGGCCTCGTGCTCGCCGGGGCCAATGAGCTCCGCTGCAGCCACCCGGTCCAGGAGCCATCGGCAGGCCCCGGAAACGGCCGCCTGGACCTCGGGCGTGAGGCCCGGCTGGACCGCCTCGGGGATGCGACCGGCCTGAACGGCCAGGATCCGAACCTGGATGCCGGCAGAATCGCGCAATTCCTGGAGCATATTGACGGAAGGAAACTGGTGGAGAGAGAAATCCACGGACTTGGCAGCGGGCAGTTCCTCGATGTCCATTTCAAAAAGCTCCCCGGGGGAGCGGGTCGGGTCGGATACGGCGTCCACGATGAAGATGTGGGAAGGGCGACGGGGCGAGAGGAGGAGGTCGAAGAGGAGGTCGCTGATGCTGGTTCCGACGTCGAAAGCCCCCACGAAGGCGGGGAGGCGGTGGTGCCGGTGGAGATGCTCGATGACTTCGGGGCCGAAGCCGTCGTCTCCGAAGAGGACGTTGCCGCATCCGAAGATGAGAACCGGTTTGGTGAAGACTTCTTCGATCACAGGAGATCCTTCCGCGCAAAGCATTCTAAATTGTGCGAATTGTGCATTATCAATATATGCACATTCTGTCAACAGAAAAAACTTCGCCCCCTGCCGCCACCGCATGAACAAAGCAATGGGAAGCATGGACATCCATTGCCAGTCAGCCATTCGGGACGAAGGGGAGATCAACGGTGAAACCGGGATGGGGCGGACGCCTTTTGTGCATCCTCATGGACTATCGTGGAATGCACAAAAGGCCGGATCGCAGAGCGGAATCAGGTGACGGCATGAAGCCTGAGCACTGATATGAAGGCAGGGAAAACCACGGGGCGATTCCACCTCACTTGCCGAGGCGGGCCAGCTCCAGGGCGAGGCGCCTGAGGTGCGTCTGCTCCTCTTTGACGAGCAGGCCGATCATCTCCTGGTCCTTCTTGCTGTCCGTGGCTTCCTGCATGGACAGGAAGAAGATCACCGAGTCCTTTTCGAACTCGATGGCCATCTTGAGAGCGTCCCGGACGTTCTTGAGCCCGGCCATCGAAGTCTGAAGGCTCTCATCGGAAGTGAAGATGTGCTGGTCCGCCATCATCTTGAGGTAGGCCTCCATCTCGTTTTCGGGGAACCACACGTCGGAAGTCTGAGGCTGGGCCGGCAGTTGAGCCTTGAGCTCCTCGAAGCGCTTCTTGTGGTCCACTTCCTGGACAGCCAGCTCCTCGAAAAGCTTCTTCGCCACAGGATCGTCGATGACCTTCACCGCATGATCGTAGAACTTCTTCCCGTTCTCTTCGATTTTGATGGCAACTCGGAATACTTCGGCAGCATTGAAATTGAAGATCATGTTTCGAGCTCCTCTCAGCCCCTGCGGCTATTCCTTTTCGAAATCGCTCTTGCCGGCGCCGCATACGGGGCAGACCCAATCTTCGGGCAGATCCTGGAAAGAAGTCCCGGAAGCCACTCCAGAGTCGGGATCTCCCTTGGCCGGGTCATAGATGTAACCGCAGATCTGGCAAATGTACTTGTCCATTGTCTCTCCTCGTTCTCGACAAACCTCGCCTATTCCTTTTCGAAATCGCTCTTGCCGGCGCCGCAGATGGGGCACGTCCAGTCCTCGGGCAGGTCCTCGAATTTCGTTCCGGGGGCCACCCCAGAGTCGGGGTCTCCCTTGGCCGGATCATAGACATACCCACACACCTGGCAGACATAGCGAGCCATACATCTCCTCCTTTGCAGTTGGGGTTCACTTCAGTGTCGGGATACGCTCCATTCCAAACGATCTTACATATAAACATCTCCAGGAGACTCCACAACAGCTCAGTTCATTTTGTGGCGCTGCCACACCCATCGGAGCCGCAGGGCGTTGCTCACGACCGAAACCGAGCTCAGGGCCATGGCCGCAGCGGCGAACATGGGGTTGAGCAGAATCCCGAAGAACGGATAAAGCACCCCCGCAGCGACGGGAATGCCGAGGGAGTTGTAGAAGAAGGCCCAGAAAAGGTTCTGCTTGATGATTTTCATGGTCATGGAGGACAGCTGGATGGCGGCGGGCACCAGACGGAGGTCGTCCCGCATGAGGGTGACGTCGCTGGCTTCCACGGCAATGTCGGTCCCCGCCCCGATGGCAATGCCCACATCGGCTGCGGCCAGGGCCGGAGCATCGTTGATGCCGTCCCCCACCATGGCGACGATTTCGCCCGATTCCTGCAGCCGACGGATCTCGGTGGCCTTCTGATCGGGCAGCACTTCGGCCAGCACCCGCTGGACTCCGAGCTCCCGCGCGACGACCCGGGCCGTTTCCTCCCGGTCCCCCGAGATCATGGCCACCTTCAGGCCCATGCTTTTGAGTGTCTCAATGGCCTCGCGCGACGACTCCCGTGGAGCGTCGGCCAGGCAGAGCGCTCCGACGGCTTTTCCCTGGACGGCCACGAAGACGCAGGTTCTTCCGACGGCCAGCATGGCATCGGCTTCCCGGGTAAGGGAGTCCATGTCCACTCCCTTCTCCCCGAGGAGCCTCGCGCTCCCCACCAGGACCTCCTGCCCCTGCACCTCACCCCTGGCACCCAGCCCGGCGAGCGCTTCGAATTCGAAGACCGGCTCCAGACGCTCCTCCTCCTGGCGAGCCCTGCTCACAATGGCCCGGGCCAGCGGATGCTCGGAGACCGCCTCCAGAGAAGCCGCCCACTTCAACAGACTGCCCTGGTCGGTATCCTTCACGGTGAGGATGTCCGTGACGTCGGGCTTCCCCCTGGTGAGCGTCCCCGTCTTGTCGAAGACCACCGTGGTGAGATGGCATGCTTTCTCGAGGCTTTCACCCCCCTTGATGAGGATGCCGCTCTCGGCCCCGAGCCCCGTTCCGACCATGACGGCCGTGGGAGTGGCCAGTCCCATGGCGCATGGGCACGCGATGATCAAAACCGAAACGAAATTGAGCAGAGCCCGGCTGAGGTCCGCATCGTCCACCACGAACCCCCAGACGATGAAAGTCGCCGCCGCCAGGGCCATGACCACCGGGACGAAGACGGAAGCCACCCTGTCCGCGAATCGCTGGATGGGCGCCTTGGAGCCCTGGGCCTCCTCCACGAGACGGATGATCTGAGCCAGAACGGTTTCAGCGCCAACCTTGGTGGCCGTGAACATGAAGCTTCCGCCCTGGTTGACCGTTCCGGCAAAAACCTCGCTTCCCGCGGTCTTGTTGACGGGCATGCTTTCGCCCGTGAGCATGGATTCGTCCACCGTGGAGCTGCCCGATTCCAGTTTGCCGTCAGTGGCGATCCTTTCCCCGGGGCGCACCAGGACCAGGTCTCCGGGAACCAGTGTGTCCACCGGCACCTCGACCTCCTGGCCGTCCCGAACGACCCGAGCCGTCTTGGGCGCGAGCTGCATCAACTTCTTGATGGCCTCGGAGGTGCGTCCGCGGGCCTTCATTTCGAGAAAGCGTCCGAGCAGCACCAGCGTGACGATCATGGCTGCCCCGTCGTAATAGACGTGCAGCTCGTAGCCCGCTTTGGCAAAAAATGTCGGGAAGATGGTGGCGGCCGCCGAGTAGAAGTATGCCGAAAGGGACCCCAGGGCGACGAGGGTGTTCATGTCCGCCGTCTTCTGGCGTGTGGCCTTGAGGGCTCCCATCATGAAGCGGCTTCCCACCCAGAACACCACGGGCGTGGTCAGAACCAGGAGAGCGAAGAGCATCCACTCGTGGGGAATCGCCATCAGGAAGGGGACGAGGTGGGGCATGCTCCCCGCCATGATGAAAACGTTGAGCACAGCCCCCACGATGAGCCGCAGCTTGAGGTCCCGGATCTCCCGCCGGTTGGCCTCGAGCAGTGGATCATCGGGGGTTTCCTCCATCAGGCCCAGGTACTGGTAGCCCGTGTCCTCGAGCACTTTGCGAAATGCGGCCGCATCCACCTCCAGGGGGTTGTGAGCCACCGTGGCGCGCGATGCCGCGAAGTTCACGGAAGCCTCCTGCACCCCCGGAAGGTCCCTCAAGGCGTTTTCCACCCGGCGCACGCAGGCGGCACAGGTCATTCCGCCCACGAAAAGAGTGGTCTTCTTGACCTCCTGAAGCCGCTGCGGCGTCACCTCCAACACTTCGTAGCCCAGCTACGCGATCTTGGAGCGAAAGTCTCCCAGGTCCACGCGCTCGGCATCGTAATCCACCAGAGCCTTGCCCGTGGCCAGGTTGACCGAGGCCTCCCGCACGCCATCCACGGATTTGATGCCGTTTTCAACGCGGCGCACGCAGGCGGCACAGGTCATCCCCCGAATGTGGATGATTTCCTTAGCCAATCTCGAATCCCGCCTTCTTCACCTTTTCGGCAATGACGTCGGAGTGCACCGGTCGAGCTTCCTCGAAGGTGGCCTCCCCGGCGGAAAGGTTGACGTTCACGTTGCTCACGCCGTCGATTTCACTCAAAGCCTTGGTGACGGCATTGACGCAGTGCTGGCAGGACATTCCCTTGATCTTCACGGTTTTCATAGGCGTCACAACTCCGCAGCGATTCTCAAACATCGATCTCCTGACCGAGAGGGTCACCGGCCTGGGAAGCTCCCTTCAGGAAGGATCGCTTCCAGAACGCCAGAATACCCTCTTTTCCAATGGATGCCTGGACAAGCTCCCACCCTGCCATTCCCCGCTCGGTGAGCACATTCTGGAGTTTTCGAATCTGGTCTGCCGGAAGGCGCTGGAAGTTGCACTGGCCATCGGGCGAACAGAAGTAAACCACTTCCTTGAAGTCTTCTGCCGGATAGGCTGTGATCTCGTACTCGAACTGATTCATCTCTCGTTTACACTCCCTCATGGCGGCATAGTGACAGAGTTCACGACTGGCCTGACTTCTGTCGAGTCCAAGGGGCTTTCCGAGAATACTGGAATCACCTGCTTCGCCCGAAAAGGCCATTCTCGGGCAGCCTTCTGGGCAGAAATCAGTCACGCGACCTTACGACAGCCAAACACCATAATCATAATAGCTCCACCGCCCGCCGTCAGGTCCCCCGGAATGATCTCATCGCCAAAAAAACATGCCTGCAACAAAATGCCCCGTCACGCCGAAGACATGAACCGGGGCATAGATGACCATCAATTTATGATTGAACGCAGCCGGGTATGGCTCCAGCGTATCAGCCCCCCCAGGGCATGCGCGAATAGGCCTCGGAGATCTTGTCCCGGTAGGTCCTGAAAAACACCTCGTGCGCCTTCTCCCAGCGGGAAAGCATCAAGAGGGCGTCCTTGGCTTTCCCTTCCGTCTGGGCCGCCATGTTCTCGTAGAACTCGCTCAAGTCCTTTTCGATGAGCCAGGCCGTATTGAACACGGTGACATCCGGAACCATGGACCCTTCGAGGCATTGCTGCAGAAACTCGGACTTGGCCCGGTCGTCGAAGAAGTTGGTGGGCTCCATCGCGACGGACTTGAGGGTCTCGGCCTTGACCTCCTCCCCCTTGCGCAGATCAGCGAGGATTGCATTGATGAAGTTGATATGGCGCTCCTCCTCCTTGATCAGCTGCTTGAATGCACTGACCGCCGCACCGATCCCCATGCGCTGCACCGAGGTCTCAAAAAAACTCCTGCCCGTCTCCTCCTGATTCAGCGCGTACTCGAAAATCTTGATCAGCTTCTCGTCTGCGGACATTCCACTCTCCTTTCGTCAACCCAGCTTCCTGCACAGCTCGGCCACCCGCCTGCCCAGCTTGCGGCCGTTTTCAGCCGTCTTGTCGTCGGGCGCCCCCACGCAGGCCACTCCATAGTGACCCGTGGCGTCCATGGGATCCCCCACCACGATCATTCCGTAAATGAGCAGACACTGGATGATCGATAACATGGTGGTTTCCTTGCCGCCCGTAGCGTCGCCCGAAGTGGCGAAAGCCGCGCCCACCTTGCTCTCCATCTTCTTGCGGACTCCCACGAATTCGTCAAAGACCCGTTTGAGATCCGCCGCCATGACACCGAAATACACCGGCGATCCGGCAATGATCCCGGCCGAGCTGACAAAGTCATCCTTGGTCACCTCTTCCGTTTTCTTGATCACGGGAGTCACTCCCGCAACGGAGCCGACTCCCTCGGCGATGGATTCGGCCAGCCTGCGCGTGTTGCCGCCTTTGGAATAATAGAGCACCAGTACCTGCATCCGCTTCCTCCCCATTTCACATCAGCGAGATTCAACCTTTGATGATCCTTGCATCCACGACCACCATGCCCTCGGCATAGGCCAGCACCGGATTGAGGTCGATTTCCACGATCTCCGGATGCTCCTGCGCGATGCGAGCCAGTTTCAGCAAGCCTTCCACCAGTGCGTTCTCGTCAATGGTGCGCTGTCCCCGGAACCCCCGGAGGAGCGGCGCCCCCTTTATTTCATGCAACATGCTCAGCGCATCCTCCCGTGTCAATGGGACCAGTCGCATGGCCACGTCGCGGAAGAGCTCTACCGCAATTCCCCCCATGCCGAAGAGGATCACCGGCCCGAACTGAGGATCCCGATGCATGCCGAGGATCAGCTCGAGCCCCGGGGCGGCCATGGCGCTCACCACCAGGCCGTTGATCCGGGCGTCGGGGGCGTTGGCCTTGAGGGTTTCCTCCATCCGCGCATAGGCGGCACGAACATCCTGGGCCGACTGCAGGTGCAGTCTCACGCCGCCGTAGTCCGACTTGTGCAGGATGTCCGGCGAATCCACCTTGAGGGCCACGGGAAACCCCAGCTGGTGGGCCAGGTGAACGGCCTTGCCCGGGCTGTCGGCAAACCGGCTGACGATGCAGTCGAAGCCGTTGGCCTCCAGAAATTTGAAACTGTCGAAAAGGCTCAACTGGGAGCCTCCCGAAGCCACGGGAAACGTCGTCAGAGCTTTCTGCTCTTTCAGCGAAGGCGGGACTACCTGGCTCAGGGCCCGGATCCCACGCTCCGGCGTCGGGTACACCGGGATCCCTATCTGGTGCATGCGGAGCTTTTCTTCACGCTCCACCTCGGCACCGCCCAGATAGATGATGAGCTCATTGGCACCGGGGGTCACCACCTGGGAGGCATCCACGATGGGGTCGCCGAAGATGATCCCCAGCGTGTCGTAGTAAGGCCGGGCCCGCTGGATGACCTCACGGAACATCCCGGCGTCGGCGTCCCCGGTCAAATCGAGGGGATTGCCCCGGATGGCGTAGGCGGGGATGACACCCTCGATCTCCTGCGCCAGCTGGGGCGGCAGAGGAGCCACATCCAGCCCCTCCTGCTCGGCGGCATCGGTGGCCAGAATGGCCGCACCGCCAGAAGTGGTGATGTACAGGATGCTGTTGCCTTTGGGCGGTTCGAGGTAAGCCAGCGCCTTGGCGAAGTCGTAAAATTCCTCGATGGTTTCAGCCCGGCACACGCCAAGTCTCTTGAAGAGCGAGGAGTAGATGGCATCGGCGCCCGCGAGCGACTTGGTGTGCGATTCGGCCGCCACCTTCCCCTTGGGAGTCCGTCCGGATTTCAGGACAACCAGGGGCTTCTTGAGCTCCGAGAGCACCTTCTGAAATCGAACGGCGTCTTTGACCCCCTCGAGGTAGGCCGCAATGACGCGCGTGTTGGGATCGGCTTCGAAATACTCGATGAGGTCGATCTCGTCGATGTCGGCCCGGTTGCCGAGACTCACAAAGGCCGACACCCCCAGCCCCTCCACCGAGAACCAGTCCATCATGGCGGCCCCCACGGTACCGCTCTGGCTGATGACCGCCACCCGCCCCTTCTGGGTCAGCAGCGGCCAGGAAGCGCACATGGGGTGATAGGGGCTGTTGATCCCCTGGCAATTGGGCCCCACGACCCGGACTCCGGCCTCGCGGGCCGCCTTGGCCAGCTCGTTCTGAAGGGCTTCGCCCTCGGCACCGGCCTCGCTGAATCCCCCGGAAATGACGACGGCCCCCTTGACTCCCTTCTCGCCGCACTCCCTGATGGCTTGGGACACGAATCGGGCGGGAATGATGACCACCGCCAGATCGACCTTTCCGGGGACGTCCCGCACGTTCTTGAAGCAGGACAGCCCCAGGATGCGCTCGCTCTTGGGGTTGATGGGATAGAGTGCTCCGGGGAATCCCCCGTCCATGAGGTTCTTTAGAATTTCGTGGCCCAGTTTCCCGGCGCTCTCGGATGCGCCGATCACCGCAACGCTCTCGGGATGGAAAAGTGGACTCAAATCGGCTGCGGCCATGATCTCCTCCGTTCCTAGGGGTGGTCCCAGCAGGTCTGATCTGCACCCCTCCGCTGGGCTTCCCGGCGCCTTTACGCCAGGCCGGCTTTCTTTCCCTTGTCCACCACACGGGCATTGAACTTGTCCGCCTGGATGATGAACCGCTCGTGGACGGCTTCGCCGATCTTCTCAGCCTCGTCGAAGGCTTCCAGCTGGAAAGTCAGCTTGCGGCCTTCCACGGCCGAAATCTCGGTTCTGACGCGAACCTCCATGCCGAGTGGGGTGGCGGCAAGATGATTGAGATTCATGGAAATGCCGACGGATTGCTCGCCGGGGTTCAACTTCTCGTCGATGAGCTCCGCCGAAACGCGCTCCATCAGTCCACCGAGAAACGGTGTTGCGAAAACATCGGGAAGGTTAGGATAGAAATGCCGGGCGGAATGCTCCGCCGATGTCTTGATCTTCAGCTCACGGCTCATGCCCACCTCAAACGCAGAGCTCATCCCATTTTCTCCTTTTCTGAGTCAAAACTTGTCGAGTTCCTGGTTTCGAGTTTCCGGCTCCTGGATCACGGCCTCCGATTTCAGGGAAAGCGAGCGGCGAGCGGGATCTCTTCCTCCATTCCCATGGGACATTCGTGTGAGCTGGTGCGAGGAGAGCGATCCTGGTGTGCTTCACTATTAAACGATTCCCGGAGTTGTGTCGAGCGCCTTGCACCGGTTCACTCTCCAGGCGGATGAGATCGATTGACATGACCGGAGGGATGCTTACGTTCATCGCACGTTGGTGTCAAAACTGGCCCTATGTGGTTTTTCCGGGAACAAGGTTGTCGGCCTCCATCCCCGCCGGCTCTGGTGCATGGGCGGAGGTGAGGGCTAAGATTCTGGCGAGTCTGTGCAGAACGGAGCGCCAACCCAGAGTGAGCTCTAACCGAACAGGAGGAATGTATGTCAAAGACGGCTGAAAATCTGAAGGATGCTTTTGCAGGTGAATCTCAGGCCAACCGC
>Ga0105094_10000447_pt1 | contig 20471 bp, 19 predicted proteins | sample PPLLak1March2015_2_FD_87023 | JGI IMG/M metagenome (GOLD analysis project Ga0105094, IMG submission 87023) | Freshwater sediment microbial communities from Prairie Pothole Lake near Jamestown, North Dakota, USA - PPLs Lake P8 Core (3) Depth... | ecosystem: Environmental > Aquatic > Freshwater >...
ATTGCCATGGTGAAGTCTTTGTGCCTGGGCAGTGCCTGACGCACGGCAGGGGCGAGCCATGTGTGAACCATGTGCTTACTGAAGGATCGAACGGCTAGCCCTTTCGAGGAGTACGTCCGATGTCTACCGCTCGCGGTTCCGCCGTACCCACGCCACTGATCGAGAACGACCGCGTCATCGTCACCGAGTGGCGCTTCGCGCCCGGGGCGCAAACCGGCTGGCATGTGCACGGCTACGATTACGTGGTCGTGCCGCAGACCGATGGACGCCTGCTGCTGGAGACGAAGGAGGGCGACCGTCACGCCGAGCTGCGCGCAGGCCAGCCGTATTTCCGCAACGCCGGCGTAGAGCACAACGTGGTCAACGCGAACGCGTACGAGTTCGTCTTCATCGAGGTGGAGCTGAAGCCCGTGCGCTGACGCATTCTCCAACGGAGGAGCTGCAATGACACATTCGAAGGCGAAGAGCCCGGAAACCGAGGGAGCATGGAGCCGGCGCGAGTTCATGGCAGGCGTGCTTGCCGGGGGGTTCGCCCTAGCGGTGCAACCAGTCTCCGCGGGAACGATCATCACCGATACCAAGGGCCTGATCGACGGGCAGGTGGAGCTGCCCACCGGGGACCGCCCGATCCCGGCTTACCATGCGTTCCCCGAGACCGGCGGGCCGTTCCCCGTGGTGGTCGTCGTGCACGAGATCTTCGGCGTGCACGAGCACATCCGCGACGTCTGCCGGCGGCTGGCGAAGGTCGGCTACTTCGCTGTCGCCCCGGAGCTGTTCGTGCGGCAGGGCGACGTGTCCCAGCTCCCCGATATCCAGCAGATCATCAAGGACGTGGTAAGCAAGGTGCCGGATGCTCAGGTGATGAGCGACCTCGACGCCGCGCTGGGATGGTGCGAATCGCACGGCCGGGCCGATGCCCGGTCGGCCGGTATCACGGGCTTCTGCTGGGGTGGGCGCATCGTCTGGCTGTACGCTGCGCATAACCCGAAACTGAAGGCGGGAGTGGCCTGGTACGGCCGTCTGGCGGGGCCGTCCGACGAGCTGCGGCCACGCCACCCGATCGACGTGGCAGCCGTGCTCAGCGTGCCCGTTCTCGGGTTGTACGGCGGCGCCGACACGGGCATTCCGCTGGACTCGGTGCAGAAGATGCGCGACGTGCTGAAGAAGGGCGGGAGCGGATCGGAGATCTCGGTGTACGACGCCGCACCGCACGCCTTCTTCGCGGACTACCGGGCCAGCTATCGCAAAGCCGCCGCCAACGAGGCCTGGAAGCGCCTGCTTGCGTGGTTCAAGACCCACGGCGTCGAAGCGCCTGGGGTGGTCAGCCGGCTTCAGGCCCGGTGAGGCGAGTACGCCCAACGCAGAAACGCTGATACCGCAGAGTCCGCAGAGTCCACAGAGAACTTCCGGGAGGACCCGTTCGCAATGTTGTCGTCCACCAAGGTCGTCCGCTGGGCTGCGTTGTGCGGGGTATGCCTGAGCGCCGCTGCGCTCGCCGACGAAGGCCTGATAGGGGTGCTGCCGCAGGACATTGCATGGACCCAGCGGCGCGCCTCACCCGATGTGTTCCACGCAGGTATCTATGGTGACCCGGCCAAACCGAGGCCCTATGCATTTCGCATTCGCGCGCAAGCCGGCCATCGGCTCGCCCCTCACACCCACCCCGACGAGCGCACCGTCACTATCCTGTCGGGGACCTACTGGTCGGGGGTAGGCGAGACCTTCGACGACAGCAAGCTGCGGGCTTTTCCGGCCGGCAGCTTCTACGTCATTCCTGCGGGGGTGCCGCACTACAGTGCAGTGCTCGAGGGTGAGGTCGAGTTCCAAGAGGGCGGCGTGGGGCCCAGCTCGCACGATCTGGTAACGCCCGCCGGGCCTTAGCTTTGGCTCGAAGCGAGATCCACCCGGAAAACCACATCAACCGCGGTTAAGGAACATCCGATGGATTGTCATCCCCGCGCAGGCGGGGATCCAGAAGTGCTTGAGTAGCCTGGGTTCCCGCCTCCGCGGGAACGACAATACAGGATTGATCAGACTCTCGTTACTGGCGTTTCTCACTCGCCCAGCGGCGCCGCGCGCAGCTGCTTCTCCAGCTCGGCGAGGATCGCCTGCAGCGCCTGGCTGAGACCAGCTGCGAGCGACATGGCGGATGCGTCCGGTATCGGGACCGACTGGCTGAGCTGCTGCGCGAACAGCACTTCGTTGCCCTGCTGCCCGTCGCGGGCCACGTAGAACTGGACGGAGAGGACGGCGCGCGCCTGCTGCGCGTCGCGCAAGTCGCCGTACATCTCGGTGACCAGTCCATCGAGCTGCAGGGCGCCGCGGCGACCGGTGCCGGCGGCCGGCCGCACGCTGTCGAACAGACCTGCGCTCTGCAGCCACTCCAGTACGCGCTGAGTGACGATGTCGCGCGGTGCGACGAAGAACGCGTTGTAGAAGTCGGACTCGTAGCGGTATTCGTCGAACCGGTACACCATGCCCTTGCTTGCAAAGGGTTCCGCCACCCGGAAGGCCGCTACGAACAGCGTGCCGCGGTGGGATGGCGCCTCCAGGCTCGGTGCGCGGCTCGCCTCCAGCAGGTACGAGTGCTTGACGGGGTTGGGCGGATTGAACGTGCAGGCCTGCAGCGAGAGGACCAGCGCCAGCGTCGCGGCGCTGGAGGCAGATCGACGCAATGCGTGCACGAGAACCGTCATTTGCGCGCAGCCGCAGGCCGCTCCAGGGGTTTGGGCGGCTGGCCGAACAGCACAGCAGACGGGTTGCGGCGCAGCTCGTCGGACAGCGTGCGCAGGCTCTCGGTCGTGTGACGCAGGTCATCGAGGATCACCGGCAGGTCCGATTCTGGTGCGGCAAGCGCTCGGTCCAGTCGCGCCACCGCGCGGTCCACGCCGTCCAGCGACTGGCGCAGACGCACGACGCTGCGCGTGATCTCCTCGCCGTCGATCGCGTTCACCGTCTTGCGCGCAGCCGCCATGGTCTGACCGATCTCGCCAGGAATCGCGGCCCAGCCGGGATTGGCGAGTAGCTGCTGCAGCTGCCGGTTGGTCTGGCGCAGCTCCGCGACCAGCCCATTCGCGTTGTTCGACAGCTTCTCCGCTTCGAGCTTCTGCAACGTGCGCGTGACACCCGAGATCATGCCGTTGAGATTCACGAGCAGCTCGTCCAGATTGGCGCGGTCCAGCTTGCGCATCAGCGCCTCGGCGCCGCTCACGAGCTGGCCTACCGCGCTGCGTGCGGAGGGAATATACAGCTGCTCGGGCGTCCAGTCGATGCTCAGCGCCGGATTGCGCTTGGGGTCCACGTAATCGAGCTCGAGGTAGTAGGTGCCGGTGAGCCCCTGAGCGGCCATCTGCACGCGCAGGCCGTTATCGACCATGGCCTGGATGATCTGGGGGTCGATGGCGCGAGTGCCGCCGCTGAGCTGCTCGGGCTGGATGACGCCCTCGACCATCACGTACTGGCGGCGCTGCTGAGAGGGTTTGTCCTGCTCGTACTCGGTGTAGGTGAAGCCGATGCGGCTGATCTGCCCGATGGTCACGCCGCGGTACTTGATCGCCGAGCCTACGTCGATGCCCTGCACCGATTCGTCGAAATAGGTCTCCATCACGACTTTGGGCTGCAGCCACCGGCCGGCGCCGAGGGCCACCGCGAGCACCACGGCAATGGCGATCGCGCCGAGCACGAACAGGCCGATACGGAAGTAGCTCGCGCGACTGGTCATACTTCGGTTGCCGGTTCGGGCTCGCGATTGAAGAACTGCCGCACCCGCGGGTTGCCGCTGGTGTCGCGCAAGGTTTGCGGATGGCCTTCGGCGATGATGCCCTGGGCCTGCCTGTCGAGCATGATGACCCGATCCGCGATGGTGAAGATGCTGGGCAGCTCGTGGGTCACCACCACGAAAGTCACGCCCAGATTGCGCTTCAGGCGCAGGATGAGCTGGTCCAGACCCGCCGAGGTGATCGGGTCCAGACCAGCGGATGGCTCGTCCAGGAACAGGATGTCGGGGTCGAGCGCCATGGCACGGGCGATAGCCACGCGCTTTTGCATGCCGCCGGACAGCTCCCCGGGCAGCAGGTCTGCGGAGCCTGCCAGTTGCACCAGCTTGAGCTTGGTGTGTGCGATCAGGTTCATGGCCTCCAGGGGCAGGTCCGTATATTCCTCCAGAGGCAGGCGGATATTCTCCAGCACCGACATCGATCCGAACAGCGCCCCGTGCTGGTACATGACACCGATTCTGCGCAACAGCTCACGCCGCCGCTCTCCGGCGGCCGAGACGATGTCTTCGCCGTCCACGATGATGCTGCCGCGCATCGGCTGCAGCAGCCCGATCATGTGCTTGAGCAGCGTGCTCTTGCCGCAACCGGAGCCGCCAAGTATGACGAAGACCTCGCCCGCGTGCACGTCGAAGGAGACATCGCGCAGCACGACGCTCTGGTCGTAACCCACCGTGACGCCCTGTACGCGGATGACGGCCTGGCCGGCTGCGGCCTGTGTGCTCATATGTCGAGATAATAGTAGACCAGCGCGAAGATGCCGTCCGCCACGACGATCAGCACGATCGCCGTCACCACCGCGCTGGTGGCCGAGAGTCCGACGGCCGCCGCGCCGCTGCGCGTCTGCAGTCCCCGCAGGCACCCGGTGCAAGCCACGATTACCCCGAACACGAAAGTCTTGGCCATGCCGCCGAGGAAGTCGGTGAGCGTGACGAAGGAGAACAGTTCCTTGCGGTACAGGGCGAAGGGGATATCGAAGCCCAGCAGCACCAGCCCCCCACCGACCAGGCCGATCAGGATCGCGTACAGGGTCAGCAGCGGCGTCATGGTCACCGCGGCGAGCAGGCGCGGCACCACCAGGAAGCGCACCGGGTCCAGCCCCATCGTGGTGAGGGCATCGATCTCTTCGTTGACCTTCATGGTGCCGATCTCGGCTGCGAAGGCGGCGCCGGTACGGCCTGCGAGCAAGATCGCAGTAATCAGGGCGCCCAGCTCGCGTATCAGTCCGATGCCCAGCAGGTCCGCCACCAGGATCTCCGCCCCGAAGTTGCGCAGCGCGACCGCGGACTGGAAGGCGACGATGACACCGATCAGAAAGCCGACCAGCGAGACGATCGGCAGCCCCTCCGCGCCGATGCGCTGCGCCACCAGGAGCGTATCGCCCCAGCGCAGCTGTCCCGGGTGCGCGAGCGCACGCGCTACGCCCGCGGCCGCTTCGCCGATGAAAGTGACGGCAGCGTAGAGGTCGCGCAGAAGCTGCATGGCTGCACGCCCCAGCCGCTCCGCGAGCGGGCGGGGCGCGGGGGGTCGGTGATGGCGCTCCCGGAACTCGGCCGGGTCGAACTGGGCGAGCAGCGTCTGATACTGCGGCTGCAGATGCTTTACGGTGACCGTGGCCCCCACGGGGCGTTGCTGACGGAGAAGGTCCACCAGCATGGCGATACCGGACCCGTCGCAGTAGGTCACGCGTGCCGCGTCTATGACCACCGGGTCGCGCGCAAACCGGGCCAGCGCGGCGCGCGCGGTCTGCCACACCGGCCCGATGGAATGGAGATCCAGGCGCCCGGACAACTCCAGGCGGGCAGGCTGGTCGGCTGACGGGGCCACGGGTGTAAGCTGTGCCGGTGGCCCGGGCGGTGGCATGGTCATGGTTCCGAGGTTCCCGGCGACTAGTCTTCAGGCCACTGTAGGCGAGAGGATGCCTGCGCCGATGGCCCCTGTCGAGCATGGCGCGGGCGTCCGGGGTCATCCAGAGTCAGCGTCGTGCGGTGCTGGGAACGGAATATTACCGCGGTGACCTGAGTTTCCCCGGATGAATCGATCGGGCTAGAATTCCTGCGCACTGTCTGATGTTCTGATCGTCCCTCGTCCCCTCTGCCATGCCAGACGTCGCCGCCCTACGCCTCAAGGCGTTCTCGATCAAGCTCGGCCTGCGCCGCGTCGCGGCGTTCTACCATCAGTTGCGCGCAGCGCGGCTGCTCGACAGCGTGCCCCAGGCTGCCGAACTGGCGGCCACGCCGCAGTTGAGCGTGATCTTCGACGAGCTCAAGAGCCTGCACGCCCGCCTCGAGTCGGCCTTGTTCGACGAGATGACACGGCTCGCGGTGGACGCCGGGCAGACGGTGCACGACTACGTGCGCGTCCACTATGGCTTCGGCCCGGGCGATACCATCAAGCTCGCCTACCCGCAGGTCGGGCAGGTGCAGTTGCGGGTGACCAAGGTCTTTCTGCAATCGGGCACCGACAGCGACATCCGCGTCGACGCCAGTTTTCTGCAGCCCGGCGGCAGCTCCGGCAGCCGCTGGGACATCTATATGAAGGGGCCTGGCGAGTTCCAGCTCGACCAGACCCAGCGCCGCGAGGGCGCCGGGCCATAAGCCGGCCGGCGCCCCAGGGTCGCGGCATCCGACCGGCCCGCAGCGACGTATCTGGACAGGGTGTTCCGACCCGTAAGGGTGGCGGTTCCTGTCCGACCAACACTTGGGGCCGCCTGGGGTGATCCCGGTGGCGGTTGGGTAAGCTGTATAGTGAACCCGTCGATCTGAATCCGGTCTGAGCATGGGCATCGAACGCCCACGCTTGCGCGGTCGTCGTGACTACGCTGCACGTCGCGCCTCATGCGCCCCGGGATGTGCGCACTCCTCGAGAGGTTGAAATGTCCAGACTGTTGCTCGTTGCCTGCCTGCTGTGCCTGACCGTGCTGGCTGCCCCCGCCCGGGCGATGACCGTGAGCGAGGTGATGCCGTGCCGGCCGAACATGCCCAAGCAAGTCCAGACCCTCCCAGGCATGTTTCGGGTGCACGTGGTGTGCGATCACGTCTTGTTCGAGATCCCTCCCGAGATGCTCGGCCGGGCCATGCTTGCCAATGTCGAGTTCGCGGCGCTGTCCACCGGGACGGACTACGTGGCCCCGGGGTCGGTGGCATATAGCGGCGTCGTGCGGTGGGTGCGGCGCGGGAACAAGGTCTACATGGAGTCGGTGAAGTACGACATGTGGGCCGAGGACGCGCCCAGCCTGCAGCGTGGCGTCGAGGCCGCCAGCCTGGGCACCGTGATCAAGGCCTTCGAGGCCGTCGGCGAAGGCAAGGATGGCGCGCCGATCATCGAAGTTACGCCAATGTTTACCTCGGAGGTGCCCACCGGCTTTGCCGCGGAGTTCAGGCGCCACTTCCGCATGCAGGGCATCGACGGCGCGCGCTCCTACATCGAAGACGTGAAGTCGCTCCCGAACAACGTCGGGATACGCTTTCATCAGACCTGGACTCCCGATCCGGCCGAGGTGATTCGCTCGGCGGGGGGCGACGACCCGATCCCAGGTGCGCTCGGCTTCATCTTTCACTTCAGCCTCTACCTGCTCCCCGAGGAGCCGATGCGGGGGCGCTACTGGGACCCTCGCGTCGGCTACTTCGCCAGTTACTTCCGCGACTACGGCACACGCCAGCACGGCGGGGTGACCCGCGGCTTTATCCAGCGCTATCGCCTGGAGAAAATGGATCCGAAGGCCGAGGTTTCGGAGCCGGTCAAGCCGATCGTGTTCTATCTCAGCGACGAGGTGCCGGAGAAGTGGCGGCCTTATCTCAAGCAGGCGGTGGAGGCGTGGCAGCCGGTGTTCGAGAACGCCGGCTTCAAGAATGCGATTCTCGCGCGCGATGCGCCGACTAAGGAGCAGGACCCGACCTGGGATCCCGAGGACGTGCGCTACAACGTGATCCGCTGGACACCTAGCGGCCGGCAAAACGCCATGGGCCCCGCGGTGGTCGACCCGCGCAGCGGCGAGGTGATCTCATCGCACGCGATCTTCTGGCACGACGTGCTCAGGCTCGCGGAGACCTGGTACTTCACGCAGGCCGCGGCCAGCGATCCGCGCGCCCATAAGCTGCCGCTGCCCGAGGATCTGATGGGCGAGCTGCTGCGCTACGTAGCTGCCCACGAGATCGGCCACGCGCTGGGGCTGCGCCACAACTTCAAGGCGTCGGCGGCGGTGAGCGCAGCGCAGCTGCGCGACCCGAATTGGACGGCGAAATGGGGCACGTCAGCATCCATCATGAGCTACGCCCGCTTCAACTACGTCGCGCAGCCGGGCGACAAGGTCAGCCTCATCCCGAAGTTCGGGCCATACGACTACTTCGCCATCGACTGGGGCTACCGCGAGTACCACAGCGAGATGAGCTGCGACGACGAGTGGCCGATGCTGGACGCGCTGGCGGCGAAGCAGGCCGAGGACCCGATGCTGCGTTTCGGCGGCGAGGACGAATCCGCAAGCGTGGACTCCAGCGTGTCCACCAACGTGCTCGGCTCCGACCCGATCGAGTCGGCGGAGCTGGGCTTGCGCAACATCGATCGCATCGCGAAGCTGCTGATACCCGCCACCACCCGGAAAGGCGAGGGCTACGACATGCTGGCGGAAAAGTACGCTGCCGTCATCATGCAGCGCCACCGCGAGCTGACTTATGTCGCCAAGCTGGTCGGAGGGGTGGACGAGACCCGCTACCAGGCTGGTCGCGGCGGTGCGCCCTACACGCCGGTGCCGCCCGAGCGCCAGCGGCAGGCGATACGCTTTCTCGTGGAGCACGGCTTCTCCGCGCCGCCTGCCCTGGTGGACGCGGAAATACTGCGCCGCATTACACCCAGCGGGGGAACGTCGGCGCTGAAGGGTTCGAGCACGGACCTGATGCGCAGGCTGGTGGATCCGGACGTGTTTCAGCGGATGGCGGAAGCCAGCGCTGGCGCCGAACGCAAGTATGTCGGCGTCGACCTGTTGACCGACTTGAACGACGGGCTGTTTAGCGAGCTTGACGCGGACGGCCCGAAGGTCAGCTTGTACCGCCGGGATCTGCAGCGCAACTACATCACCGTGCTGCTGGCTGCGACGGGCGCCGTCAGCGATCCGGGCGGTGCCGGCCGGGGCATCGAGGCAGAAACGGCGTATGTGGATTCGGGTTCCATGCCGGTGTCGAAGGCGCGCGCGAAGCCCAGCCGTGACTTCTACTCGCCGCTGGCAGACGTCGACGAACAGTTCCGCAGCGGCCGCGGCCGGCCCAGTGAGTTCCGCTCGTCGCTGCGCGCCGGCGTCGCTCATCTGTACAAGAAGATCGATGCAGCGATCCAGAAGACCGAGGATCCCGAGACGCTGGTGCACCTGCGCGAGCTGCGCTCGGAGCTCGGCCAGGTTCCGTAGGACGCACTGACAACAGCCAGAACGTAGAGAAGCGTAGCAAGAGCTGAACCACGGAGGACACGGTGGACACGGTGGAAAGCCTTGTTCTTGTTACTGGGCCATGATGCTCGCCGCGCATCTTCACTGCCCGTCGCGCGTACAGGCGCAACAGTGGTCGTCCTCCGTGTCCACCGTGTCCTCCGTGGCTCAATTTCACTGCGTTCCTCTGTACCTCCGCGCCTCTGCGGTTCCAGGGTTCAGTGCCGTAGCCGTCACTGATACCGGAGGGCCTCGATCGGCTTGAGATTGGCGGCCTTCCGGGCAGGATAGAAGCCGAAGAACACGCCGACCCCGGCCGCCACAGCGAACGCCAGCAGCACCGAAGCCCCGGTGACCACCACATAGGTGTCGGTCGTCTGCGCCGCCGCCAGCGCCCCGCCCACACCCAGCAGCACTCCGATCAGGCAGCCCACTACGGACACGATGATCGCCTCGAGCAGGAACTGCAGGAGGATGTCGCGGCGGCGGGCGCCGATGGCCATGCGGATGCCGATCTCGCGCGTGCGCTCGGTGACCGATACCAGCATGATGTTCATGATGCCGATGCCGCCCACCACCAGCGACACGGAAGCTACTGCGCCCAGCAGGAGCGACATCACCCGGGTGGTCTGCGCCTGCACGTCGGCAGCGGCAGACAGGTTACGGATGGTGAAGTCCAGCTCGCCTTCCTGCGGGATGCGGTGGCGTTCCTTGAGCAGCTGCGTCATCTCGCGCTCGGTGCGGCCCATCAGCTGCTCCGAGACGCCCTGCACCAGCATGAAGCGCACGCTGCCGGGGAACTGCGTTCCGTAGAGCTTGCGCTGTGCCGTGGTCAGCGGAACCAGCACGGTGTCGTCCTGGTCGCGCCCGTCGAAGCTCTGCCCCTTGCGGGCCAGCACGCCGACGACCAGATAGGGGCTGTTGCGGATGCGGATGGTTTGACCGACCGGGTCTTCGCCGCGGAACAGCTCGCGCACTATGGTCTGTCCTACCACCGCGACGCGAGCGAGCGAGCGCATATCGGTATCGGTGAACGGCTGGCCGCGCTCGAGGCGCCAGCTGCGCACCTCGAAGTAGCTGGGCGTCACCCCGGAGACCTGCGAGTTCCAGTTGTTGGCGCCGTAGACGAGCTGGGCCGAACCGGGGTGTACGGGAGCCGCGCCGGCTACCGTGGGCAGCTCGGCGAGCGCCTCCGCATCGGCGACGGTCAACGTCGGCGCACTGCCGCCGCCCGAGCGCACCCCGCCGGCGGAGGTGAACCCGGACAGGACGATGAACAGATTGCTGCCCAGCGTGGCGATGGTCTGCTTCACCACGAACTGGGCGCCCTGGCCGATGGCGAGCATCATGATCACCGCGCCCACGCCGATCATCATGCCGAGCATGGTGAGGAAGGTGCGCAGCTTGTTCGCCGCCATCGCGCGCAGCGCTTCGCGCAGGAGGTTACCGATCATGCTTTTTCGAACTGAAAAAGCTGAACCACGGAGGACACGGTGGACACGGAGGAACTGCAACTTCGATTTCGTCGGTCACCGACATGTGATGCCTGAGAAACAATGGCTGCATTCCTTCCCTCTCCAGGGGGAAGGCCGGGATGGGGGAGCATGGACGACGAGCCGCAGCATCCGGGGCTCGACCCCACCCCGAGCCTCCCGCCTTCCAGGCGGAGGGAGCGAGGGGATCTGGTGAGCCTCTTGCACATCTCGAAGGGTTCTCCTCCGTGTCCACCGTGTCCTCCGTGGTTCAATGTTTTCAAGGTCTCAGGTCGATGCCGCGGCGAGTGCCGGGAACTGAGCGGTCGGGCCGTCGAAATCGATCCGCCCGTCCACGAAGTGCACCAGGCGCTGGGCGAAGCGCGCGACGTCCGCCTCGTGGGTGACGAGCACGACGGTGATGCCCTCGGCACTGTTGAGCTGCGCAAACAGCTCCATGATGTCGCGGCTGGTGGTGGTGTCGAGGTTGCCGGTGGGCTCGTCGGCGAGCAGCAGTCGTGGACGGTTGACCAGCGCGCGCGCGATGGCAACGCGCTGCTGCTGCCCGCCCGAGATCTGGCTGGGGTGGCGCTGGGCCTGACCTTCCAGCCCCACGCGCGCGAGCAGCCGCCGCGCCTGCCTTTCCCGCTCGCGTTTCGACACCCCCGCGTACACTAGCGGCAGCGCTACGTTGTCCACCAGGCTGGCGCGCGGCAGCAGATTGAAGCCCTGGAACACGAACCCGATGAAGCGATTGCGCAGACCAGCCAGCTGGTCGGAGGTGAGCAGCGAGGTGTCGTGTCCTTCCAGCCGGTAAGTGCCTGCAGTGGGCACATCCAGACATCCCAGGATGTTCATAAAGGTCGACTTGCCCGAGCCCGATGGGCCCATGATGCAGACGAACTCGCCGGCATCGATACGCAGGCTGACGTCCTTTAGCACTGGATGGGCGCCGGCCTCGGTGTCGTACTGCTTGTACAGGCCGTGCACCTCGACGACCGCGGCGGGCGTCGCATCGAGCACCGTTCGGGCTTCGCGACGGCGCAGCAGGCTCACAGGGCACGGATGCGGAAGGGCTGCTGCGGGCTGCTCGGCTCGGCCGCAGGCTGCTTGTCCTGCACCACCACTGCGTCGCCGGCTTTGAGCTCGCCGCCGGTGATCTCGGTGGAGCGGCCGTCCGAGATCCCGGTCTGCACGGGCACGCTCACCAGTTCGTTGCCGCGCACGACGTACACGGTGCTGCCGGCGTTCGGCGCGCGCCGCGTCCGTGCGGCCTCGGCAGTGCGAGTCTCCCCGCGTGCGTTGTTGCCTCCTCCCGCGCGATCTCGATCGGCGCTTTCGGGCCGGAAGCGCAAGGCGGCGTTGGGCACCAGCAGGGCGCTGTCGCGCTGCTCGATGACGAAGCTGACGTAGGCCGTCATGCCCGGCAGCAGGACCAGATCGGGGTTGCTGACGGCTACCACCACGTTGTACGTGACGACATTCTGCTGCGTGGTCGGATTCAGCCGGACCTGTCGGACCTTGCCCTCGAAGCGGCGGCCGGGAAACGCGTCCACCGTGAAGCGCGCGTTCTGGCCTTCGGTGATGCGGCCGATGTCCGCCTCCGCCACGCTGGTGTCGATCTGCATGGACGCGAGATCCTGCGCGATCTGGAACAGGGTGGGTGTCTGGAAGCTGGCCGCCACGGTCTGACCGACATCCACCTGGCGCGACACGACAACGCCGGAAACCGGCGAGCGGATGCGGCTGTACCCGAGGTTGGCGAGGTCGCGCTCGAGCTTGGCGCGCGCCGCCTGCAGCCGCGCCTGCGCTCCTTCGCGCGTCTGCACCGCTTTGTCCATCTCCTGGCGTGAGACGTACTCCTGATCGAACAGCTCGCGAAGCCGCCCCTCATCGCTGCGTGCCAGGCGCAGGTCGGCTTCGGCGCTGGCCAGCTCCCCGCGGGTCTGCTCGACCGCGGCTTGCAGCGTGGTCGGGTCCAGCTCGAGCAGCAACTGTCCTGCCTTCACCTGATCGTTGAAATCGGCGTGCAGGCGCTTGACGGTGCCGGAAACCTGAGTGCCGACATTGACCAGCGTTACCGGGTTGAGCGTGCCGTTGGCCGTCACCGTCTGGGTCAGCTCTCCGTAGGACACCTCCTCGACCTCGTAGCGCTCGGCGATGGGCGGCTGCGAGCGGTCCTTCCACCAGAACCAGCCGGTGCCCGCCGCAGCGATTACCGCCACCAGGATCGCCACGCGCACCAGATTTCCTGTCAGCCTGCTCATCGTGCAGCGCCGTCCGGCTGAGGCGGCGAGCGCTCGGCGAGCAGCGCAGGATCCAGCACACCGATGGCGCGGGCCAGCGTGACCTTGGCCAGGTTCCAGAGGTAGCGTGCCTGGATTCGCTGGAGGTTTGCGCCCGCTAGCGCGCTCTGTGCATTCAGAAGGTCGATGATGGTTCCCACGCCGGCCCGATAGCGGGCGAGCGCGGCGTTGTAGGACTCCTGCGCGCTCGCCACCAGCTCCTCGGTGGTGGTCAGCGACTGGCCCTGCGTCTGCAGGTCTTGGTAGGCGCGCCACACGTCCAGGCTGACGTCGGTGGCGAGGCGGTCGCGGCTCGCTGTCTGTAATTCCAACTGCTCGCGCGCCTGCAGGATTTGGTAGCTGCTGCGGTACCCGGTGAACAGCGGGATGCGCACCTGCAGCCCTATGCTGCCGGTGCCCGGATCCAGTCCGGGTGCAGTCGCGGTCGCGCCCAGCCCTGCGAACAGTGATACGGTGGGCTTGCCCGCCGACTCCTGCACCTTGATGCTGGATTCCGCGGCACGCACCTGCGCCTGGGCTGCCGCGAGGTCGGGCCGCTGCGTACGCGCCAGCTCGATGAGCTGCGACACCGCACGCTCGCCGACCTGGCGGGCTTCCAGGTCGGGCGGGGGCGCGATGGCCAGCGGTTGCTCGGCGGAAAGGCCGAGCGTGTTGGCGAGCACGCCGCGCGCAGTCGCGGCGTCGCCCTGCGCCTGCGTGCGGTTGAGCTGCGACTGCGAGTACGCCGTCTGCGCCTGCAGCACGTCCGCACGTGTCGCGGTGCCGGCACGCTGGCGTGCACGGGTCGCCTCGAGGCTGGTGAGGCTGGCCTTCTCGGCGGCGAGTACGGACAACACGGCCTCCTGCGCGGCATACAGCTGGTAATACGCCTGCACCGCATTCAGCAGGACACTCTGCAGCGTCGCGTTATGGGTCCAGTCCGCGGCCAGAAGCGACTGGCGCGCCTGCTCGAGCGCCGCGTTCCGGCCGCCGAAGTCGAACAGGAGATAGTTGAAGGTGAGCGCTCCGTCGAGGTCGGTCTGGCCGCCCCCGGACGGCGTGTTGCGAGTCTCGGTGCGCTGGAGCACTACCGCGGCGTCTATGCTGGGCAGATAGTCGGCGCGAGCCACGCCCACCTGCGCGGCCTGGACCTTGGCATTGGCCCAGGATTCCCGGGTCTGCGGGTTGTTGCACAGCGCGAGGTCGACCGCGTCGGCCAGCCGCAACGGCTCGGGCACCGAAACGGGCGCGGCGCAGGTTGCACGAGCGCCTTCCCAGAAGCTGGAAGGGGCGGCCGGCCGCAGGCGCTGCACATCGAATGGGTCGCGGTTCTGCTGTGCGTGGCCCTGCTGACCTGGGCCGGCGAGGACGAGCAGCAGTGCGAACGGCACGGCCTGATGGCGCAGGGCCTGACTGGGGAGTGTAAGAAGGTGCACGGATGTCGGTTCGGTCGCGCCAACCGGCACGGAATCATACCCTGCGACCGGATTTCACGGCGTTGGTTGCACGGCGGGGGCTGAATGCGGCGTGCGCCCCGTGTCTACCCTGCAACGATCGCGCACAGCGATGTCCCGGCAATGTCCTGGGCGTAAAGAATTGTGAAGGGCCCGGCCACCGTCGGGCGTGCCAGAACGACAATGGCCCCGCTCGGGGGCCATTGGCTAGCCGGAGCAGCGTCGGCAAGCGATCATCGTCCGGTCCATTGCGGCGGACGCCGCTCGATGAAGGCATCGATGCCCTCGCCGGCATCCGCTGCCATCATGTTGCAGGCCATGGTCTCGGCTGCATAGTCGTAGGCGGCCTCCAGCCCCATCTCGAGCTGCTTGTAGAACATGCGCTTGCCGATGGACACCGCCATCGAGGACTTCGCGATGATGCGCTGGGCCAGCTCGCCGACGGCCTGGTCGAGCTGGCCGCCGGTCACCACGCTGTTCACCAGCCCGTAATCCTTGGCGGTGGATGCATCGACGAACTCTCCGGTGAGCAGCATCTCCATCGCCTGCTTGCGCAGCACGTTGCGCCCCAATGGCACGCTGGGCGTGGAGCAGAACAGGCCCACGTTGATCCCCGATACCGCAAACTTCGCGCTGTCCGATGCAACCGCAAGATCGCATTGCGCGACGAGCTGACAGCCGGCTGCGGTGGCGATGCCGTGCACGCGTGCGATGACCGGCTGCGGGATACGCGTGAGCGTCAGCATCATCTTGCTGCACTGTGCGAACAGCTTCTGATAGTAGGCCTTGCTGGGGCTGGCCCGCATCTGCTTGAGGTCGTGTCCGGCGCAGAAGGCCGCGCCTGCGCCGGCGATCACCACCACGCGCACGGACTCGTCCTGCTCGATAGCCTCCAGGGCGCTCTGCAGCTCGGCCAGCAGCTCCTCCGACAGCGCGTTGTACTGCTTGGGGCGGTTGAGCGTGAGCGTGGCCACGCCGCGCACATCGTTGCGCACGAGAATGCGTTCCTCGGTTGCCGTGGCCAGGCCGGTGGGGGCGTTCATCGTCGGGCTCCTTGCTCGAAGCGGGCTTCGCTGCGCCTATTATAGGCGGCCTTCCCGGTTTTGCCGGAGGATCGCTAGAATGGGCACCCATGACAACCGGCATTCTCACCGAGACGTTTGCCTACGGGCATGCGGCCGCCTCCGCCTGGCGCATGGCCGCGGAGGCGTGCCTCGCCCAGTGCGGCAGCGGTGTGCGCACCGCCACCCTCGGGTTCGTCTACGCCACCGATTCGTTCGCCGACAGCTTCGGCGAGATGGTGGATTTCCTGCGCCGGCGCACCGGTATTCCGCACTGGGTGGGAACCGTGGGGCTGGGCATCTGCGCCACCGGCCGGGAGTATCTCGACGAGGGCGCGCTCGCGGTGATGTGCTGCAGCTTCGACGACAGCGCCTTCCGGGTGCTGCCGGCCCTGCACGCGCCGCGCGACGTGGCGCAGGCGCGGCTCGAGTGGGGCAACCACGCCGCCAGCTTCGCGGTGCTGCACGCCGACCCGTCGAGCCGCTCCCTGTTGTCGCTGCTGCGCGAACTGGCGGCGCGCACCGAGAGCGGCTTCGTAGTTGGTGGCCTGACCAGCTCGCGCGGCCGCAGCGCCCAATACGCCGACGGCCCGACGGAGGGCGGTCTCTCGGGGGTGCTGTTCTCGGAGGAGGTGGTGATCGCAACCCGGCTCACCCAGGGCTGCTCACCCATCGGTCCGCGCCACCGGGTGACCGAGGTGCGCCACAACGTCCTGATCGAGCTCGACGGCCGCCCGGCACTCGAAGTGCTGCGTGAGGACATCGGACCGCAGCTGTCGGGCAGCAGCCTGCCTGCAGTGGGTGGCACCATCTTCGCCGGCCTGCCCATCGAGGGTAGCGACACCGGCGACTATGTGGTGCGCAACCTCGTAGGCATCGATCCCGTGCACAAGCTGGTCGCCATCGGCGAGCCGGTGAAGCTGGGCGGCCAGGTTCTGTTCTGCAAGCGCGACCGCGGTACCGCCAGCGACGACCTCGATCGCATGCTTGCCAGCATCAAGGCCGGGCTGTACCGCCCGCCGCGCGGCGCTCTGTACTTCTCCTGCCTGGGACGCGGTGCCGCCCTGTTCGGGGACGATTCGCAGGAGCTGCGCATGATCCGCGACGGGCTCGGCGACGTGCCCCTGGTGGGCTTTTTCTGCAACGGAGAGATCTCCCACAACCGCTTGTACGGCTACACGGGCGTGCTCACGCTGTTCCTCTAAGAGCGAAACGATGAGCTGGCGCAGCCTCGGGTTCACCGGCCTCGACCTGGTGGCCATCCTGTGGTTCTTCCTGTGGTGGATCGGCTACTCGCGCTTCGCCGAATGGCGCGCGAAGCGGGTGCCCAGCCTGCTTTCGGTGATGGCCCAGTACCGGCGCGACTGGTGGGTGCGCATCATCGAGCGGGAGCTGCGCATGATCGACACCTCGATCATCGCCAACCTGTCCAACAGCTCGACCTTCTTCGCCTCCACCACGCTGCTGATCCTCGGCGGCCTGCTCGCGCTGCTGGGCACCACCGAGAAAGTCGTGCAGGTTATGCAGGGTCTGCCGTTCAACGCCCGCGCCACCACAGCCGAGCTGTGGGAGATCAAGATCCTGCTGCTGGTGGCGATCTTCGTCTACGCATTTTTCAAGTTCAGCTGGTCGCTGCGCCAGTTCAACATGGCCTCGGTCCTGGTAGGCGCTGCGCCCAAGGTACCGCGTGACCCCGAGGACGAAGCCGACTACATCGATCGCGCGGCCAGCGTCAGTCACTTCGCTGCCGAGCAGTTCAACTACGGGCTGCGCGCGTACTACTTCGCTCTGGCTGCGCTGGCCTGGTTCCTGAACGGCTGGCTGTTCATGGCCGGCACCACCTGGGTGGTCCTGGTGCTCTACTGGCGCGAGTTCCGGTCGCAGACTTTGGAGCGCATCAGGCGGCCGCAATGAACAGGCCGAGCACGCATAGGAACCCGGGGGTCCAGACGGCCGAGCGCAGGGCAGCCCGGTCCGCCATGCATACCGAACAACCTGCAACCGAGCGCAGGCCACTGATCAGCCAAGACCGGAAACGACCATGCCAAGAGTGACCACAGCGCTTGCCGACCTCCTGCGCGCCTCCGCACAGTCCCGCCGCTACCCTTTCCTGGAGCGCGCTGCCTACTGGGAAGAGCGGCTCGGCTTGCACCTCAAGGACCTGGAGACCCTCCTGGATGCGCCGGCCGGCGGCGACATGCTGCCGCTTCCGGCCAAGGCCAAGCTGGAGATCGTGCCGCCGCGCAATGGCGAGGCGCCTGGCCGCACCAGTGACCTGTGCTTCGCAGGTGCCGCCGAGATCGCGGGACGCGTGCGCACGCGCGAGCTGTCCCCCTTCGAGGTGGCGCGCGCCTTCGTCGAGCGGGCCGATGCGCACCGCTCGCTGAACGCGTTCATCACGCTGCGGCCTGAGGCCGTGCTGCGCGAGGCACGCCAGCTCGAAGTACGCATCCAGGCGGGCGAGGATCTCGGTCCGCTCGCCGGCGTGCCGGTGGCGGTGAAGGATCTGATGCCCGTGACGGGCTATCCCATGACGTGTGGAACCAAGGCCATCGACCCGCAGGAGCAGCACCACGACGCCGAGGTGGTGGCGAGGCTGCGTGCCGCAGGCGCGCTGGTGATCGGCACCGCCAACCTGCACGAGCTCGCGTACGGTGTCACCAGTGCGAACGTGCACTTCGGCCCTGTGGCCAACCCGGTCGCGCCTGGTCGTGTCCCCGGCGGGTCGAGCGGAGGGTCGGCTGCCGCAGTCGCGGCAGGTCTGGCCACGATTGGCGTGGGCACCGACACCGGCGGCTCGATCCGCATCCCCGCCGCCTGCTGCGGGATCGTCGGCTTCAAGGGCAGCTACGATGCCGTCAGCCGCGAGGGGGTATGGCCGCTCGCCTTCACACTCGATCACATCGGGCCGCTTACCCGCAGCGTGGCCGATGCTGCGCTGGGCTTCGAGGTCATGGCCGGATTGCCGGCCGGCTGCATCAGCGCGAAGCAGGTCGACCGGCCGCACCTGGTGCGTCCGGCGAGCTTCTTCTTCGATCACGTTGAAGATACCGTGCGCAAGGCGGCGGAGGCGGCCATCGCCCGGCTCTCGGCCGCCGGCGGGCTGGTCGACGAACGCACTATCGAGGGCATCGAGTACGCACCCGCAGTGCAGTTCACCACCATTTGCACCGAGGCCTGCCAGGCCGACTGGGAGCTGCTGATGACCCGCCCAGAAGGCATCAGCCCCGACGTGCGCCTGCGCCTCGAGGTGGGGCAGTTCATCGCGGGTATCGACTACGTGAAGGCCCAGCGCCTGCGGCGCTGGCTGCGTGACAACATGCTCGCCGCGCTGGGCGACGCTCATGTGCTGATCACGCCGGCCATGTCGGTGAGCGTGCCCAGGGCGGGTCTGGCCACGCTAGACGTCGGCGGGCGCGTTCTGCCGATCCCCGCTGCCCTGACCCGTTTCTCGTCGCCGTTCAATTCCGCCGGGCTCCCCGCCATCAGCATCCCTGCGGGCCAGGATGACAACGGTCTGCCGGTGAACCTGCAACTGGTCGGCCGGCCCGGCGCGGATGCGACCGTGCTGGCGGTCGCGCGCTGGTGCGAGCGGGTGCTGGGGAGCTAGCGCCACCTCTCACCACGAAGGCACGAAGGCACGAAGAAAACCGGGAACGAGGCGCTATGAGGGCTTCCGGCGCTCGCCACCTATGCCATACGATGCCGTGCAACTAGCGTGTCTCTGTACTGGCGCTCGCGGGCAACCCCCGCGTCCCAAGCAGGCCTACGCGTGAGCACGACGCCCCGCTGGATCGTCATCGTCCTCCTGCTCGTCGTCGTGGCCGGCGTGGGGTGGTCGCTGCGCGAGGAGATCGGCGCACTTCGCTGGCTGTGGGAAGACCAGCAGCCGAGCGCGATCCGGGTCCAGCGCGACGAGGCCCACAGCCTGTTCGCGCGGGGCAACGCCCGGTTCGATGACAAGCGCTACGAGGAGGCGGCCGCGCTGTTCCGGCAGGCCGCTGCGCTGTACGGGCGTGTGATCGACGACCATAACCAGGCCGTCTCCCTGGAAAACTCCGGCTTGGCGGAGCACAACCTGCGGCGCTATCAGGAGGCGGCAGCGCACTATCGGCAGGCGCTCGCGCTCTATGACCGCCTGGGCGAGCATCGACGCGGTGCCGCCGTGAACGAACGGCTCGGCGAGATCTCGCGCGCGCTGTCCAGATACGAGGATGCCCGCGAGTTCTACCGGCAGGCCCGCGTCCGCCTGGACCCCGCCAGCGACCAGAAGGCGTTGGCACAGGTGGCACTGCTGCAGGGCGTGACCGAGGACCAGATGCATCGGCTCGATGCAGCGGCCGAGCTCTACTCCGAGGCTGCGGCCTTCGCCGTGGATGCGGGCGATCCCGCCCTGCTGGGGCGGATCGCGGAGGCGATGGCCCAGGTCGAGCGGCAGCGCCGGCGCCCGAGCGAGGCGCGCATGCTCCTGGAAAATGCGCTGGGGCAGTACGGGGCCGCGGGTGATCGTCCGAGCCAGGACCGCGTGCGGGAACAGCTCGCGGAGCTCGACGCCGAGCAGGGGCGCAACGTCGAAGCGCGCGAGTGACCCCGGGAGCAGCCCATTGCGGTGTCTGCGACGTCACTCGGGTGTACGCTCGCCCTTTCCGGACCCGCGACCTGCCGCGGGTGCTCGCACGCCGGCTCGCGCAGGCCGGGTTCGAAGTGACGCGTACCGACGTGATCCCGCTGCTGAACGCGCGCTACGACGCCGATACCTACAGCGCTGGCCTCATCGACGTGATCCATGCCTATACACGCAAGCGGATCGGCGAGGGCGAAGCGGCCGCATGGGCTGAGGACCTGCGTGCGCTCGGTGCGCGCGGCGAATACTTCTTCAGCCTGAACCGGTATCTGTTCGTTGCGCGGCGGGAACCCGCCCGATGATCGACTGATCCTCGGGCGAAGGGGCTCGCGTGCCCACCGGTTTCGGTCCCGGGCCCGCAGGCGAGACAGGCGTGGGGCACAATA